>ERZ773144.3131-NODE-3131-length-11842-cov-4.984474_pt1 | contig 11842 bp, 5 predicted proteins | sample MGYA00580849_ERZ773144 | MGnify/ENA primary metagenome ERZ773144 (study PRJEB29015, sample SAMEA2737861) | human gut metagenome | biome: human gut; feature: human-associated habitat; material: faeces | place: China | collected 2012 ...
GGGCATAATTTCACCTAAATTTAGAAAAGAAAATAATTACAGGTACTATACAAGAGCTCAAATAATAACAATAAAAAAAATAACTACAATGAGAAAACTGGGTCTGACTTTAGATGAAATTAAAATCTTTTTTAATGAAAAAACAGATGAAAGAGAAAAAGAAAAAAAAGATGAAATATTAATAGAAAAGGTTTTAGAAAGAATTAATGAAGATATAGAAAAATTAAAAATGGTGAAAAAAGATTTGGAAATTCATCTTGAAAGGATGAAAAAAAGTTCAAAAATACCTATTAGAATTCCTTTTATAGAGGAGATAAAAAATATCAAGGGGTTAAAAGTATATGAAAAAGAAAATCGTAAAACACTTGCTTTTCCTAATAAAAAAATTCTGGAATTAATTAATGAATACGATGGAAAAATATTATTTTATATAACTAAAAAAGATCTAAGTGAAATGGACGATGTGAATGTTCTAGGATCAGGATATATTGTTGTAAAAGGTGATAAAAAAGTTGAAGAAGTTATTTTAAAAAAAGGCAGGTATGCCTGCATGTTTTTGAAAGGAAACCATTTTGAAAATAAAATTTCAATAAAAAAATTAATTGAATGGATAGAGGAAAATAATTTTAAAAGAGCAAATGATGAAGTTAATATCATAATTGAGCCAGGAAATTTAAGTATAAAAAAAAGAGAAGATATTTTCTATAAAGTAAGCATATTGATTGAATAAAAACTCCAATATAAAAATGAGGAGGACTTAAAGTCTTCCTCATTTATTTTAATTAAAAAATTCCAGCATTGGATTTGCATATAAAAGTATAAGTGCCACTACAAGTGCAAATATCCCTGTTGATTCAGCAACTGCCTGTCCTAATATCATTGTGGTTATGATATTGCCCTTTTGTTCAGGAATTTTCACAACTGCTTCTACTGCCTTCCCTGCTGCATATCCTTCTCCTATTCCTGCCCCTAACCCAGCTATCATAGCACAGCCAGCTCCTATAGCTGATGCTCCCAATACTATTGCTTTCATAGTAGAAACATCTAAATTAAGCAAAAATTCATAATCTTACTCATCATCAGAGCTAAATCCATCTCACCCTCCTCAATTAATTAATCATAATTAAATAATAGGTAGAAGTCAATGAATCTTCTTTGTAAGTATTCCTTTTTCTTTTAGAATAATATTTTATAAATCATTTTAAAGAATTAAAATGTAAAAGTTTGGAGGAATTCTTGGCTTTATCTATATTTTTTATTCATTATAAATTCACTAAAAATATATCTTGTTAATTTAAATTATACTCTTTAAAATTGAAAAATCAACCTCTATTTTCAAAAATATATTTTTTTATATTTAGAAGTCTTAATAAAGATATTTTAGAAATTTAATTTTTTACCATTTGACTTTATTTCATCTCCATATAAGTAAAAAAACTGGATAAAATTTATATCTTTATCCAGTCTTCTATGCTTCTCTTTTAATATATTAAATTAATCAATCAACTTTAAAAATTTTGATTCATATTCAGCTATTGGTATTGGTTTACTTATAAGATATCCTTGTATTCCATCACAGTTCAGTTGATTAAGCAGTTCAAACTGTTCTTCTGTTTCAACTCCTTCTACAATTAATTGAATATTAAGATTATTGCATATCTGCACAAAAGATGAAATAAGCAGCTGTGCTCTTTTATTAGCTACAATATTTTTCATAAGGCTTCTGTCAATCTTCAATGTATCTAAATCATTATCAATAAATAGAGCTATATTGGAATAACGAGCTCCAAAATCATCAATAGACAAAGAATATCCTTCTGATTTTATTCTTTGCAATACCTGATGAAGTATATCACTGCTCATCTCTTCATCATTTTCTATTATCTCTATTTCTAAAAGATACTTTGGAATTCTGTATCTGTTCCATATTTCATTTAATTTATCAACAAAATCAATATTTCTTAATGTGTAACGTGAAAAATTAACACTTATCGGCTTTATATCATATCCTTTTTTTATCCAATATCTTATAATTTTACATACTTTTTCAAAGACATAATAATCCAATATACTTATAACTCTTGAATTTTCAAATAAAGTTATAAAATTATCCGGCATTATTAAATTACCATCATTTTCTCTATAACGTATTAATGCCTCTGCACCAATTATCAAACGATCAAAATCTACTTTAGGCTGCAAAAAAACTTCAAAATGTTCATTTGAAATTTCTTCTTTCAAAGTTTTTATATTACAAAGGGCAAGCATACTATCATTTTCATGTCTATATCTATATACATTTGGATTATGTCTATAATATTCTTTTTTATCATCATACATATTTTTATCTGCAATTAAGATTTCTTTTTCAATATTTTTGCAAGTAGCAAGCCATTTATAACCAACAGCTCCTTTACATTCCTTGCTTAAAAATAATCTCTGTTTTATTTCTTTAACCTTTTCACTGAATGTATCTTCTTTCATATTGAGTGCTAAAACAACATATTCATCCCCACCAATTCTATATATATTTGATTGACAGAATGTAGCCCGCAATATATCAGCTGCTTCTTTAAGAATATCATCCCCATGCAGATGTCCATATAAATCATTTATATTTTTTAAACCATTTATATCCATGAAAAGTATTCCTATTTCTTCATCTTTATAAGAAAATTTTTCAATATCATCTAAGTATTTATTTCTATTAAATAATCCTGTAAGATTATCATAATAGCTATTATAAATTAAAATATTATTAAGCTTTTCATTTTCTAAAGCAATACTGATAAAATAGCTGATAGTTTCTACAATAGAAAATCTATTGGAATACATTTCTGATGGATTATCAACAACAATATAACTATGTATCTTATTATTTAAAATAATAGGAGATATAATCATACTTGTAATTTTAAAATCTATCAACAATTTTGATAATGCTGGAGATATATATTCAATTTCCTTTGAATTATCTATAACTATACTATTTCCCTTAGAAAATTCCTCCCTCCATTTGGATGAAGGATTTAACTGAAGATATGTTCCACTTTTTATACACTCTATCTCTTCTGACCTGCTGCTTGCATATGTAACTAAAAATATATCCTGCTCATTTTTAACTATATAAGCTCTATCTGCATCCATAGCTTTAATAAGTTTTTCTAAAATTTCAGGAAGTTTTTGATCTAAATTTTGAAATTTATATAACTCTTTAATACATTCAATCGTTATTTCTTCTAATAACAAGGTTTTATTGAGTTTTTCATGTTCTTTTTTTAGTTTATCTTGAATCTCTATTAATTTATTTATATCATAATAAACTACATAAATAACTGATATTCCATCAATAATTTCATCAGTAAAAGTACCTACAAAACGTATCCATGTATATTTTCCATTTTTACGAGGCATTCTGCATATTTCATCATATTTTTTTTCTCCATTATTTTTAGCTTTTGCTATAGCTGTTCTTATTTTTTCAAATTCTTCTAAATCATTTTTAAAATATTCTTTGCAATTATTATTAAATATTCTTTTATATTCCTCTTTTGTATATCCTGTTAATTCATAATAGTAATCATTTGCCCAAACTAAAGTAAATTCATCATTCAGCAAATGTTTACTGACACTTACTTCCAATGAACTTGTAAGCATATTATATTCTTCATTTAGACTCTTTAGTTCTTTAGTGATTTTACTAATCATACACAGTCTCCTTTTATTTCAGCTTAGCGGTTGGAAGAAAAATTTCTTTATAAATAACTATTATTTTATTTCTAAAAAAATTACATTTTACAATATTTTTTATCAGAAACAAATTATTTTTCAGAATTATAGCTATCTAATGAATGATAACTCTTTTTTATCGAAAAGTCAAGTTATTAACAGTTAATATAGTACTTAAATTCTAATTTATTAAACAAATTTTTCTAAAAAACAATAATTGAATTTAATAAAAAAACTGACTTATAAACGGTTAAAAATTTTCTAAATCTTCTCTGTTTTTAAGTCAGTTCTATATTTATTTTTTACTTAGATATAAGACCTTTAACCCCACCTGATATTAATAATGTTACATCTTTTAATACTTTTGGAAGTGAAAAAACTCCTGAATAAGCTATATATCGGGGTTCCCATTGAGGATAAAATTTACTTTTAAATAATTTGAGTCCCTGAAAATTATAAAAACTCTCACCATTTTTAAATACAAATAATCCTATCTTATTCCATGCAGGAGCAATATCTCTGTTTTCCATTCCAGAAAGAGGTACCATTCCAAGACTGAATCTCTCATATCCCTCATCTTTTGCCCAAAGTATTATATAAATAAAAAGATATTCCATTGTTCCACTGATACATGATTTTAAATATCTCATGAGATCAACAGCTGCTTCTTTTTTAGATTCGGTTATCATTATATTTGCAAAAGCTATAATCTCATCATCTTTTTTAAGTACAGATATTGGAAAATTATTCAAATATTCCTCATCAAAATATCCCAGAGAAAACCCTTTTTCTTTAGCTTTTTTGCTTTCCAGCCATTCATCAGATATTTCTCTCAATCTTTTCATATATTTTATCCCTTCTCCTTTTGGGATAACTTCAAATGTCATATTTTCTTTATTAAGTTTGTTATATGTATATCTTATATTTTTTCTTTGAGGAATATTGAGAGTAAATTCCTTAAGATCAATTATTCCTTCCTCTCCTATTTTCAAAAAGTTTAATCCAACATCAAGGTAATAATCTAAATAGTCTTTAGAAACTTCATAAAAAACAGGCTGTTTATTATTTTTTCTGCATAATTCATAAAATTTCCAAATAGAATCTCCTGCTTTTTCTGTTTTTCCAACAGGATCTCCCATAGCTATATAACTTTTTCCACTTTTACCATACATTACAAAACTTTCTTCTTCATCTTCAAATATAACTTTTTTATCATTTAAAAGTACCAGATTTCCTTCTGGATTATCTGAAAAACAAAGACATTTTTTTACTTTTTCACTTACATCTTTACTTCCTGTCTCAACTATTTCATTTACAGGAGCAAAAAGTTTCCATATACCAAATACAATGAGAGTAGCTGATATTCCGATAGTAGTTCTTAAAAATCCCGGAAACTCTTTATTAAAAGCTACTTTCCACCATATTTCATTCATATAATCTGACTTGCTGTATGCAAAGAAACCTATATACAGACTTGAAATAGCAACTAGAAATATCATCACCATCCAATTGAGTGTAAATTTTTCATTTATAATTGATGTTTTTCTATAAAAATATTTTTTCAGTGGAATGATTATAGCCAATATTATTACCAAGAAAAAAGCTTCCTCATAATCCAAACCTTTCAATAACGAAAGAATTATTCCTGCTCCAAGGAAAATTATTGTTGTATAATATGCTCCATTAAGCCTCTTTTTTATTCCATAAGCAAGTATAAGAAGCACAGCTCCAGTTATACTTCCCAGAAAATGTGATATTTTGATAGTAAACACTGGAAGTATATCCTTTAATATCTTTATTCTGTAAATAAGCGGAGGCATACTTCCTGATATTATGAGCACTATTCCTGCTGCAAATATCAGTATAGATATAAGGAGAGGAATGAGAGAAATTATAAATTTTCCAAGAATCAGTGATATATTTTTAAGCTCACCTTTTTTTAATAATATTCTATAAATACAATAAGACACAAGTGCTATTCCAAATGGAGCTATATAATACAAAAGTCTGAATATTATCAAAGCTGCTACTATTACTGAGGGAGGGTAATATTTTCCCATTAAAGTAAGAAATACATAATCAAAAGCTCCTATTCCTCCAGGCAGATTACTTAATACACCTATAATCTGTGCACTAAGAAATATTGGAAAAAATTTGATAAATGTAAGAGAATCACTATGAGGAAGAAATATATATATTAATCCTGATACAAGTACCCAATCTATAAGTGATATCAATATTTGAAATACAGATATTTCAAGACTTTTCTTTTTTGAAAATACTTTATGAGATGAATATGATATTGCTATTATTAAAAGAATAATTCCCACTTCTCTAGTCGTATTAAAATAAAAATTGAATCTTGTTAAATCTACTGGTTCAAATGTGAGAAATAAACCTCCTACCCATAAAAGTCCTACCCAAAAACTTATATAGCAAAATTTTATTACTTTTATTATACTTTTATAAGGAACATTCCACAAAGAATATAAATTAATTCTCAATCCTGATCCTGTAAGCCCTGAAAGACCTATAGAATTAGCAAATGCATAACTTATAAAAGAAGTAAAAATTATTTTTAAATTAGACAACTGTAATTTTTCATTTTTAAATGCCAATACATCATACATAGTCAACAAAAAATAATCAATTATCACTATACCTATTCCAAGTATTACATATCCACTATTTATAGCTTTTAATGACTCTTTTATATCTTTTATACTGTATATCTTCATCTCTTTATGGATAAAATATATCACTACACAGAATATTCCTATTTCAAGTAAGTATTTAAGTTTATCGTATCTGCCTTTATTATACATATTTTTTCCTCCTAGTTTTTATACCTATTATAGGTATTAGAAAAAAATCATATTATCCTTTTTAAAGGGAAAAGTGTTATGGGTAAGATATGCTTTTTCTAATATTTAAAAAAGAGGTTTATTCTTGAATAAAAATAAAATTTTAGAGTTTTAACTGATAAACTCTTAAAACTTAAAGTATTTTCAAGGATCCCCCTCTTTTATTTTCATTTTTTTTAATTAATAATTTAAATTTTTATCTTTATATATTTTTTTATATCTTTTTTATCAAATTTAAATATAGGCATTCCACTTGAATATGGTGCTATTTCGTAGTGAGGATAAAGAAATACTACATTATCCCCTTCAAAATACATAACTGTATTCTTTACATTTGCTTCAGCATTTTCAAAGAATAATACCTCTTTTCCCTCAGTATTCAAAGCATATCTGCTTCCATTATTTTCTTTGCTTTTAGCTATTATATCATTCATTTTCATATTAAAATATTCTTCTGCATTCTCATCAAATATGACATCATAATTAAGCAGAGAATAATCTTTTTTATTTATATTATATGTTTCAGTAGTAGTAATTCCATGAGCTCCTCCTTGATAAACATATGTAGTTATAACAAGAGAAAGAATATTGAAATCATTTTCTTTTATTTCATAAGCCATCTTAGCTTCTATTGGAATTTCTTTTGTTCCAATATCTGATGAACCTACTAAATTTTCTATTATTATTCTTGCACTTTCCTGAAGAGAGAGGTTCAAATAGGAAATATCTTCATTTTCTACTCCTTTTATCTGTGGAATAACAATATCATAATTATATTTTTCCTTATTTTCTTTATACTCAAGTTTTTCTACATTAGAATTATCTTTAACTGCAGTTTTTCCATTTTCACATGATATAAAAAGGAAAACAAGCAGCAGCAATCCTAGAAAACTTTTCATTTTTTTCATAAATTTACACTCCTATATTCTTCAAAATAATAACATAATACATTTTATCATATGCTCAACTTTATGTAAACACAAAGTAACAATCTCTATTCTGCCCTTTGAAATAAAATAATACTATTTTTACCTAAATTACTCATAAATCTATAAAATTTTTTTAGATTTTTTATTTATAAAAATGCAATAGTCCTTAGCTTAAAAATAGAACTTAAAAGTTTTTTATTAAAATAATTTATTCTTAATTCCTATATTTTCAAACTATCTTTAATCTTTTAATTATTTTTATTTATTAAAATCTATATCCTGCTCCCAAACTTGTTCTGATATCTTTGGTATTCTCTGATATTCTTCCTTCCATTTCTCCATAAATACTTACTCCATTTCTAAAAAGTTTTTCTCCTTTTACTTTCATTACAAGATAATCTCTGTCTTCCTCATGTCCCTTTATTTTAAATTTATTATTTTTATTTCCTGCAAATAACACTCTCATATCTGCATCATTTCCTGTAAGTACCCTTTCATATCCCAAAGCTATTATTCCTCTTCCCAATTTGAAATTCTTTATTCCTTCTATTCCTAATCCTGCTGTTGTATAAATATTTTTAGATTTTTCAAATCTTTGAGAATATATTCCTGCTCCCTTTTCTTTAAAGTCTTCATTTTCATATCTGATAATATTTACCTCTCCATATGGATAAATAGATTTTGTCATCTCATAATTTACTTTTGCCCCTGCTTCCAATGTCCAGCTGTCATATTTCCCTTTTGCTTTTCTGTCTAATACAGTTAAATTTCTCTCACTTTCATTTCTTTGTAATCCTATCCCTAGATAACTATTTATACTTACTTTATTCTTTTCATAATTTCCATATAGCCCTGTTCTAAAGTCCTTTATCTCACCTTTATCATTTCCTGATTTTATGTCATTCTCTCCATAAGCTAGATAATATCCACCTTTATAATTACTGTTAAGTTGAAAATCATTCCCTAATATGAAACCTTTCATATCTATATCAATAGCACTCATTCCCCTATTGCCATCAATGTCTTTCCATCCATTCAATACCTTTACCCACATATTTTTATCCAGTGATATTACTGAATTTTCTGCTTTATCAAGTACCATATCGCTGTCAGATAATCTTGAATATATTGAACTGTTTATCCTTGTATTCAAAGGGAGATTATGTATCATATCTGATTGCAGTCCCCCATATATTTCCTGAAAAGCTTTTAAAGCTGATCTTTTATCTCTTATATTATATAGAACATCAAGTTCTCTCTGCTCATTTTTTCCAGAAAGCGCTATATACATAGCTTCCAAAGCTTCTGATGAAGTTTTTTCACTGCTGTTCATTCCAGATAATGAATTTAAACCAGCTGTTTTATTTACTGCTAAATTATAGCTTCCAGCTGCAGCTCTAATCATAGATTTTTCTACATCGTACCCTAAGAAGAGAGATAATTTTCCTGTAAGATTTTCTACATCTGCATTACCCTTTTCAGACACTAGAAAACCACTATACACATATTCTGGTATAGCTGTTCCACTTATTTCTATTGTTGTTCCTGCTATATCCCCTATACTTCCTACTGACAAGGTACTATTTTCTTTTCCATCTACATTTACTACTATACTTCCTGTTGAGTTAAATTTTCCTTTTATTGTAAGAATATCTGTACTTCCCCAGCTTCCAGCCTGTACTTTTCCATAATTATATAAATCTCCATTAATACTTCCTTTCCCTGCAATAATTCCAGTGCCCATTTCATCATTAAGACTGTAAGCATCACCAGCTACTGAACCGTCTATCTGCAGAGTTCCTCCTCCTGCTATACTTGCTCCTTTATAAGTATTATTCCCTGCAAGAGAAAGTGTTCCTGCTCCCTCTTTCAGCAATCCAACTGAAAGCCCTGCCAATCCACTTTCTTCTGCTCTTTTATTGTATTCATCTATATATTCTTTTCCATTTGACAAAAGAATATCATTGTCTTCAGATGTTACTATTCCTCCACTTTCACTATCATATCTATATTCATTAGAAAGATAAAACTTAAACATCTTATCAAAATATTCTTTTTCTTCATCTGTTAAACTTGTATTTTTAGTTATATATTCACTCAACTTTCCTTTTTCTTCACTAGTGAATTTATTTATATTAGTTACTCCTTCTAAATTTCCTTCTGCTGTCATATACCCAGCTTTTGTTTCAGATATATCATTACTCCATGTTGAATCAAAGCCCATTGTATTTATTGAATAAAGTGCTTGCTCTTTTCCAGCTAGATAACTTTTTACTCTATTATTTGATGAACTTATATCTCCCTTTCCTAATCTTCTGGCATTAAGTGTTCCCAATCCCTTTACTGCATTTCCTGCATTCACTATCCCCTGTCCATATACTATTTCATATGGTACATTTTCGTAGATATGAGTTAAATTTCCTTCCATATAAGTTTTTACAAAATTTTCTTTATTTCCCTCTTCCCCAAAACCTAAATAACCTATTCGTAACATCACTTCATTTGCGTCATAATATTTCTCTATATCCTCTTTTAATTTATCTTTAGAATCTGCTTTCTTAGTAAAATATATCATATTTAAAATAGGGGGGTTATTTACATCTTCCTGTATTGTTCCTACAAATTTTTGAGATTCATCAATAACTTTGTTTGTTGTAGACAGCAATACATCTCCTATCTGCTTTCCTGTCATATATGGAAAAGCTTCCTGTACCAATCCACCTACCCCTGTTACTATTGGAGCTGCTTGAGAAGTTCCAGCCATTGGAATACATTCTTGAGAATTGGCAGCATCTGCTGAATTTATAAATATTCCTGGTGCTGATATACTATTTTCTTCATTATATTTATTTAAATCTGAAAATACTGCTAGAAATCCTAGTTTATCTTCTCCTGAAAATGTATCTAATGCTGTTACTCCTATTATATTATTTTTTACTTCCTTATCTAGATATGACAATAAAGGAATTAATGAAGGGGTTATATGCCCTTCATTAATATTACAATAAATTAATAATTTATTATATTCCTTCATACTACTTTTTAATACTTCAATATCATTTGAAACGTTTTCATCTTCTTGTATTATTTTTAAAAATCCATCTCTGCCTTTGGGCTTTCCTTCATCTGTATTATGAACTTCATCAATATATATCAATTCTCCCCAACTATTATTTATTATTTTTATATCTTCTCTTGTGTTAAAATAATTGTATGCTTTTTCAATACTCTCACTAGTCCAAAAAGCACCTGATACAAAATTACTGTTAAATGCTGTTCCATGCATTCCTTTTCCACTTTTTGAAGCTGACATTATTCCTGCTACATGAGTTCCATGGTTATTTTCTACCCAATCTATATTTTTGGGTACTCCCTCTATTACATATGTATTATCTTTACTTACAAATTCATTATGTGACAAATTTACATAATCATCTACTATTCCTAATATCACTCCCTTTCCTGTATATCCCTGTGCATATGCCTCTGCTGCATTTATTGTATCTAATGGATTATTTCCTTTTCCACTGCCCATATAGTAATATTCCTCTGTTCTAAATTCCTCTGCTTTCTTTTTTATCTCTTCTTCTGTCATTGACATAGACAATGTTCCAGCTATTAGAAATATCATTATTGCTCTCAATGTCATTTTTATTTTTCTTTTGAACATTCTCTTCATATATTTAAAATCTTTCTCAAACATATTAATTCCCCCAGATTATTTTATTCCATATTCCTTGATTTTTTTATAAATATAGTATAGTATATTATTCTCTAAAAGAAAAGATTTTTACTGAAATAATATTTTGAAATTTACTGTTACAAAATTTTCTAATACCATTAGAATTAATTTTTCATATAGATAATATTTTAAATTATTTTTTATTCAAAACCTTAGAAAGAAAGAGACATTCCTACTGTATAGGTTTTGTTTAACGGATACATTCTACCCAAATCGTCGTCAGGATGTTCCGGGTCGACAAATTTCACGCCTGTTATTGTAAACAGGTTGTAGGCATTGGCAAATATGCGAAGGTTCATGGTCGACAAAGCTTTTATCCGAGGAAGGGTATAGCCAATTTCTATACTCTTAAGACGTAAATAAGCTGTGCTGACGCGATTCAATTCAGAGTTCCCTTTTGGATAATGGCCCGTATATCCATAGTGACCGCTTACCCATTTAGTCTTCGGATCGTAGGGGTCAGCCAGAGGGTCTGTCGGATGCCAACGATCGAGGAATTGCTCCAAAGCACCTCCGCCATTTTCACCCCATATATTATATAAAGGTTCTTTATATTCCATTGAACCGAGGGCAGAACC
>ERZ773144.3137-NODE-3137-length-11828-cov-4.528922_pt1 | contig 11828 bp, 16 predicted proteins | sample MGYA00580849_ERZ773144 | MGnify/ENA primary metagenome ERZ773144 (study PRJEB29015, sample SAMEA2737861) | human gut metagenome | biome: human gut; feature: human-associated habitat; material: faeces | place: China | collected 2012 ...
CCAGCACTTGAATCTAACAAATAATATCCTAATTCTAAATCATTAAATGTAACAACATTTTCATTAACTGATGGACTAATTGCGCTAATATGGTTTTTTTCAGCATAAGTTAAAGCTGATTTAGCAAATTGTTCAGTACTAACACCATCGTTAAATGTTACATAATTATTCTCGTTAATTGTTATATAATCACTACCTGCACCTTTAGGTTCAGTTGATTGAAAAAAGGCTTCCCATCCTTTTGATATTTTATATGAATATAATTTATTAGTTAAGTCATAACTTTCCAAATCTAAAATTTTATAAGCTTTGTAAGTTTGTCCTTCTATTGGATTTTCAACTGTGATAGTTCCTGTTGTTTCTTCTGCGTTAACATTACTACTTAACGTGAATACCATCATGAACGCAAACATAATGGCTGCAATCTTTTTAATTAGTTTCATCTCTTTCTCCTTTTTTCTTTTCTTTTATTTTTATTTATATTTTAAATGAAGAAAGGCATAAAGCATTAAATGAAGTTTTAGGAGTAAAAGAGTTAATTATAAATAATAACAAAATATGGATGAGCGAGGAATTTATGGAAAAAAATACAAATAATTATGTAATAAAGGAAATATTTTACTCTAATGGAGCTACTTTCAGAAAAGAAATATTTAATAAAGAAACAGGAGAAGAAATTACTCAATATTTTTCAAAAACTGGAGAATTTATTGTGGAAATAAAAAATAGCAGATTGAATAATGATGAGGTTGTTTATGATATATATTCACAGAAATTTTTAGTTAAGAAAAATGGAAAATTTTATGATAAAGAGGTCATTTATACTAAAAAAATCAAATATTATTATGATACCGGAAGTATAGAAGAGGAATTTGATGACTGTGGAAGAGTTCATGGAAGTAGAAAGGTATATGATATTGATGGGGATTTATATGAAGATAGTTTTTGGGAATATGGAAAACCAATTGGTATTAGCAAAACATATTATAAAAATGGAAAATTACGAAGTGAAGGATATCAAAAATATTATAATTATGAGGGAATATTCAAGTGGTACTATGAAAGTGGGGAATTACATATAGAAGAAAACTATAAAAATGGAGTTCTTCATGGTGAAAGAATTATTTATTCTAAAAATGGAAAAGTTATAGAAAAATCAAAATATAAAAATGGAGAATTAAAAAAGGGAATACTAGAAAGAATAATAAAAAAACCTAAAATAGTTGAGGTAGTTGAGTTAAGGGAATTACTACAAAGAGCAGATGTTAGTATGACTGATAAAGAAATTGATGAATTAGAAGATTTTATAATCAGACAACATGAAAAAAATAGCCAATAACTAAGTTAACAACTTAATTAGATGAAAATCTATTTACAGATTTTATAAAAAATTTAAAATAGGATAGAAAGGAAAAAATGAAATGTTTAGGATTATTTTTATATTTTTATTATTAATAAATCTTTGTTTTAGTGAAGAGATAAAATTAAAATCATACACCAATTCCCCAATAATTGGAAAGATAAAGACAACTAAAAAGAGAAATGAAATTAAAATATATGTTGAAGGAATAGAAAAGATAGTGCAAAAAGTATGGAATGATAATTCTGAAGAAGAGTACTATGATTCCCATGAAAAAGAGTACTATGATTACTATGAAGAAGAAATCAGTATTTTAGTAGATAATATTTCAAAAAATTATTCAATTATAGACATATTTACTATTAATTTAAATTTTGATGATAATGAAGAAATATGCTTAGTTTTAAAAAAAGATGGGAAAAATTATATAAAAATATATTATTATTCCTCTGAAGATGATAAATTTTATGACTTCTTAAATGAGGAACAAAATCAAGAAATAAAAAGATTATTTTCAACTGATAAAAATTTTTCAATAGATAAATTAAAAAAATATTTAAATGACAAGTTACCTTTTGTTGAGTTGGATACAAGAGAGTTTTTATATAATATTAAAAAGGAATTTGATAAAAATTTATTAAGTGAAAATTTAAAATTTTTACGTGTTAACTTAGGTAATGAATTAGTTTATATTGATAATAGTAAAAATTATTATGTTTTCTATTATTCAGGTACAAGAAATATTTATTCATTGTTTTCTTATTGTGAAGGAGAACTTGGGAAGAATTACTATCCTATAACTGGTATTGCTTATTATAAAAATTATGGAAGCTCTGGAGATGGAGTTATTAGAAAAGTAGAATATAAAGATAAAAAAATATTAAAGGAGAGTATTATTCAAAGTTTTGAGCCTAAAATATCACAAGATATATTTTATGATTTAAATACTTCAAGAGTTCAAAAAGAATATATTTACAGAAATGGCATTTTGTCTAAAAAAATATTGTATACATATTCAAGCAATGGAAATCGCGAAAAAGTTGTAGAAAATTATGATGATTTTAAACAGATACGAAATTGGCAAAAAGACAAAAATGGAAAATTAAAAGAGAGATACAAGACAGAATTTCAAGAATTAGATGTTTCAAAAGGACAGCTTCTCTATGAAAGTTTAAACACTAGATTATATACTCTCTATAACAATAAAACAGAAAAATGGTGTTATGTTTTAATGGAAAGGCATCCAAAAGAATGGGATTATTTTTATGTAAAAGAGATTTTTTATGGCACTGTATCTGATTTAAATTTAAAAAATGGAATTTCAGATATTCTTAAAAATGGATATACAGAGATATATAGCAAATCTTATCCTGTTTCGCTAGATTCTTCGACTCAAATAATTGAAAAAGGATATTATAAAAAAAATAAAAAAGATGGAATGTGGATATTTAATTATGCTGGTCAAATTTATTCAAAAGTATATTATATAAATGGGATTCCAATATGTTATTGGGATTATGATGCAGATAATAGATTAACAGAATTTGGAATATATATAAACTCTAAAAGGACAAAAATAAGCAAAAAAAGATATTTTTATGGAATAAGTGATTAAAGGAGAACTATGAAGAAAAAATTAATTTTGTTGATTTTAATTATGATAAATTTAATTTCATGTAGAGAAAAAATAGTTAAAATAGATGAGATTGAAGAAAGAATTGAAATTAGTAAAACAGAAGGCGTAATAGAAATTTTTTATAAAAAAGGAGAAAACGAGCCTTTTACTGGAAAAATAGTTAAAGATTTTGAGACTGATGATGTTTCATTTGAAATTAATGTTAAAAATGGAAAAAAAATGGAGCTTCTATCACGTATTATTATCCAAAAGAAATACAAATTAAAGAGGTTTATAAAAATGGAAAACTTGATGGAAATAGAACGACTTACTATAGGGGTGGACAAATTCAAAGTGAGAGAACCTACGAAAATGGTATTCCTATAAACGAAGCAAAATACTATTATAAAGATGGAAAAGTACAAGAATTTATAGACTATAAAAATAAAATAATAAAAAAATACTATAGAGATGGAGTTTTAGCTCTAGAAGTAAAATTTTTAGGTAATAATGAACGGAAGTATGAAGGAGAAGCTAAACTATATTTCGAAACTGGAGAAATATTAGGAATAGAAGAATTTAAAAATGGAACTCTTGACGGAAAGAGTGTTTATTATTATAAAAATGGAAATATTCATCAAAAAGGTTATTATAAAAATGGGGTTAGAGAAGGAGAATATATTATTTATTATGAAAATGGAAATATGGAAGAAAAAACTTTTTATCAAAAGGGAGCATTAAAGAACGGTCGAAGAATAACTTACTATGAGAATGGAAATATTAGAACAGAATCTTTTCATGATAATCAAGGATTATATCATGGCGAGGTGAAAAAATATTATGAAAATGGAAAAGTTAAAGTTATAGAAATTTATGAACATGGGACATTTATTTCAAAGAAGGAGTTTTAAAATTGAAGAAATGGCGTGAAACAAAAAAAATAAAAATTTGATTATTTTAGCTAAAATACATGTTATAATTATGACTTTAACTTTATGTGGTGGAATAGTAGGTATAATTTTGAGATTTGATTTGTTTAGAATTATAGCAGTAATCTATTTTATATTTGGAAATTTATTATATACATTCATTTTTAATGTGTTAAGCGAAAAGAAAATAATTGTTACTAAAATTACTTCAGGATTTCACAATAAAGTATATTATTTTGCAAGTACAATAACATCACTAATTATAGTGTTGATAATTATAAGTTTTTTGCAATAACAAAAAGAAACCAACTATGAAAAAACTACTTCTAGCTTTTGCAATAGTATTAGTTACATTTATAGAAATTATTTTTATTACCAGTAGAAGATTATAATCTTTATCACTGGAATGGGATAACATATAAAGAAATGATTATTCCGTTTTCAAATAAAAAAATTGAAATATTAAAACAAGATGTAGAGTTACTTGTGAGAGAATTTTTTTAATATTAATACGAGGTGACTATAAATTATGATAAAAAAAATAAATTTATATATAGGATTAAGTTTTATTTTAGGGTTATTATTTCCATTTACATGGCTATTAACACTGGGATTGTTAAATGAATTAAAAAATGAAAAAGGAATTAATATTCCTTTTTTAAAAATAAATATTATTATATTTATTAGTGCATTTTTCTATGGAATTCTTCCAATTTTATTAACACTTATACAAATTTTATTTTTAAATCCAGGTAAAATAAATCCAACTCATATTTTATGCTATTATACTATTCCTCAAGCTTTTATAGCTTATATAGTGAGCTTTTGTGGATATAATTTGTATGTCTGGAAAAAATTAAGTAGATAAGATAGTAACGAAGAGTCTTTGACATTTTATAAGATTTATAGCAAAGTTTTTTGTAAACCAAAACAAAATAGAAAAATTTATCATTCTTTCTAAAGAACTTGTTAAATTAAAACATTAAAACAGGATGTAGAGCTATTTATTGGAGAATTTTTTTAATATTAATATGAGGTGACTATAAATTATGATAAAAAAATTATTTTTCTATATACTAATATCTTTTAGTATATTTGCAATAGATGAAGATTTATTAAGTATAAAAAATCATAAATATTACTATAAGGGAAAGCTTTATAATGGAGAGGTTGAAATATATTATATTGATAAAGACAATTACAAGAAAACCAATAAAATCTACATGAAGGCTAAAGTTGTACAAGGAATTCTTAATGGTCAATGTAAAGTTTACTTTGATAATGGAAAATTATACAAAGATGAAAATTATAAGAATGATCTTTTAGATGGATTAAATTTTTATTATCATCCTAATGGAAATTTAATGGCAGTAAAAAACTATTCTAGAGGGAAATTATTAGGAGTTTATCAAGATGCTAAAGGTACAATTCCACTTACTGATTACTTAATTGAGTATAGTTCTTCTGGTGAAATTATAAGAAAGGTAAAGTATCAAAAAAACTTATCAGAATATGATATAGAGATTTTAAACTATGTTTTTACAACTGAATATGAGAGAAAAACATTTAATGTAAATTATCCTCCCAACTCCACAAAAATAGATACTCTAAGTAAAGGAAAATATAATTTACTTGAAAAAAGGATAGGAAAATGGGTTGTTATAGATAAGATAAGTGATTCTAAGCTTATAGTAGAATATAAAGAGGGAGAAATAGATGGTAGTTGTAAGCTATATAATAAGAAAGGAATTTTAATTTTAGATGAAAATTATAAGCTAGGAAAAAGACAGGGAATTTCAAAATCATACTATGATTCCGGGAAGTTATTTACGATATCTCAATATGACAAAGGAAGTCCTACTGGTGAATGGTTTAAATATCATAAAAATGGGAAAATTTTTTCACATTCACTATTTAAAAATGGAAAACCCCATGGCACTTGGAAATATTATAATGAAAATGGCAAAATTGAAACAGAAGAATTTTATGAAAATGGTGAATGTATAGGTTTTAGAGATTATAACTTTTTTGGAAAACCTAAAAAAACAATTAATTTTGAAGAAGTTTATAAAAATGCAAAACCGAAAGTATGGCATTAATATTATAAACATTTAAAAAATATTAGATTTTAATATGGAACAGAAAGACAGGTATATTAGTAGCTTTACTAAAATTTAGGAGGATTTTAAATGAAAAAAAAAATAATTTTATTTTTATTATTATTTCTTAATTTAGTGTTTACTAGTTGTGGAAAAAGGGTAGTTGTTTGGAAAAGGCCGGTACCATCAAAAAATCTTATGTTACAAGCATTAGCAGAAATATCAGGTGTTTTTATAGAAACTCCATCTTATGGTTATAAAAAAGAAGAAAAAGAGATAAATGATTTAAGTTATTTAATTAATTTTCTAAATTTAATTAAGCATAAAAAATATAAAGAATTTAGAAAAGAGGTGGGAATAAGTGATAACAAACTTAGAGACTAAGGGCTTTCAAGGACTTATGAAAATGGCTACAGATAAAGCACAAAGCAAGGAATGTTTTGGAGAAAATTTTAATGTAGAACCAAATGGGGATTATTACAAATTAGCAGCTTCTTTTATAACTCTTTGTGCATATTTAGAAGATAAAATAATTTCCAATATGAGAGGGCTTAATTTATATACTGCAGAAGGAAGAGAATTAGATGACCTCTTATATATGTTTCCTAGACGTTATGGTTCTAAAGCTTTTATAACATGTAGAGTCACAGCTAATAGTTTTGCAGTGATAAAAGAAAAAGAAATAATAATACAAACTGCAACAGGAATAAAGTTTGAAAATGTACAGCAGTTTGAAATAGATGCTTCTAAAACTAAAAATATTATTTTTCAAGCAGTGGAAAGTGGAGAAGAGGGAAATATAAAAATAAGTATGATAGAAAAAGTTCTGGAAGCTCCTGCAGGAATAATAGATGTACAAAATATTACATTAGGTGAAGGTGGGTTAACAGATGAGGATGATTATACTTATTTAACAAGATACCTAGCATCTAATACAGAAGGGGAGTGGGCTCTAGAGCCTATAATAAATGCAGTTAGAGGACTAGCAGGAGTTAAAAGTGCAAATGGGATAAGAAATAATACACTAGAAGTAAATAAATATGGTTTAGAACCAAAGAGTATTTGGATAGTTGTAGATGGTGGAATAAAAGAAGAGATAGCAGAGGCTATTTATAATCATATACATACTCCTGATACCAAAGGGAATATAGAGGTAGCAGTTCAAACGAGCGTAGAAGGAAAGAAAGAAATAATTAGATTTGATAGACCTGTAGAGATAGAAGTTGAATATAAATTTATTCTTTCTTCTCCAGATGAATTACAAATAAAAAAGTTACTTGATGAATATATAAATAATGCAGGATTAGGAGAAAAACTTAGCACAGGAATGTTTATATCAAAATGGATTTGTGGAAAAAATTTTGAATATAGTGATTTTGATTTAAAATTTAGGAAAAAAGGAATAGAGGATTTTCAACCTTCCTTACAATTAGCTTTCAATGAACGTTCGAAAAGTGCAGGTGAAGGAATATGAACCTAGTTCAAGAGGTTATTGAAGGGTTACCTTTGCAATATCAAAAAAATACCAATATTAAATTTTTTATAAGTTTAGAACCTGTAATAGAATATATTAATAATCTTATAGAAGAATTTAGAGGGCAGACAAGTTTATATAAGACAAAAGGTATATTTTTAGATTTTATGGGGGAAAGATTTAAAGAAAAAAGAAATAGAAGAAATGATGAAGAATATAGAAAGGCTCTTGTATCTAAAGAAATGGCTGTAGCTGGACTTCCTACAACAGAGTTTTTATTAGATATAGCAAGAAAGTTATCAGGAGCTAAAATTGTAGACTTTCAGACAAGATATAAAGGAGAGGTAGCAAGTCAGTATTTTAGAGCAAATGCAGTTGAAAAATTTGATAAAATAAAACTTTTTCCTAACTTAAATAAAATATGTGAAGCAGGGGCTAAGATGTATTGGGAGCTTCAAATTATAGATGAAAATGCACTTTATAATTTTGGAAGTATTATAGATATGGGAAAAAAAATAGAGATAGAAGGAGACTTTGAAATAGACCAAACAATAAATATAAATCAAAATTTAAACTTTATGTCTATTATTGCAATAACAAAAAAAATAGAGGTGAAAAAATGAGTTATTTTAGAGGGCTAAAACTTACAAAACGAGGAGAAGAGCTTTTAGCAAGGGTAAATGGAAATATTAATGAGACAATCACTTTTACTGCTGGAGAAATTGGAGCAGGGGAAATAGAGTCTGATGATGAAATTAGGTTTCTTTCATCACTAAAAGATAAATGGGGGGATTTAACTATAACTGATATAAAGAGGACTGGAGAAGATAAAACAATAGTAAGAATAGAAACTCAATTTTCAAATATAGGATTTACAGAAGAAAAAATCTTAAGAGAAATAGGACTATATGCAAAAGGAAAAGAAACTGAGCCAATTCTTTTTGGATATTCAAATGCCTATGAAAAATTTGATCCAATTCCGTTACCAGAAGATAATCCGCAGTCATTCATAATTGGATTAAATTTTAAAGTTTCATCATCTACTAAAATAGATGCCATAATTAGTATGGGAGGATTTATAACCATAGAAAAATTTAATGATTTTAAAGCAGAAATAGAAGGAAGAACAATAACAGGAATAGGAGCATTAACAGGGGGAGGAAATTTAAAAGAGAATAGAGAGATAAAACATCTTGATAAAGAAGGGTATAAACATCTTCCAGTAGGAGGTGGAACTGGACAATTTTTAAAATGGTTAAATGCTGGAGAGGGGGAATGGGCTCTTTTAAATTGGGAAAGTTTAACAGGAAAACCAAGTACATTTCCTCCAACTACACACACCCATAATAAATTCCAAATAACGGACTTTGCTCATACTCATATAAAAGAAGAAATAACAAATTTTAGCCATACACATGATGATCGCTATTTTACAGAAGCAGAAATTGAAGAGAAATTTAAAAATTTCTGTCCTTTTCCTGTTAATTCTCTCTTCTTAAGTTTAGATAATTCTAATCCTGCTACACTGTTTTTAGGTACAACTTGGCAGAAGCAAGAGGGTAGATTTCTATTGGGTTCTAATGCTTCTTATGCCTTAGGTTCTGTTGGAGGAAGTGCTACAACTACTCTTACAAAAGCCAATCTGCCTGCTACTAAGCTACAGTTAGATTCTTTTAGCTTAGGTCGTGGAACTATGGAAATTACTGGCTCTTTTAATGCTGGTGGTAACTCTACTAGACCAGATACAAGTGGAGCATTTAGTGTTTTAGGTACAAGAAATCCTGGAAATTCTGGAAATGATGATTATGCGGTTAAGTTTGGATTTACTGCCTCTAAAAGCTGGACTGGTATGTCTACCAGTGCAGCCCCTTACACTACTAACATGGGAAATGGGACATCTTTTAGTAATATGCCTCCATATTTAGTAGTTAATATCTGGAAAAGACTAAGTTAATCTCTTCCAGACATGTACAGTGTAGTAAGCAGGTGTAATATCTAAAGGAGTTCCAGAACCCAGACTAGAAGTATAAGGACTAGCAGATGTGGACATACCTGTCCAATTCCCAGATGCTTTAAAAGTTATATTATAACTGTCATTTGCAGCTCCAGAGTTACTTCCTTGTCCACCATTTCCTAAAATAAATACTTTATTATCTGCATACATTCTATTTCCACCTGGGTTAAAAGAACCTGTTATTTCTTGTGTTCCTTTTCCAAGAGAGAAACTATCTACCTGTAACTTAATATTAGGCAAATTTGCTTTAGAAATTGTAACAGTATTGCTACCACCTGTCTGTTCACTTCTTCCAGAACCAGAAGTAGATAAAAGAAATCTACCTTCTATTTTCTCCCATGTTGTGCCTAGAAAGCGCACTGCTGGGTTTGTAGATAGAGTAGTAATGTAGATATCTCCAATGAAATATGGACAGAAATTTTTAAATTACCAACATTTTATAAGAGAAAAAGGAGTAAAAAAATGAAAAAAGGACAAAAAGTTAAATTAGACATTAAATATAAAAAAAGGATATTGCTTTTAGCAACAGAAGAACATCTGGAAAAAATATACACTATTATAGATGAAAAATTTGATATAGAAGATATTTTATTGGAATATGATGAAGGAAGAATTTGTAGATTCAATAAAAATTGGTTAATACCAGCATAATACTTAAAAAAAAGGAGAATGATGAAAAATGAGTAAAAAATATATTTATATAAGTAGAGAACAAGCCAAGCAAGGTGTGTCTTGTGTATTTATGGTAGCTGATAAGCCTGTACAAAATATGGCGGAGTATTTCGAAGGAAAGGCTTGCCTGTATGTAGGGGAAGACTTACCACACTTTATAACATACCTTCCTGAAACAGACACTATTCGAGAGGCTACAGAAGAGGAAAAACTAGAGAGAAATCAAAGAAAACTAGCAGAAAATGAATTATTAATAGATGGTAAAATAGTATCTTATGACCCTTACAGCCAAAAAATAGTAGATGGTGCAATTGTGGAAAAGACAAGAGAGGATTATACACAAGAAGGGATTATAACATTAGAAACAGAAAAAGCAAAGGCTAGAGCAGAAAGAGAAAAAATCTTTACAGCTTTGGATTTATACGATAAAGCAGTCCTTAGGGGAGATATACAGGAAAGTTCAGAAGGGAAAGAAGCAAGAGACATCTTTAGACAGGCTTGGTTAGAGCTTCCCAATAACTATGTAGATATAAATACTCCAATAGAAGAATTATATCCAACGCTACCAGCAATAATTGCTTACTTTGCATAAGACCTTCCTGTATGATGTAGTTATTATAATTATACAGGAGGCAATAAAATGAAAATAAGTGAGAAGAACAGAGCTTTATACCAACTCTATCTAGATAGCAATTATGCTGTTAATTCCAGCACAAAAGATACTACATACAGGACTTATAGAAATAGTATGCTATATTTCATGGAATTTTTACACACAAAAGAGGGAAATAGATATCTTCTTGCAGAAGATACTTTAAAAAAGATTATAAGCATTCTGGAGAGGTTTATAATCCACTGTAGAAATGCTGGGAATAACAACTGTACTATAAATGGGAAGATAACGGCAATAAGTAGTTTTTACAAATGGGCTGCTAAAAGGGATTTAATAAAACACCATCCTTTCCGAGATAAAATCGATCGCTTAAAGGTAACAGAAGCAGACAAGAGGAGAGAAAGCTATTTTCTTACTTGGAAGCAAATATTTACTGTGAGTCTATTAATGGAGTTAAATAAAAAGAAATTTGATATAGAGAGTCGCTTGATGTGGGAATTATTCTTAGATTCTGGCTTTAGAATTAGTGCAGTACATAGTCTAAAGATGTCCCAGTTAGATTTGGAAAATAATATGTTTCGTGGAGTAGGGGAAAAGATGGGAAAAGTAAGAGATCTATTTTTCTTTACAAGTACTAAAAAGTTACTTCAGGAATGGATAAAAACTAGAGAAAAGAAAGGCATAGAGATAGATTATTTGTTTACTACATTCTATAAAAATAAGTATAACCAGATGTCTCAAACAGCAATAAGACGCAGGGTTAGGAAAATGGGAAGTTTAATAGATATACCTAAGCTTTACCCGCATTCTTTGCGTAAAACTGCAATTAACCAAATAAACAACCTCAGTGATACTAAGACTGCCAGTGAATTTGCTGGACATGCGAATACGAAAGTAACAGAAGAACATTATATACAGCAAAAATCTGCTGTAGATCAACAAAATAGGATATTCTTAATGCGTAAAAATGCAGGATTGATTTAAAAATATAAGTAGAAATTTAAAAATTTCTGTCCTTTTCCTATAAATTCTTTATTCCTAACACTAGGTAC
>ERZ773144.3139-NODE-3139-length-11823-cov-3.341944_pt1 | contig 11823 bp, 9 predicted proteins | sample MGYA00580849_ERZ773144 | MGnify/ENA primary metagenome ERZ773144 (study PRJEB29015, sample SAMEA2737861) | human gut metagenome | biome: human gut; feature: human-associated habitat; material: faeces | place: China | collected 2012 ...
GGAGCAGCACCTGATGGATGTGCTCCCCCAGTCCCGCTGGGCGGAGGTCCCCCGGTGGCTGGCCCTGGCCGAGCTCACCGGCGAGGAGGGCAGCTTTCCCGCCTCCCTGTCCGGCGGAATGCGCCGCCGCCTGGCCCTGGTCCGGGCCCTGGCCCTGGGCGGACAGCTCTATCTGCTGGACGAGCCCTTCACCGGGGTGGACCCCGCCCGGGTCCGCCGCCTGATGGACGCCCTCCGTGCCCTGGACGCCCCGGTCCTCCTGTCCAGCCACGAGACCCTGGCCTGCTCCCTGGCCGATCAGGTGATTTGTTTGGACGGGCCCCCGCTCCGCCTTGCAAAGGGTCAGGTCTGATCCGTCTTTTTCACTATTTTGTCCGGTCTTTCTCGCTTCTCTTTATTCAATTTGACAGTCGTATCGTTTCGTGCTATCCTGTATCTGGATCAAAGTTCCAGAAAGGAGACCGCCTATGGACCGCTTCAACCGCATCCTGCTGCTGGTGATCGCGCTGGCTGCCCTGGTCCTCCCCTATCTGACCAGGCAGTGACCCCTCCGATCCCACCACCTTTTTCTTGATTTTTCAGGGAAAAACTGTATAATGTCGGTATGTCACACGGCATACCCGGCGGCGGCGTCTCTGCCGCCGTTTCACAGGGTGGACCCGGCGGGGCCCGCCCTGTCTTTTTCCCTCGCCCTGCGATCAACGCGCCTCTCCGCCGGAGCGACCCGGCCGGGAGACGAAAGGAGTGTCCAATATGTGGTTTGACCAAGCTATCCTCTATCAGATCTATCCCCTGGGCCTGTGCGGCGCGCCGGCGGACAACGACGGGCATACCGAGCACCGCATCCTGCGGCTGCTGGACTGGGTGGAGCACATCAAACAGCTGGGGGCGGACACCGTCCTGCTCAATCCGGTGTTTGACAGCGACCGCCACGGCTACGACACCCGGGACTACAACCGGCTGGACCCCCGCCTGGGGACCAACGAAGACCTGGCCCAGGTGTGCCGCGCCTTTCACGACGCCGGGCTCCGGGTCCTGCTGGACGGAGTGTTCCACCATGTGGGCCGGGGCTTCTGGGCCTTTCGGGACGTACAGGAGAAGAAGTGGAACAGCCCCTACCGGGACTGGTTCTATCTGAACTTCGACGGCGACACCGACCGGGGCGACGGCTTCTGGTATGAGAACTGGGAGGGCCACGGCGAGCTGGTCAAGCTGAACCTTCACAACCCGGATGTGGTGGAGTACCAGTTCCAGGCCATCCGGAGCTGGGTGGAGCAGTTCGGGATCGACGGGCTGCGGCTGGATGTGGCCTACTGCCTCCCCGCCAGCTATCTGAAGCGCCTGCGGGCCTTCACCCAGACGCTGAAGCCCGGCTTTGTTCTGGTGGGCGAGGTCCTGGGCGGGGACTACAACCTCTGGATGGGGCCGGAGCTGTGCCACTCGGTCACCAACTACGAGTGCTATAAGGGCCTGTGGTCCAGCCTCAACGACCGCAACCTGTTCGAGATCGGCCACAGTCTGGCCCGCCAGTACGGGCCGGAGCCCTGGACCCTCTACAAGGGGGCCCACCTGCTGTCCTTCGTGGACAACCACGATGTCACCCGCATCGCCTCCAAGCTCCGGGACCCCGCCCACCTCCCCCTGATCTACGCCCTTCTGTTCGGGATGCCCGGGACCCCCGCCCTGTACTACGGCAGCGAGTGGGGCATCTCCGGCGAAAAAGCCCCGTGCAGTGACGCCGGTCTCCGCCCCGCCCTGGAAAAGCCGGAGTGGAACGCCCTGACAAGCTGGATCGCCCGGCTGGCCGCCGCCCGAAGGGGCAGCCCGGCCCTGCGGGAGGGCAGCTATCGGAATGTGCTCCTCACCAACCTACAGCTCATTTTCGAGCGCAGAACAGAGACGGAGCGGGTGCTGGTGGCGGTCAACGCGGACAGCCAGCCCTATACTGCCCACTTCGACGCCGGCTGCGGCCTGGCCTGGGACCTGATCTCCGGCCAGCAGCACGACTTCGGCGGCGGGAGCCAGCTGCCCCCGTACAGCGCGTTTTTCTGGAAGATAGAGCGGTAAGATCAAAAAATGTCCCCCTGCCATGGCAGAGGGACATTTTTTGTGTGTTTTTGCGTGTTTGGGAACTCAGCGCGCCCCATTGGAAAACAGCGCGGCCAGGGACTGGGGAAACGGCGGGCGGCAGATCCCCTTTTCCGTGATGATGCCGGAGATCAGGCTGTGGTGGGTGACGTCAAAGGCCGGATTGAAGCACTTCACCCCGGCGGGGGCCATGGGCTCCCGGTACCACAGGGAGCGGATCTCCTCCGGATCCCGCTGCTCAATGGGGATGTGGTCCCCGTCGGGACAGTTCAGGTCGATGGTGGAGGTGGGCCCCAGCACATAGAAGGGGATCCCGTAGTGTTTGGCCAGGATGGCCACTCCGCTGGTGCCGATCTTGTTGGCGGCGTCGCCGTTGGCCGCCACCCGGTCGCAGCCTACAAAGCAGGCCTGGACCCATCCGTTCTTCATCACCATAGAGGCCATGTTGTCACAGATCAGGGTGACGTCCACCCCCGCCTGATGCAGCTCCCAGGCGGTGAGCCGCGCCCCCTGGAGCAGGGGCCGGGTCTCGTCGGCGAACACCCGCAGGGGGATCCCCCGTTCCCCGGCCAGCAGGATGGGACCCAGGGCGGTGCCGTATCGGGAGGTGGCCAGAGGCCCCGCGTTGCAGTGGGTCAGCACCCCGTCCCCCGCCTTCAGCAGGGAGAGCCCGTGCTCCGCAATGGCGCGGCACATCTCCTCATCCTCCCGGCGGATGGCCCGGCTCTCCGCCTCCAAAGCGGCGGCCAGCTCCTCCGGGGCGCCTCCGGCCAGTCCGGAGGCGCGGTCCATCATGCGCTCCACTGCCCAGGACAGATTGACCGCCGTAGGGCGTGAGCTGACAAGTATTTTCCCTTTTCGGTCTAATTCTCTCAAAAGTCCGGGGGTATCCAGCCCCGCCCGCTCCATTTGACGGGCCAGGGCGGACAGGCAGAACCCAGCAAAGACGCCGATGGCGGGCGCGCCCCGCACCCGGAGGGTCCGAATGGCCTCCACCATCTCCTTCAGGTCCCGCACCGTGCGGTACTCCACCCGGCCGGGCAGCCGCGTCTGGTCCAACAGGACCACGCTCTCCCCGTCCTCTCCCAGGCGGACATTCTCCGGCATTTCTTGTAATTTGGCCGTATTGATCCACCGGAGTCCAGTATGGATTCAGTCTTGTATATTCACTGAATTCACCGTAAGGAGAATCACTACTACGATTTATATTAACAGACAATTCATTCCGGAAACGGAATCGGTTATTTCGGTATGAAGCAAAAACGGAACCTGCTACATTTTCCCGATCCGAACCTTTCATAACTCCCGCAATGCTGTTATATGAAAGATTAGCCACCAACTGGATATTTTTATCCCCCAATTCTATCATCAAAGAATGTTTATGCCCAACACCATTTCTCAAAGGTTTAGCCATCCAATCCGTATTGACACCCGCCTCCACTTTAGCCAAACGCTCCATATACAAACGTTCCAGACGAAGCACCCCATCAATTTCATCCGTCCTACTAGGAGTATACATCCCATATATGCGTTCGGCTTCTAACTTTTCACGAGCATTACACAAATCATAAGAAGACAAATCAGGTGCCTCGACATTTACATTCCCCATATAAGTCACTCTCAAGTTCTTTGAAACCGATCTTTTTGTTTCGACAACCACCACGCCATTGGCCGCTTTAGATCCATAAATAGCTTTTGCGGCAGCATCTTTCAATATGGTGATGGACTCGATCCGGTTAATATCCAAATCAAAAATCTTTACTGCCGCTGCTTCAAAACCGTCTAAAATAAACAAAGGCATATTGGGATTATTCTCAAAATTTCCCCGAAGGTCCGAAGCTCCTTCCACATCCATCGCAATCACTGAAGTTCCCCGCAATTGCATCTCCGGTACTTTATTGGGATCGGAACCGAAGTCTATACTTTCAAAAATCATCAATCCCGGCTCCAAGGCTTTCAAACTCTGGAATACATTCTGATTCCCCACCTTCAACAATTCATCCCCCTTAATCGTCGTTGCCGATCCCGTGAAACTACTGGCCTTGCGGGTAAACATTCCTGTTACCACGACCTCTTCCACCTCCGTCACATCATCTTCCAACACGATATTAATCACGTTATTTCCCGTATACTTCACCTCCCGGGATTTCATTCCCACGAAAGTAAAAATCAACACGGGCTCCTGTACATCCGGGATCGTGATGCTATAACGTCCGTTCTGGTCGGTAACCACACCCATTGTCGTGTGTTTTAATAAAATCGTTACCCCCGGCAACGGCAGAATATCCTTATCTACAACCCGTCCCGTAATCGTGACCTTTTTCACTTCCTGCACCGGAGCATCTGCCCGCTTGATCACGATAACATCTTGTTGCACGACATACGTCAAGCCCGTTCCTTTCAAGCAAATATCCAACGCCTCATAGACATCCTTGTCCTTCACCTCCACGTTCACTTTTCCCGCCTTCAACAAATCATTCGCGTTGTAAGCGAATACAAACCCGGATCGTTTTTCAAGTTCCCAGATGACATCTTTCATCAAAGCATCTTTCATCGAAAAGCTAATCTTAGGTCCCGGCAATAAAACATTATTGCTCGCGTGTCCCCATTGGGGAAGAAATAGGGCCACTTGTAATACAAGCAACACATACCTCATTTTTATTCCCCATTTATAGGGGAATCCATGATTTTTTTTCATAACTTTGAGTGTTTATTTATTTAACTTTATAGTACTTTTACCACAAAGTACTTGTTCAAGCGGGAGATGTACCACCATCTTCCGTTTTATTTTCTCTTTCTAATCCATATTTTTCTACCGTGAATACTCGTTTCAATTGTACCCGTCGCCTCGAATACTTTCAATAAAGGTTCTATCGTTGCATGGCGACTAAAATTACACCCGAAAGGATAATCTTTCACCTCCTCGTCCTCGTACACCACGTCAACATCATACCAACGGGATATAATTTTCATCACCTCTTTCAAAGGTTTCTCCTTAAAACGTAAACGCCCTTCTTTCCAAGCCATCGCATACGACACATCCACCTCGCTCACCAGCATGGAATGATCTCCCCGGTTGAGAGCCGACTGTTCCCCGGGATGAAGAACCACGCTTTCCCCGCTGACTTCCGAAGAAATCTTCACGGAACCCCGAACCAACGTCGTGCGTATAATAGAATCCTCCGCATAAGCGGAAACATTAAACTCCGTTCCCAAAACTTTTATCGCCATCCGGGAAGTCTTCACGATAAAAGGAGCATCCTCGTTATGAACAACCTGAAAATAGGCCTCCCCTTCCAACTCTACCACCCGTTCCCCCTTCCCGAACTTTGTCGGGAAACGCAATTTTGAATCTGCATTCATGTAGACCTCCGTCCCGTCAGACAAAGTCAAAGAAAACTCTCCCCCGCGAGGAATAACCAGCTCATGGTATACCGACTTCTCTTGCTTATCATCAACATCACTCTCGTAACTGATATGTTCTTTCAGAACGTTAATCTTGGTTCCATCCGATTCCTTCAGCGTTTTTTCCTGTTGTTGTTCCAGCACCACGGGTAAACCGTCTGCCAATATAAGAATTGCCTTACTCGTTCCCGAAGTAATTGTCTGTACCATTTCCACCTTATCTTTACGGGAATAATACACTTGGTGTAATAAAACGGCAATAGCCAGAGGTAAGACAAACATCGCCACGTAACGCATCCAATAGATCCGACGGCGACGTCCCCCCAGCCGGGATTCCCGTTTAAGTTCCAAAGCTTTCCACCCCTCCTCCACGTTAATGGAACGAGTTGCTTTCCCTTTTTCAATCTGATAAGACTCCGATGTTACCCGTTCAAACCATGCACGATTCTTTTCTGACGAAGAAAGCCAATCGGACAGATACTTTTGTTCTTCATCCGTCAAATTGTTGGCAAGATACTTCCCCACCAAAATCGCAACATCAAACTTCGCTTTATCCATACTACTTGTATTGAATATTTATCAATTCTTTCAATCTTACAACACAAGAAATGGTAGATCGGGTATGTTGCATTTAACTATTTAACATTTATTAATCAAAGAAACAGATATAAGAAAAATATATCCAACAAGTAATAATAATCTTTCATACTCTCTTTCAATCTCTTGTACGCCTCTTTCTTATAGGCATGCACAGCATTCTCGGACACTCCCATTTTTTGAGCAATATCTGCATTCTTCAATCCTTCCAAGGCGTAATTGATCACGTTCCGCATCTGTGGCGGCAAATGCTCAATCGCCCGGTAAAATACACGATATGCCTCTTCTTCCATGACTTGATTATGAAAAAATTCATCCGAGTCCATGGCAATATCCTCTGTCACCGGCAAATCCTCACGCTTATTCCGAAGTAAATTCAAACAATCATGGCGAACCACCACGTAAAGAAAAGATTTTATCTTATAGTAATTATCAAAATCCATGTGCCTGTCCCAATATTTCAAAAAAGCCTCCTGAACCACGTCCGCCGCCGCTTCCCGCTCTCCAAGGAAACGTTCTGCAAACAGACACAAAGCCGTATAGAACTCATCGAATAATACTCGAAAAGCACCTTCATCACCCTTCTGTAGTTGGTCTATGAATATATCTATATCCTTCTTTATCACTCTCATAAACGGCTCCCTCGGATCTAATAATTATTACAAAAATAATAATTTAATCCGGAATGCCATCAATTATATTCACCTTTAAGCCTATCATCGACAAAACAATAAATCCCGGTTCAACCAAAGTCAAACCGGGAAATAAACATTGAGTACTAAATAAAAATTACTCTCGATTCATATTATCCAACTCTATCTTGAAAAACCAAGGGAATAATTCATGTTTGGCTGCCACGTGCCAAGCATTCACAATCTTCCCTTCCTTATCAATCAAAATATATCGGGGAATTCCCGTAATACAATAATCTTTCGTGAAATTATCTTTCTCTTTATTGATGATCAAATGAGGAATCTTACCGGAATATTTTTTCTCTTTTAAGAATTTTAACCAACGAGATTTAGCCTCTATTCCATCATCAGATATGGTCAATAACACCAAATCCTTCTGATCCTTATATTGATCCCCCAAAGCCATGAAATAAGGCAACCCCTCAACACATCCACCACACCAAGTAGCCCAAACATCAATAAACACCATTTTTCCCCTGAAATCGGAAAGTTTCACCATCTTACCAAATTCATCTTCCATCTCGAAATCGGGAGCCACCTCCCCCACTCGTACCGGATAATATTGTGCTTTTAATTCATGCGCCTTTTGAATTGTTGACTCAGTTTTGGAACAAAGCTCAATATCTTCTATCACTCCTTGAATCGCATCCGTGTATCCATTTTGTTTTAATGTTGACACTAATGCTGTCAGCACATAAGGATTACGAATTTTTTCGCTTTTTATATTATACAAAACATAAGTAGCTCTATCTAACTCTGATAAATCTGGCATAAATAATCGGAAATAACCATTTAACAAATTAGCCACGTCGATATCATCAAGCAATTCCAGACTTGGAGAATCCAGATCCACCCCCTTAATTCTTTTTGACAACTCATCTTTCAATCCTTTATCTCCAGTTTCAAACACGTAACTTCCTAAACTCCATAACAACCCTTTAGCTTGAATCAATCGAGCCTTTTCTTTCGCCTCTTTATTTTCAATAGAATCTATAACCAGTCCAACGTACTTTTCTACCTCATTTATTTTTTGAAGTAATTCATCCGTATTCAAGTCTCTCGGGATTAAACGGTATACCTTATCTACTCGTTCCAGTAAAGCCTTATCATTTACTTCTTGTGCGAAACAAGTAGATCCTACCCCCAAGCAAATGATAATGCTAGCTAAAATTATATTTATAACTTTCATAACTTATTTATTTTTGTAGCAACTCCAAAATTTTCTCTCGTAAACTGTTTCTACGGATATTTTTGGCAACAATATTACCATCTTTATCCAGTAACACGATAAATGGTATCGCCTGAATACCAAATAACTTACGAATTTCGGATTTAGACCAACCGTTATCATCCCGAACACTGATCCATGGGATTTGCTCCTCTTCACAAGCCTTTTTCCATTTTTCTACAGAATCATCCAATGAGATACTCATAAAGCGAACTCCCTGATCTTTAAATTCAGCATATTGCTCCCGCAAATTTTTCATCTCTTGCCGACAAGGACCACACCAAGAAGCCCAAAAATCAAGAACCATGATTCCACCTTTCTGAGAAGCCATTGAAACTTTATTACCAGACTCATCCGTTGCCGTGAAATCCGGACAAGGAACACCTAATGCAGAAACAGCCAACGCCTCTGTCTGTTGTTTCAACAAACGCCCATAGAATGAAGCTTGAATTTTGGGAGTAAGCAAGTCATACAACTCCTTTCCCTTCTCGTAACTTTCTTCTTTCACAATTCCCGAAATATAGGCAGAATACATGTTATCCGGATGTTGTTTAACAAAATTACGGGTCAATTCAAAACGTTTATCATCCATTTTTAGTGCTTGAGTCATTTTTTCATCTGCTGCTTTTTGATCACCCACATCCAGCAACTCTTTATACTCATTCATCAATTGATTAAATTCTTTGTAATATCCCTCTTGGGCAAGTTTGTCATATTCTGCAGCTAAATTATTTGCCGGGGACCCTTTTATATGCTTATCACTTAACGCCGAATAAGGGCAATAAATTTCCATATTCGTACCATCCATAAAGAAATAAGTCTGACGTCGGTTCACTTTCAATATAACTTGTCTAGGTTCATCCAATTCTCCCTTCAACTCAAATTTTCCCCCCTCCAAATCAGTCTTATATAAAACTATTGAACTATCTCCCGGAGTCATCAAGAAAACGGTACCATATTTCACTCCCTCGATGTTTCCTTTCAGACTAAATTGATAACGTGATGATTGAGAACAACCCACGCAACAAATTACTAAAAAAGCAATAAATAATCTCATAACTCATTCATTTTAATTTTACCCAATCCTCAACACTTATTCTTCACCCATCTCTATCATCATCTTTTTCCCCTCAAAATTATCCTTCCATTTGGCAATCATGTCAACAAAGATACTATTATCATTCTTCTCAACAACCAGATTCATGATATCAAGAATTTTGGTACATTGCTCTAAATTACTCTCTTCCAAGATATAATTCACCATACTTCCAAGAATTACCCCATCAAACATCGTTTCCAAATCAAGCACGCCATTACCAGCCTTTTCTTTTGGGGAAGCTTCCGATTCAACAAACATATTTTCAAAAGCACCAATCATACCCGTTATATCCTTAACCTGCCAGTATTGCCACATTTCAATGGTTTGCCGTCTTACATTAGAAACCGGAATACCAGACTTCCTTAAAGCTGTTTGTAGGGAACTACAATCCATAATGGGACCTTTCTCATCTTCACGTTCCTTCATAATCACTTGAAACAAATCCATCTTACAGACATTATCTATTTTCTCCACAATTTTATCAGCCTGTTCTTCCGTGAAAGAAATTTTGTCCCAATTTTCAATAATATCGACAATGGTTTTCGTATTCATGTGAGTTATATATTCCACGAAATCCGATAAATTTCCACCGGAGTAACGCTCATTTAATGGTAACACCATTAAATACTCATCCACCACATCATTCAATATTTCGGTCTGCCCGTCAGCCTTTAACGCCTCGATATATTCTTTTAGGAACTTTTGGTCTCGATTACCTTTATCATACTCGACTTTTTGCTGTTCGGTTACCCTATTCTGAGCCCAAACGGGTTGCCCTACCATGATACAACACAAAAACACAAACCATACAATTTTTTTCATACTAGTTACTATTTTTGTTCGTTATTATTTTTGCAAGGTCATATCAATCAACGCCTCAAAATCCTTACCGGGAGTCGGAGCATAGACGGAAACAATTTTTCCTTCTTTATCAATCAAGAAATAACGAGGTATCCCTGTAATATTATAGTCTTTCTGAAAGGTACACTCTCCTTTGGAAGCCAACAAATTTGTCATACCCATCAGTTTCAAACGAGGCAATGCATATTTCCAGCTATTATAAGCCCCTTTATCATCTATTGAAATGGTAATAAAGACAATATCATCACGATCCTTATATTTTCCAGCCATTTCCATATACTTGGGTAGTTTAGCAATACATCCTCCACACCAGGTTGCCCACACATCAATCACTAAAACTTTACCCTTGTAATCTGATAAAGAATGTTCTTTACCCCTAAAATCTTTCAATGTAAATGCCGGAGCTACATTTCCTTGCTTCAAGTGTTCGTAACTCTTGTACAATCCATTAATCTCATCCTTTAATGCTCCTTCCGGCATATTTTTATCAAATAACGGACGAATCTCATCCAAACCTTTCGTGTATCCGTTATAACGGAAAACTGATCTCAGGCATGACAAATAAGCTAACGACAACTCCGGATTATTCAATTCAAGAATCTGACGGTATCTCTGATAATCATATTTATTACCAATCGTTTCCACTGTAGTATTAAACCACATACTTCCCCAAGCTTGATTCACGGGAGCACCTTCGGCAACAGCCTTCAGTCCGAAATAGTCCTCAATCACATATTCCAAACTAGTACAATTCACAAACTCTTTCGTCGATAAATCCACTCCTTTCAATAGTTTTTTAATCTCGGAAGATTTTAATTGAGCATCTTTTCCTTCATCATACAGATCTGCAGCCCGGCGAATTGCCTGCGCACCATTCTCCTGTTCAGCCTCTACAGCTGCATTATTTACTTTTAGGTAACGTGTAATCTGATCCCGCCGAGCTAAGATTGCTTTGATCGCTCCTTTTTCCGGAAGTTGGAACTCATTCCACGCTTTTATCACGTACTCTTTTGATGATTCGGCCTGTTGTGCCATTCCACTCAAAGACACGAACAACAAAAATATAATTCCTGCTATTTTCATAATCTATTGTTGTTAATTATTTCTTTAGCAACTGCTTCTCTATGATCTCCACGTATTTCTCCGGAGTAGCCCCCATCTCCACAATCGGTTTCCCATTCACGGGTATAAAGAACACAGTCGGTAAAGCAACAATATTAAACATTCCGCACAACTCTTTCTCTTTATCAGCATTTACTTTCAGAAATATCACTTGATCTTTATACTTTTCAGCCATTTTTTCCAATTCCGGGATCAAACGCATACAAGGACCACACCAAGTTGCCCAAAAATCAATCACAACCGGTTTGTCTCCTTTAAACACGAATTCCGAACTTTTCCGATAATCATACACATATTCTAAAAAGTATTCCCTAGTAATCGGATTCAATTTACCGGATTCCACTTTTACCTCGTCAGCACCTATCACTTCATCCTTCACCTCGGCTAAATCAAATGGCTGAAAATACACTTTTCTTTTCCCGTAATCAATAGAAAGTAAACCTTGTTTCAAAATTTCATTCCCGATAACAGAACGAGGTAATGATCCATTTTCAGCAACAGTAATGTCCGAAAAATCACCTTTCACAAAGTGGCATGCTCCTACAACTTTACTTTTTGCTGCTATTTCCGCAGACGCATATCCTTCACTAACCTTTACATTTCCCCCATCCTTACCATTTAACTTGGCAAAATCTGCCGCATTCAAAGTAATCATCCCGTTATTCCATGTATCCAATAACAAAGAATAAGTTACTCCATCTAGCACAACAGGACAAACAATACCTGAAGCC
>ERZ773144.3145-NODE-3145-length-11786-cov-3.183105_pt1 | contig 11786 bp, 9 predicted proteins | sample MGYA00580849_ERZ773144 | MGnify/ENA primary metagenome ERZ773144 (study PRJEB29015, sample SAMEA2737861) | human gut metagenome | biome: human gut; feature: human-associated habitat; material: faeces | place: China | collected 2012 ...
CCCGCGACCCCATGCGTGACAGGCATGTATTCTAACCAGCTGAACTACCGAACCAGATTTAAAAACAACCTCTGTTGTTTCTGATTGCGGGTGCAAATATAGCCTTTGTTTTTAATTCTACAATGATTTTTATACAAAAAATTCACGATAAACCATTTTTCTCCCGTCACTTTAATATATCAAGGTTAAAAACTATATTTGCAATAAATAACATTCATACTATGCAGCAGCCAAAAGAATACTATCAAGCACAAATATCACGCCTTACGATCCTCTTAAAAAAACACAGACAACGGCGTAACGGTATCACCCTCACAAAAGTCTTCTTATTCCTGTTAGCCATATATTTTATATATACCTTCGCCAACACAGGGTACACGCCTTATCTCATCGCTTTTATTGCTGCCATAGCACTATTCATTATCACGAATATATTCGAAACCAAATTATTAAAAGAGATACAATTCCTGCACAAACTTGAAGAATGTTCCCGTGTGGAACTGGAATATCTTGCCGGAAACTTTAAAAATCTCCCGACAGGCGAAGAGTACAAAGATCCGTCTCACCCTTACGCTCACGATCTCGACGTATTCGGGGAAGATTCCCTTTTCCAATCCGTCAACCGTACGGTCACGCCCCACGGAAGAGAGAAGCTACGGGAATGGTTGCTCCACCCGTTAAAATCCGGGCCACCCATCATCGAGCGCCAACAAGCCATCGAAGAATTTGCCCGCGAGCCGGAATGGTGTCACGTTTTCCGGGCCAAGGGCAACAGCCAGTGTATTACCCACATGGCCATGCAACAAATCGAACAATGGCAGCGGGAACAAGTCGGGCTACCACGCTGGACTCGCCCTTTCCTGTATATTCTTCCGGTACTGACGGTCTCCGCTTGGATATTATACATTGCCTCCGTACTCACGTTAAATATTCCATTACTCCTTTCCTGCGTGTCCCTTTTTTGTAGCTATCTACCGGCTCAAAAAACATTACGAACTCATATGCGTCTGGATGAATTCACCCGCTCGTTCAGTAACCTTCACGAACTGATCGGACACTTTTCCTCGTTTACCTGTTCCTCCGTCAAATTACAAACATTACATCAACAACTGTTCAACGAAACATACAACGCGGACGAGGCCCTACGTTCCCTGCATAAAATACAGGAAAGTTTCGACCAGCGCTCCAATGCAGTGGTTGCCATGTTCATGAACGGGCTTTTCATGCGGGAATTACACCTCATTCAGCGTCTTGTAACCTGGAAACGTCATTACGCCAATGCCATCCCGATCTGGGTGGAAATCACGGGTGAACTCGACGTGCTGGTCAGCTTGGCCAACTACAAGTATAACCATCCCGATTTTATCCATCCTACTCCCGGAGACAATCAACTTTTACGGGGTACAGCCATCGGTCACCCCCTCCTACCCGCCAATGAATGTGTAACCAATGATTTCGAAGTAGCCCAATTACACGAATTCTATATCATCACGGGAGCGAACATGGCCGGGAAATCCACCTTCCTACGTGCGATAGGGGTGAATCTTGTACTTGCTTGTTGCGGAGCTGTCGTTCGGGCTGAAAGTTTTGAATTCCAGCCTATGGCCCTCTTTACCAGTATGCGCACCGTTGATAACCTGGCGAAAGGAACCTCTTATTTCCATGCCGAATTACTCCGTTTACAACAACTTGTCAATATGGCACAACACGAAGAACGTTTGTTTATCATTTTGGATGAAATCCTAAAAGGGACTAACTCCCGGGACAAGTTGAACGGCTCCCGTCGTTTCCTTCAAAAATTACTCACGTTACCTGTTGCCGGACTTGTTGCCACGCATGACCTCGAACTCGGAGAACTTGCCAACACGATACCGGACAACTTCTTTAACCGATGTTTCGAGATCACACACACGGATGATGACATTGCCTATGATTATAAACTGAAACCCGGTATCAGTCAAAACATGAATGCATCCATCTTACTTGAAAAAATGAAACTCGTGTAAGAATCATCCAATCCGAACATTCCTCTGTCGTTTCCGTTTAACACGGTAAAAACAGGAGAATATGAAAACAATGATTTTGATCACGCTACTTTTACCCATGGTACTTCTCAATGGATGTAAGGACAAAACTCAAGATAAAGTTTCCAACATACCGGACAGCACGTTTGCCGCAACACCTGCCATTACCAATAACTATTACTTCGTCGGAGAATACCAGTATCAAACAGATAAAGCAACCTTAAAAGATCAAACCACAGGTGCCACGTTCACCATCAATAACGGGGAAATAGCGACCCAATTGGCAGAACAATATTTAGCGCTAAAGCTACCTACCGGAAAGGGCGTCAGCGTTCAATTACTCGGACATCTCTCCCCGGCGAACGACGTTGAACACACTTCCATGAACGGCCTTACCGTTACTCAAATCATCAGCTTACACCCCGGAACAAATCCACGTGGCACACGACTCACGGGAGACTACATAACCTATGTACCCAACAATATCAAGCCAACAGAACGGTTCACGTTCTCATTACATCCCGACTACACCTACACGTTCAGTATTTATAATCTAAGTGCAAACTCCTCCCGTGATGCTACCGGAAAGTGGTTTCTTTTAAACAAGAACGAAATTCAATTCACCAATAATCCCCTCACGAGTTTCACGAACGAGGCCTTCATCCATGATGACGGGAGGCAATTAACCTTCAAGCTCAGTAAAAGGGTTTATTATAAACAAGAATAAGAAATTTCCCTGTAACATATTGCTTGTGCATCACCATGACTCACGCCATAACAATATAATAAGCAATACCTTACCGGGAAATCATCAAAATACAACCAGAAACTCGAATTCTACCGGACAAATAGTCTACAGTTTCACAACAGGTAATACTTCCACCGAGACTAAAGGCAACGTGACAACATCATTCTCCGACAAAACAGATGAATTCTCGTGATCACGAACTTTAGTCTTTTTAGGATCTTGAACCTCGGATAAAGCAACATTCTTTCCTTGCTTTTCTCCTACTTTTACCAGTAAACGTACGGTCACGACCTCACGTGTATTTTCCAACAACGTGGAGTGGGTATGCACCACAAAGCAACGATCTGTTAACCTTCTACGCCAAGCAATAGCTTTTTTCACTTCGTTAGCACGAAGTAACGCTAAATTCAGATTTTCCTCATCAGTTGAAAGAGATGTACTGTAACTATCCAACTGCAACATGATACGCCCCGCCTCAATATCTTCCTGATAGCGTTTTGCCATAGAGAGAATACTATCCAACTCTACATTGTTGGATCCAAAATGCACGTAAAACGTTGCTCTACAAGGAACAAAACGAAATACACGTACACTATCCGATACTTCTTCGACGGGAAAATATCTCGTCACCTCTACTCCTGGGATAGACAGGAGAGAAAAGAATAATAAAAATACCTTTACACTCATTTATTCCTAATTATACACGTTCGTTCCTTTTATCCCCCCACATCCTCTTTAGGAATAGCAAAGAACGATCATTTAATAATATGCAAAAATAAATAATAATAATGATAAACACAAATAATTATTTATTAATAACAAACCTGATTAACAATTAATTATAGTTATAGCACCCAAAACAATTAAACTCATTTGAACGTATATCAATAAATGATCGTTTAATGAATGCCTAAAGGATAATTGCCTTCTTCTTACATTTTACCAGACAAATCGTTATCCTGATACAAAGCATTTAGAAGTCAACTTATTATACAATTGAACATTCGATTTATAAAAAAGAAGGCGAAGAAAGAATTCCTCTATAAAAGATCCCAAAAGGAATGAAAGGATAAAAATATCCCCCTAAGAATAAAAAAACTATCAGATAAAATAAAAATGAGCTACTTGACATCACAAAATCGAATAGCCCATTTTCCATTGCCTTTTTATCCGCAATAGAAATATTTATGCACGAGTTCCATAATTTTTGCCTCGTCGTTTCCTAAATCCTGACGCAACATTTTATCATCAAACTTTTTCAAACCGGCAATCAAACCATCAACCAGACCGGGAGCAAACACCCCGTACTTTTCGAAATCAGCACGTTGTTTTTCCAGACATAATGCGGAATCATAACAGGATGCTGGCAACTGACTTAACCGATCAGCAACACCCTTGTTCGCATCATCAAATATATTAACATCCACGTAACGCTCCTTCGCGTATTGCAGCGCATCCTTCATTTCAAATCCATGACGCACGGCAACCGCCAACCCCGCAATCAACAGGTATACATCGGCTGAACCATCCGGACAACGGAATTCCACGGTTTGTTTACCACTGAAATCCTGATCTTCCACTTTTTCCAACGGGTTAGCATCACGCAACATATCTCCCGCACCACTCGTCCATCCCAAGGGTACACGTACCAGCACCGAACGATTACGATCTCCCCAGCAAATATTTGTCGGAGCCTCTTGGTGGGGTACCAAGCGGAAATATGACATCGGATTTGTGTTACCGAAAGCCGTCAACGAAGGTGCCAGATCCAGATACCCGGCAATAGCTTTCAGCGCGCTATCCGTTAATTTGCCATTCTCTATCACCATGTTCTTATCCCCTTTTTTCAAACGAGTATGAATATGCAGCCCGCTCCCAGCCTTACCAACCGTGATTTTCGGGGCAAATGTCAAATCTACACCAAACTGGTAAGCCAATGTCCTCAGAATCCACTTAGCTATGATCAACTGATCAGCAGCATCTTCCATTTTCGTGGGCAAAAATTCGATCTCGTTCTGTTCGTACATCAAATTTCCCTTCGTGAAATTGCCCACCTCGGAATGCCCGTATTTAATCAATCCCCCGGTTCCGGCGATATACTTCATGGCCAACGCACGCAAATCCCGCCCCTTGTTAAAAGGTGTAGACTCATGATACCCTTTTTGATCAGAGGCCAAGAATAAATCGTCCTTTTCACTCACCACGTAATACTCTAACTCCCCCATCACCTCGTATTCCATTCCCGTCACTTGCTTTAATACCTCGTGTGCCTTTCGCATCGTGTACTCCGGTGACATTTCCAATGGTTTACCGTCCTTCGTGTAAAAACTACAAAGAATATCTCGCTGAATGGATTCAGAAAAGCCGTACGATACCGGGGTAACACGTACAAGTCACTTGATCCGGCCTCTATATACGGGAACAGACTGGAACCATCCACTCGCTCACCACATGTCAGTATATTATCTAGATGATCAAGACTATTAATAATAAAATTTAACGTCTTTAATCGTCCATCCGCACCGGGATACCTGAAATTGATCATCTCTATTTCATTTTCCGTCACATAACGAATAATATCATCTTTGGTAAAATCTTTAGCATCTTTTTCTAAAAAACGAACTAAGGCGTGAGGATTTAGTGCATATTTTGAACTCATATTTCTTTATGTATTAGATCTATTAATTTTTAGCTTCTAAAAATAAAAAAAATGAGTTACAATCCCTAGTTAATTTTAGATTCTAGATTTTAAATTTTGAATCTGATTAATTATTTTAGATTTCAACCGCACGGGCCAACACCTTAACTACCCCCTCTAACTCCCCCTGTGTAAGGGAGAGTCGGTGGGGGTAGTTGTTTTTTCATTTTAAATGCCTTACTAATTTTATCTTTTAACTTTTCCTATTTGTCCAGCTCATTCAAGGCAAAAGCGTAAGCTCCGAAAGCGATAGCCCTACTTGTTCCCAGCTTCGTCGTAATTACCCCCATTCTTTTCATGGGATCATACTCGACCGTTTCCGTCGTTCCGGGCACGACAACACGTCTGGACGTGGGGGTCAAGAATGCCGCACAATCTCCCGGATCATCCAAGAAAAAAGCCTTCATCTCCATCCGGTCCGCCGGGGCTCCTTCGTACATTTCCAAGGTCCCGTTCAACTCCCGCATCACGGCTGGCATCAAATATTTGTGGGCAGCAATAATCCCTCCGCCAATCACCACGATACCATCCACCACAGCATTCATCGAGGCAATAGCCTCTCCCAACACTTCTCCCGCATGATCAAAAGCTTCCCGGGCAGCCGCCGGGTTTCCTTCGAGATTTCCCTCGGCAATCTCGAAAATCTCTTTCGGGGTCAACCGCCGTGTATCCCCAGACAATCGGGCATATTCCCTCTTAATCGCCCGGATCGAAATTCCCTCCTCGACCCCGTAAATCGGCTGGCGTTTATCCCGCAACACCCATACTTCAGCAGCCGCACCGTTATCACCCAAAAAAAGCTCCCCATCACGAACTACCCCACCACCGAATCCGGTACCTAGGGTAATCCCGATCAAATTCTTATACACCTTATTTTTCCCCGCATCCCGTAGCATACGATTCACTTCCGGCAACGCTCCAGCCAATGCCTCCCCGTAAGCGAACAGGTCCCCGTCATTATTGATAAATACCGGAATCCCAAACTTATTTCTCAAAAAAGCACCTAATGCCACTCCCCCTTGAAAAGCCGGTAAGTTCTTCAAGTCACCGATAATCCCGTTCACGTAATCAGCCGGCCCGGGAAATGCAAAACTGATCGCCACGGGGTCTTCCGGCAACTTCAATTTGATGGCAGAAAAACCCGTAACCATCGTCTCCAAGCACTTCTCCAAATTATCGCCATTTGAAGGTAAAACAATCGGTTCAACGATCTCTTCATTCGACCGGATAGCCGAGAATACAAAATTCGTTCCCCCGGCATCCAACGTCATCACTATTCTTTTATCAAACTGATACATAATAAGCTAAAAGTTAAAAGATAAAAACTAAAAGTTGAAGGAAATTTAAAATCACTTCTGGGTTTTAATTCCCACCGAGCAATACAACAAGTAACACATACAGCCGAGGATCACGATAAGTGAACCGGCCTGTGTACCGATCAAATCCGTACAATATCCCATCAATGGCGGGATTACCGCACCACCGAAAATACCTGTCACCATCAAACCGGAAATCTCGTTAGCTTTCTCCGGACGGGCTTGAATGGCCATGGAGAAGATCAGGGAGAATATGCTGGAACACGTGAAACCGATCAACGCGATCAACACCAAAATCGAGTATTGCCCAGACATGAAGAACAACACGATCATGGCAGTAATAGCTACCAAAATATTCACCCGGAAATACTTGCTACCGGAAACCCGTGCTAACAGGAAAGTTCCCACGAAAGCCCCGATCGTGCGGAAGGCAAAATAAACACTCGATCCTACACCCGCTCCCGTAACATCAAACCCACAACGCTCGATCAATAACTTCGGAGCCACCGTGTTAATCCCGACATCAACGCCCACGACAAACACGATACCCAAGAAAAGCAACAGGATCGTCCTATCCTTCAACAACCCGAACGTCGCTCTCCACGAAGAGGTCGACTGTTCCGGCGATTCCTCTCGAATATGCACAAGCATTAACCAGCCCATGGAAATCAAGGTCAACAAGGCGAAAATCGGGAAAAGATATTGCCAATTTCCCAGTACGGTCGCCGCGAATGCCGCAATAAACGGACCACAGAAAGACGAAACGGCCTTCAGCACCTGCCCTGCGGTCAACGAACTTGCCAGCACGTTTCCCTTCACCACATTCGTCAATAACGGGTTCAACGACACCTGCAAAATGGTATTACCGATTCCCAGCAAGGCAAAAGCGATCAGGCACGTGTATAGGTTATAATCAATAAAAGGAATAATCATCCCCACAATGGTCACCAACATACTCACCAATACCGTTTTCTTACGACCGATACGGTTCATAAAAATAGCCGCCGGGACCGCCAGTAACAAAAACCATAGAAATACCATCGAAGGCAGGAATCCGGCAATAGTTTCACTTAACCCGAAATCGGCCTTTACGTAACTGGTTGCAATCCCCACCACGTCACAGAATCCCATGATAAAAAAACCGAACAACACAGGCAGTAAAGCCTTAATACTCGTAGAACTTTCTTTCATAATATATAAATTTAACACAAACAAGAACATTAAAAGAGCGACTAATGTAAACAATTTCATTTAATTTTTCTAACAATTAATCACCTTATTTCAGTCTTGAAACGTTAAAATACACGCTCAATAAAATACTCGGAACGGCTACTATACGGACTTTCCGGAATGACATTTTCAATCCCTCCCGATTTGAGGGCGAGATCGATGGGAGAACCATCCGCAGAGACCAGTTACAGACGTTCCCCGTCCGAATTAAAGCCGATCAATGAAACGTGTTTGTAATCAACTATCCACACCTGTGACATCTTTATGTAGCCCGTTCTCTGCCTTACCTGCCACCGAACAGCCACAAAACAATAAAAATACGTATCTTTGCGACCCGAAAAAACAAAACGATAAACGAAACGAATATGAGATTTACACACAAGCAAATATGGGTGATCACTTTCCCAATCCTGGTCAGTTTGTTGATGGAACACTTGATTAACATGACCGATACCGCCTTTCTCGGCAGAGTGGGAGAAGTCGAACTAGGCGCATCAGCCTTAGCCGGCGTGTACTACATGGCAATCTACATGCTCGCTTTCGGTTTCAGCATCGGGGCACAAATCCTCATTGGCCGACGTAATGGAGAAGGCAACTACAAGGATATCGGTCCCATTTTTATACAAGGGGTACTTTTCCTCGTGGGACTTGCCACGCTCATGTTCACGGTTTCCCGCATATACACGCCTTCGGTTCTCCGTTCTGTCATTGACTCGGAACAAGTCTACGTGGCCACGAACGACTACATGAAATGGCGAATATTCGGTTTCTTTTTCTCGTTTGTCGCCGTCATGTTCCGGGCCTTCTTCGTGGGAATCACCACGACACGCATCCTCACGATCAATTCGCTTGTCATGGTCGGCACCAATGTCGTGCTGAATTACCTGTTAATTTTCGGTAAATTCGGGTTCCCGGCCTTAGGCATCAGCGGGGCTGCCATCGGTTCGTCCGTGGCAGAACTCGTTTCCATGATATTCTATATCCTATATACTTGGAAAAAAGTTGATTGGAAGAAATACGCACTTTTCAACCTGTCCAGTTTCAACCCGAAATTATTGTCGGGCATACTCAATATCTCCATTTGGACCATGATCCAGTCCTTTCTGGCCATGGCCACTTGGTTTCTGTTCTTTATTGCCGTGGAACACCTCGGTGAACGCCCGCTGGCAGTGTCCAACATCGTGCGCAGTGCCGCCATGTTCTTCTTCATGCCGGTTTCCGCCTTCGCTGCCACGACCAGCTCGCTTGTGAGTAACCTGATCGGTGCGCAGGCCACCTCCCAAGTCTGGAGTACTTGTCTCAAAACAATCAAGATGTGCTACCTCTTTGTCATCCCGATCGGCATCATCATACTACTGGCTCCCGCCACATTTTTAAGAATATACACCGATGATCCCCAACTCATCCAAGCCACGATCCCTTCCCTTTTCGTGATGATGAGCGCGGTTCTTCTTTCCACCCCCGGCAGTATTCTTTTCAACGCCGTATCGGGAACAGGAAACACCCGTATGGCTCTATTCATGGAGTTCGGCACGCTCACGTTCTACGTTCTCTACATCATCTACATCGTGTTCTATCTCCAAGCGGATGTCGCCATCTGTTGGACCACGGAACACGCCTACTGGAGCATCCTACTCATTCTCGGTTTCATGTACATGAAAAGCGGAAAATGGGCAGGAAAGAAAATATAGCATCACAAACTGAATACCACGTAGAACTCCCGTAAATACACCTGTTGTTCTCCCTCTCCCGTGTTCGTGAAACGGACGAACTTCACGGGAGTATCCTCCCATTTACCGTTCAGACGGCCGCGAGCGTCACGAGTCAATGTCACGGTCTGCCACGTTTCGCCGTCAGCAGATACTTCCATGACACCCCAAGAAAGGTCACCCTTCACGTCAAAATTCAAACGAGTACCGGGAATCCGGTAGGCATCATCAAGTTCCAATTGCAGGTACCCCCCGGCCGGCCATTTCACGACTTCCAGCAAAGGGGTCAAATGAACCCGGCTGGGATATACTTGTAAAGGTAGATGTTCCAGTTGAGGCACGTTCGTGGTTAACTTACAAGGTGAATAATCGGCTAACAAAGGCAAATCCGTCCCGTTCTGACGATTAAACCGTTCCGTGGCCTCCGTGAAAACATCCAGCACCAACGGTTGAAGTACTGTCGTCCCGGTCTTCACGCCCGGCTGGTAAGGATTCTGGTTAAATTGCCTTTCCAGCTCGTAACTCCTCTTGCGCAAGGCTTTAACGTGATTATACTTCCGCAGGAAAAGCTCACGATCACCACGTTCCCCGGCTTTAATCATGGCCAAGGCCTCCTGCCCAGCATCTCCCAATATCTTGAACTGATGCAACCACGGGGTAATTTCTTCAATCAACGCCTCGTTTTCCCGGTCAATCAACAACAAATCGGCAGCCTCCGCCACACGCTCGAACTCGTCCTGCAAAGCAAGAAAATCCCGCTCATCATAATGTCCTTCTCGATACCTCTTCATGAAACGCTCGGCCACGGGTTGAATTTCCACGGATTCTTCCCGACGGAAACGATGCACGTTCTCTCCCAGATCGGAATTATGACGGGCGAAAACGGTAAAGGCCTCCACGTTCTCCGGTATGATGGCCCGAATAGCCCGGTGCCATGACCGAGAACGATCGTACGATTGCATATTCCACGTGTAGTCTGCCACGCAGTATATTGCCAGTTTGGATGCCTCCGCCCATTCCATGGGATTGGCCACGAAACCGGAAATGCTCCCGGCAATATCTTTCCCGTTACCATACACCTCGCCCAGTAACAGGTGATCCCTCACGTAATCCGACACGGGGAAATTCCACCAGATATAAGCGGGGCGTTTGATCTGTTCCCGAATCCACTCCACGCCTTCCCTGGTAATCTCGGAAATCACCCGATCTCCCGTCCACATCACCTCCACGGACGGGTTCAACTTCTCACCTATCGTGGCAAGATACCCACTTTCCGGTCGTGCCCATCCTTTATTGTACTCGGTTGGACACACGATCAAAGGCGTCACGTCGGGCTTTACTTGTACGAAATGGTCATCAATATAATTCAACAACTCCACCTGTCGGTCGGCTTTCGCCCCCTCACCGGAAATATCATCAAAAAAAACGGCAAAAGAACGTACGCCCAAATCGTACATACGCTCGAACTTGGCCATCAATGAATCACGGTCGGAAGTCTCCCAGCGGATGTCTAACCCCGGATGAATCGCCCACACGAAATCCACCTCGTTCTCGTCCGCCACCTTCACCAGCTCGGCAAGACGAGCAGCCTCCTTGGCAGGGTAAGGTTTCCGCCAGTTGGGCGAACTATGGAAAGGATCGTCTTTTGGCCCGTAAATATACGTGTTTAATTTGTTCTCCCCGTAAAAACGCAGTTGCCTCAAACGGGCCTCGTGGCTCCAAGGCGTACCGTAAAATCCCTCGACCACGCCCCGGAAACGTACGTCCGGGTAATCCTGAATCCCAACAAACGGTAAATGCCCCTCGTGGAACAACTGCATGAAGGTACGCGCGGCATAATACGTTCCCCGCTCGTCATTCCCGGCCAGCGTGATGGCCTTATCGGTAATCGACAGGTAGTATCCTTCCGGATGATCGGGTATCAGCCGTTTCGCTCCCCGCACGGCCCGGTCCCCTTTCTCGCCCACGAACAAGGGAAATCCTTCCGTCCCGAGACGATCACCCAAAAATTGTTTCAACAGGGCGATTGCATGGGGATTAGCCTCCTGTTCTCCCACGAGC
>ERZ773144.3146-NODE-3146-length-11785-cov-6.521824_pt1 | contig 11785 bp, 9 predicted proteins | sample MGYA00580849_ERZ773144 | MGnify/ENA primary metagenome ERZ773144 (study PRJEB29015, sample SAMEA2737861) | human gut metagenome | biome: human gut; feature: human-associated habitat; material: faeces | place: China | collected 2012 ...
CTTTGCATTCAAATTTTCTTTTTTTGCCTGCTCGTTTGCATAATCTATGTACGCCAGTGTAATATCAATAGCGGTAACATCATACCCACGTCTGGCAAACTCCAGTGAGTGCCGACCAAATCCACATGCAAAATCAAGCATTTTTTCCGTTCCTTTTAAATGTAACTGCTTGATTAGAAAATCTACTTGTCTGTTGGTGTCTTCTTCCCATGATAACCAATCGCATTTAGAACTATTTATAGCGAATATAGCAACTTTATTAATGTCTATTTAGGCATAATGACAACTTTTATAATACTAACTGCCAGTTAAGCCGCCTTTTTATCGATATAGCAACTTTTTTAATGTCATTAGTGTCAACGTGACAACTTTTTTTAATGACAACCGTCTATTTTTCGACGCTATTTTTTGGAAACAGCAACTTTTATAATACCAATATGTTATATTTTACTGCGTTTAACCTCAATAACACATAATTACTATATTCAAAACACATGTATAGCGTATTTTTCACTTATATTTAGAAAGACACATTAAAAAAGGTGTCATTTAAAATCAAACGTTAAAAGTTCAATGATATCAGTAACCCATCAACATTAAAAAGGGTGTCATATTATCTGTGCGGTATTATATTAGTTGCTATATTTTCTTCATTAATTTAATAACAAAAATGAGCAACCCCCTTCATCAGAGAGTTGCTCTTTGTTTAATTCAATACAAAATGCTTCACTTTACTAGTGTAACCATCTTTTTCTTCTTAATTTTTTGGCGTAAGTTTGGCGTAAATGCGTAAATTTACCACCAAAAATTACTAATTTTTTTAATCCTAGTAAAGCTTAGCTCCTGCAGGAATCTTGTCATCAACCATCAATAAATTCAAGCATTCATGACCATCTTCTTCATGTACAGCTGAGATCAACATACCTTCAGAATTAATACCCATCATTTTTCTTGGTGGTAAGTTTACAATCGCAATTGCAGTCTTTCCAACCAATTCTTCTGGTTCATAATATTCGTGAATTCCGCTTAAAATAACGCGATCTTTACGTTCTCCGTCATCCAAAGTAAACTTTAATAGCTTCTTAGATTTTTCTACAGCTTCACAAGCTAGGACTTTAACAGCACGGAAATCTGACTTACTGAATGTTTCAAAATCTGCCATATCTGTGAAGATTGGTTCAATTTTTACATTCGAGAAATCAACCTTTACAGGTGCAGCCTCCACTGGTTTTTTAGCTTCAGCTTTTTTGTTAGAATCCCCTAAGTTCTTCATGTGAGGGAATAATAATACTTCACGAATTGTTCTTTGATCTGTCAATAACATTACGAAACGATCAATTCCAAGTCCTACACCACCAGTTGGAGGAAGACCATATTCCAATGCTTCTACATAATCTGTATCCACTTCGTTGGCTTCATCATCACCTAATTCACGAAGTTCTAATTGTTTTTCGAAACGTTCTCTTTGATCAATTGGATCATTTAATTCAGAGAATGCGTTCGCATATTCGTGTCCACAAATGAACAATTCATAACGATCCGCAAATCTAGGATCCTTCTTATTCTTTTTAGCTAATGGAGAAATGGATGTTGGATGACCATATACAAATGTTGGTTGTACAATTGTTTCTTCAACATATTTTTCGAAGAACAAGTTAATAATGTGTCCAACTGTATTATGGATCTTTTCAACTTCAATATCATGTTCCTCAGCCAATTTAACAGCTTCTTCATAACTCATATCTTGCCAGAAATCTACACCACAAGCTTCTTTGATCGCATCAACCATGTGAATACGTTTGAAAGGAGCTTTTAATGATAATTGTGTTCCTTGATAAGTAATATCTGTAGTACCCAATACTTCATTAGCTACTGAATCAAACAATCCTTCAATCAAGTCCATCATTCCGTGTAAATCACTATAGGCAACATACGCTTCAACTGTTGTAAATTCAGGGTTATGCATCGCATCCATACCTTCATTACGGAATAAACGACCAATTTCATAAACACCTTCTAAACCACCAACGATCAAACGTTTCAATGGCAATTCAGTTGCGATACGCAAATAGAAATCCATATTTAATGTGTTGTGGTGCGTTACGAAAGGTCTAGCACTTGCACCACCTAAGATTGGTTGCATAACTGGAGTTTCAACTTCCACTAAACCTTGACCATCCAAATAGTGTTGGATTGCACGAATAATTTTTGGTCTTGTTAGTGCAATATGCTTAGCTTCTGGATTCATGATCAAGTCTACATAACGACGACGGAAACGCTCTTCAACATCTGTTAAACCATGGAATTTTTCTGGTAATGGACGAAGTGATTTTGAAAGGTGTGTATAGTTTTTAGCACGAACAGACAATTGTCCATGATCTGTTTTCATGACAGTACCCTCAATACCTACGATATCTCCAATGTCATTTTTCTTGAAGATTTCATATTGATCATCACCAATTTCATCTTTACGAACATAAATCTGAATTTGACCTTCACGATCCTGGATATTCATAAAACCAGCTTTACCCTGACGACGCTTCGTCATGATACGACCTGCAATCTTAACTGTTACTTGTAATTCATCTAATTCTTCTTTTGTCTTGTCTTCATAAGATGATTTGATAATACCCGAATTTGAAGTACGATCATAACGAGATCCAAATGGATCAATACCCATGTCGATCAAATCTTGCATCTTTTGACGACGAACTTGTTCTTGTTGCGTTAACTTTTCCATTGTTTTCTCCTTTTTCTTTTATCCATAAAAAAAGGCACTTGCCACAAAGGGACGAAGTGCTCGTGTTACCACCCTAATTTACCAGACAAATCACTTTGTCTAGCCTTAGTCACTGTCTATAAACAGCGCTTCCTTTAATGCAGGAAATACAAATAGCTCCAAGTCTTTATTCCCAATTAGTCCTACGCTTTTTTTCACCAACCAAAAGCTCTCTAAAGTATTTCTAAAAGGTACTCGCCCTCTTCATTGCCTTTTTATACGCTTTTATCCTACTAGACAATACACAATTTGTCAATTTAAGATTTATCCATATATCGAATATTTAATTCTTTAATACTGTTTTTAAATAAAACATCGATCTTGGCATAATATGTTTCTACATCCGGCTCAAAATTACGAGAAATCCAATACTTTAAAAAGTATAACAAATCATTCGCATAATAATCCACTAAAAAATCTACTGTAAATCTTGAATCCATCCCACTCACATCTAAATAAGAAAATACATTTCTAAATATTTCTTTAAACACATTACTCATTAAATCTTCAAACCCATTCTGTCCTGTGATTCTGTAACAAGACTTAAAGAAATCACGATTATCACTTACAGTCTGAAAGATGTGTTTTATAATTTGAGGATTGGATTCATGCTCAATCCCTTTATAAAACATACGATGAATCAAGTATTCTAAAGCCTCATACTTATCCATAAAATGATTATAGAAAGTTCCACGAATAACACCTGTTTTATCGCAAATCTGTTTGATTGTGATCTTTTCGAAAGGCTTTTGTTGCATCAAAATATACAATCCCTCGCTCAGAAGATCTTTCATTGTCACCTTTTCATTTAACGTCATGAAATCACCTCTACAATCGAATTAATTTAAAAATTAATGATAAGCTCATAAATAAGTATACGACACCGCAAAGAAAATAATAAGCCTTTTGATATCCGGCCCCATTATAATATCCAATATAGAAGTGAATCATATAGCCAGCAAGTACAATTAAAAATAAGACTAAAGACTCCATCAAATAAGGAAGATTCATATAATAACAGCCAACTCCAACAAAGAAACAGTCCAGTCCTCCAATAAGAGCCAATTTAATAATTTGTTTTGTATCAAACTCTTGTAGCCTTTCCACAAACTTTCCACGCTTAAAACTATAAATGATCATTCCATTTCCAAGAATCAAAAAGACAAATATCGCAACATATTTATTCAATGTTGCCAACGGACGTCCAAAAATATATGTGGACATTCCATGTCCTAATAAAAACATACCCGAACTGCATAGCGCAAAAATCAATCCATAAACCAATGCTTTTGAAAAGCGAATATTACGAATTGAAGCCCCCTGTTCTAGTGCACATACAAATACGTCTAAACTAAGACAAATACTCAAAATTCCAAATATCAACATAGCAATCCACCTTCATTAACTTTATTGTATACGAACTAGGATTATTTTAAAAATCACGATGAACATATTTCAATAAATGTATTTATGAACTACAATAAAGCTATGAAAAACATCATTGACTACATTAAAGAATACGGAAATTTAACCCTTGAAGAATACCCATTTAATAATGTGGACTCTTTGAGTCTCTCACAAATCTCCTATATTAAATTTGAAAACTCAAGCATTGACATTGAATCCGAAGTCCATTTATTAACTGAATTTGAAAATGAGATTGATACTTTATGCATTGATACCCGAGTACCTGAATTAAACGAAGAATTATTCCTTCAATGCATACACTCCCTTCGCTATGAAGCCATTACCATTTCTCATCTACAAACGAATTTTGACAAAGATAATGAAAAACAATTCTGTGCCATGACTTTTCATTTACCCAACCAAACAGACTACATTGCCTTTCGCGGAACCGATGCTAGCTTTGTAGGATGGAAAGAAGATTTTAATCTATGTTTTCAAGAAAATATTCCAAGTCAAATTTCTGCATTAAACTATGTAAACAACTATAAGACAAAACACAAACTCATCTTAGGCGGACACTCCAAAGGAGCTAATTTAGCACTTTACGCAGGTATATATACGCATAATTCAATTTTTTGTATCTACAATCATGATGGGCCTGGATTTCTTACACCTTATCAAACCGATAAGAAAGTATTTAAGACCATACCACAATCGAGTGTTATTGGACTCTTACTTGAAGAAACAAATAATTATCAAATCATCCAAAGTGATGCCATATCCATCCTTCAACATGATCCATTTACGTGGTGCGTTGAAAACGGTGATTTTATTTATCTAGAACAAAATGATCAACTATCTAAACATACACAATCCACACTATCAAAATGGCTTAAATCCATTGATGTCAATACCCGCAAACAAGTTATTGATACCATTTACTCTATCTTTTCAGATTATGAAAACCCAAAGGATTTCAGACAGAATATCGATGTGATTGAGATGATCAAATCCATTCAGAATATGGATAGTCAAACGAAGAAAATGATTAGTGAAACCATTCAAGTCTTATTCAAATGCATCCAAAACGAAATCAAGCGAGGAAACTAAATTCCTCGCTTAAATAATATATAACTATAGATACACGGAATAATAGTCGCTACAAGAATCACAACAATGCCCATTATCATATAACCAAGTAATCCAAGTACTATATATAAAATTCCAGCAATGACCATACAATAGCCACCCACACGATTTGACAACACCCAGTTTTCATCACTATTCAATGCCCATGATGTTTTAATTCCAACCGCATAATTCCGTTTTACTTTTGGAAAATAATTTCCTAATACAATTAGTAATACACCCACTAGAATATTCATCACAAAACTAACATCAAAAGAATAGCCCAAACCAAAATAAATAATTGTCATACTTGTCACAATACAAACGACAGGACAAATCATAAATAAAATATTCATCATAAAATCTGGAATATTATTTCGCTTTGGATCTTTTACTGTCACAAAACAAGTAAATACATGAATTACCAAGCACAAGAATAACATACCAAATAAACCCATAAACTTAGGCATTGTTCCATTGACTTGTCCATTTACATCAAAATGGGTTGGTACAACATCCGGTAATTGACTATAGAAAACCAGATTCAAAGCGAATGGAATCACAAACAAAGCTAAACTAAACATAAACCATTTATTTTTCAACATCTTCATTCCCTCCAATAAAAGATTTAAAATAACACAACATCTCCTCAAAAACAGATGCGTTAATTTGATAAAAGATAAAATTTTTATCCTTCTCTTCACAAATCAAACCTGCATCCTTTAATAAGGATAAGTGATAAGAAACAGTTGCCTGAGACATATCAAAATGACTTACGATATCTCCAGCTGACATCTTGCCTTTTTTTAATAAACTCAAAATGTCTCTTCTGACTGGAGCACCTAGTGCTTTAAACGTTTTTTCAAACAAAATATCACCACCTATTTAGAAATATTTCTAAATAGATTATACATCGTTTCCATAATATTGCAATCCTATTTAGAATTTTTTCTAAATAGATGATAAAAAATCAGGAAGACTATTCTCCCTGATACGTTGTATATTTTTGATATTCCTTTGTCGTTTCTTCGTCAAAACAATACAAACTGATTTTCATTGTATAATCACTATTCGCATCCAACCAATCCGCAATTGTCTTTAATACTAATGGCACAGCCTTTTCTACTGGATAGCCATAAACGCCACATGAAATAGCTGGAAATGCAATCGTATGAATATCATACTTTCTAGCTAACGTTAAGCTATTCCAATAACAATCTCTTAACATATGCTCATCTTCATGTTGTCCTGAATAAATGGGTCCCACAGTATGAATTACATACTTTGCCTTTAAATCATACCCCTTAGTAATCTTGGCCTGACCTGTATGACAGCCATTTAATAATTTACACTCTTCAAGTAATTTAGGGCCTGCCGCTCTATGAATAGCGCCATCTACACCGCCGCCACCTAAAAGCGATTCATTCGCTGCATTGACAATACAATCTCCATCAAAAGTAGTAATATCTCCTTTTACTACTTTGATTTCACTCTCTAGATTCTTATTGTCTAAAATCATTTCAATTAAAACTTTTGGTAAAAAATACGAATCTTTCCAAGGATTTAATACAACTCCACTTACACCTTGTGTATCATGCACCATATTTAATACATCCATCACACTTTGATTTAATGTTTCTGTAGCCTGACCCAAATCCACTTGAGCCTGTGTAGTAAAAGCTACAAATACATCTTGACCATCATCTAAAGATAATCTTCGATAGACCTTTTCATCATTTGCATCACCGACAGGAATAATAAATTGTTTTTCTTCTTTTGCCAGTTTACGAATATGCGAAAGAACCTCCATATTCTTTTCACGAGTCCCCTCTTGATATAATTCTTGAATCAATGTTTCTAATCTTTCCATACCTATTTCCTAACTACAAATGTCAAACTAAAAGGAAAAGCTCCAATCACATCTTGATAGATTGAGTCATCAATAAAGAATCCCTCTTTCATTGCACTTTCCTTTAATAATGAATCTAACGAAATAAATTCTTCTTCGCTAATTTTAAAATCATTAAAACAATACCCATCATTAAAGCGTTGATAGTTAAATACTTCATCCATTAAATCCCAAGTACTGACTTCACTACCATCTTCTAATGTATCCATATAGTTTAATAATTCATTTACGATTTCTTGTTGTCTTTCTTGTACCATAAAAATCACCTACACTTATTCTAACACAAAACGAAAAAGAGGCATCGCCTCTTAATCAATTTCTAAATATTCTTTGATTCTTTGAATCTGATTCAACCCATCCAAATATCCCATGTAGTAAAGATCAGCGAGTTTATCCACATCTCCCTCTACACGCGATACATTCACAGGCTTACTTGGGGCAATCGTAAAGATTCTTCCCTCATTTTCAAGCCTTACTAATTCATCACACTGTCTATTGTAGTCACTATTCATCAATTCCAACTTCTGTTCTAAAGCGGGATAGCCTGCATACAATCTTTTTGTCATTTTTTGAACCAAAGGATTTGTTTCACTCTTTCGATACTCTTTTTGACGTGTACGAACCACAATGATTTTCTCATAATCATGATCCAACGCCCATTGATACGCTATCTTATCGCTGCAGCCACCATCCAAGTATAAGCCATCCTCAATTTCAACCATCTTTGAAACATAAGGCATGGTTGCACTGGCTTGTACAGCTTTAAAAATATCCTGCGTTTTATTTTTACTAAAATATTCGGGCCTTCCCGTTTTACAATTTGTACATACCGCAATAAAATCACGCGTTGGATTCATAAAACGAGGTGTATTTAATGGATCAAAATATTGAGTTCCTTTCATCAAAAAATCAAAACCAATGATTCCCTTGTTGTTTTTAAAAGCTTCTAAACCAACATAACGAGAATCGTGGCGATACCCTAAATTAATTCTAGCACTACGACCAATTTGACCAGCCACATAGTTAAATCCGTTTAGTGCACCTGCACTTGTACCTACTGTACACTGCATATTGATTTCAAACTGCATTAAAGCATCTAATACTCCTGATGTATATAATCCTCGAAAGGCACCGCCTTCAAGAACAATACATCCAGGAACAATTTTATTTGAAGTATTTCCATTTGGAAGTTTGGATATTCCCGAAAAACGCTTATTATTTTTCTTCATACTTATCCCTCCTTCTTAGCTGAAAATTTTATACTCATTTTTTTTATTTGTCTACTTTTTTTGTTCATCCCAAAGCTTGTCAGCCATTGGCTTCCAGTTTTTTGCATATGGAACCGTCTTTTCCAATAAGTGATCCACATCATCTGGGGATTCATAATCTGTATTGACCGCTTTACTTTGTTTCACCAATTCTTGAATACGACCTGCATTTTCTAACATTGGACAAGGTCTTAACATATTTTCATTAAATGGTTGATTATCATGATAAGCCTGGAATAAAGGAGATCTAAGTGCATCGAGTAATGTTGTATTGTGAATGTTACTGTTCGAATAATGAATGAATACACATGGTTCTACATCGCCCTTGGCATTGATATGAAGATATCTTCTTCCTCCAGCAATACATCCACCCACATATTGCGCATCATTTTGGAAATCCATAGTGAAAATTGGTTTTTCACTTCTGAACTTACGAATCTGATGATAAACATACGCTCTTTGTTCTGGTGTTGGAAGCAATTCTTTCACAGCCCCATTTCCTACTGGCATATAGTGGAAGAACCAGCAGAATAAAGCACCTGAATCAATCATTAAATCAAAGAATTCATCACTTGCGATATCTTCATAGTTTGCACTTGTATAACATGTACTAATTCCAAAAGGCAATTTGTGTTTCTTTAATAATTCCATGGCACGTTTTACAGAATTGTAACAACCCTCACCACGTCTAGAATCATTCGCTGTTTCAAAACCTTCCAAACTAATGGCTGGCACAAAATTTTTAACTTGCAACATATCCTGGCAGAATTCTTCATCAATCAATGTACCATTCGTAAAAGACAAGAAAGCACAATCTGGATGCATTTCACAAATCTTAATCACATCCTTTTTACGTGTTAAAGGTTCTCCACCCGTATAAATATACATGTAAGTACCTAATTCTTTTCCTTGACGAATAATCGAATCAATATCATCTAAAGATAAATTTAATTGATGGCCATATTCAGCAGCCCAACAACCTGTACAATGCAAATTACATGCAGATGTTGGATCTAATAATACGGCCCAAGGAATATTACAATTATATTTTTCTGACAATTCCTCTTGTTTTGTACTACCATTTAAAGACGCATTAAAAATAAAGTTTTTAAATACAGTCTGCCGAACGCCTGCATCCAAATCATACAACTTTAAAATGTAGTCATACCAAACACCTTTTTCATCAATTTGTTCACGAATCAATTTACGCTGCGAACCATACCAACCTTCAGGCATAACCTTATCTACTAAATTCATTAATTTAGGAATATTGGTTTCAGGATCCTTCTCCAAATACTTCAAAGCTTGATTCATACCAAACTTTTGAACACTACTCTGTAAAGAACTAAAATTCATAACTCTTCCTCCCTTTTCATTTATAATTTCATTCTAGTTCTTTAAAAATATATTTTTAATAGACAAATTTTCAAATATGTAAAAATTTATGAGCTATGGTCATTATTTTTATACCGTTTTGAGATATATATTATATATGATTTATATATTTATGAACCACAGTCATTTTTATGTCAAAAAAAGAAGGTGTTTTCACACCCTCTTAGATTTCATTAGCAGCCTTATATCCTGTACGAATTGCACTTGCGATATCTGCTGTTCTTTCACCACTGCAGTCACCTACATAAGTAAATGGAACAGTTAACTTACTATCATCAAATACATTCTTTTTAGAACCTAATGCATTTACGATTGTATCTGCTGCAATTTCAACATTTGTTTCATCTTTTGTATTCACTGCATAGATTACATTATCTTTAATTTCACTAACACGTGTATTCACAAATTTTTGAACATTGTGTTCTTTAAAATCAGCTTCCATCAAAGGTAATACAGTTTCAGATTCTTGTGCTGCAATTTTATCCATCATTTCTACAATTGAAACTTCTAGACCTTTATTTGCCAAATATTCAGCGGTTTCAGCACCTACTAAACCTCCACCTAAAACAACACATTTACCAGATACTTCTTGACCATTCAAGATATCCCAGCTGGATATAACATTTGAATTTTCTACCGACATAGGAAGATCCATATTGTGAGCACCAATTGCCAAGATCACATGATCAAATCCATTCAATTCATCCATTGTTGGTTCATGGTTTAATTGAATATCTACTTTATCGGACAAGTATTTTTCATAGTATTGAACAGAACGTAAGATTTCATCTTTTCTTGGTGGAACTGAAGCAATATTGATTTGTCCACCTAAGCGATCTGATTTTTCAAATACAGTCACTGTATGTCCTCGTTTATAAGCTACACGAGCTGCTTCTAAACCAGCAAGACCTGCACCAACTACGGCAACATTCTTAGTTTCTGTACATGGTTTAATGAAGATTGTTTCTTCATCTCCATTTTCAGCATTTAAAACACAGCTTAAGTAACGACGAGATTGGATGGCATCTACACAACCTTTATTACAGTTCAAGCATTCACGAATGCATTCACCTGAGCCTACTTTATTTGCGATATCTGGATCTGTTAATAAACTTCTTCCATAACCAATCATGTCAGCTGTACCATCTTCTAGAATCTTTTCACCAGCTTCAACACTGACAACACGACCCACTGTTGCCACAGGACAATGTACAACGGCTTTCACTTTTTCACAAGCACCTAAAGTCCAGTTATAAGGAACAGCACCCATAGGAGGAATTGTATCTCCCATGTTTCCTGTGTGGTTAGCTTGAGCCACTTGAATCATATCAATTCCTGCTGCATCTAACATTTTTGCGAATTCAACCGCTTCATCTTCCAATAAACCACCTTTACCACGTAAAGATCCATCTGGATTGACTGTAATAATTGGAAGTTTATATTCAACCATCATGGATGGAGCCGCTTCTTTGATGGCTTGTAAAACTTCTAATGCATAACGAGTACGATTTTCTAAACTACCACCATAATTATCTGTACGATGATTTAATAACTTTGAACATAATGAACCTAATAAACGGTCACCATGAATTTCAATCGCATCAATACCTGCTTTTTGCGCTTTTCTAGCACATTCAGCAATACTATTTTTAATAGCTGTTAATTGTTCAACACTTGCTTCCGTCACAAAGTGCTGCATATCATGATGTAATTTTGCGTATGCACCCTTTGTCAATTCATCACAGATCTTTTGTTGTTTTTCAGCCTCTTCTACATCATTTGCAGCCTTCGCTTTTGCCGCCAATTGACCAGCAACACCAGCTTCCATGATCATTTTTCCAACGCCTTGAACATCATATTCTGGATGGAACAATTGTAAAGCGACTTTACAATCGTGTT
>ERZ773144.3148-NODE-3148-length-11778-cov-8.690352_pt1 | contig 11778 bp, 12 predicted proteins | sample MGYA00580849_ERZ773144 | MGnify/ENA primary metagenome ERZ773144 (study PRJEB29015, sample SAMEA2737861) | human gut metagenome | biome: human gut; feature: human-associated habitat; material: faeces | place: China | collected 2012 ...
ATTAATCAAAATAAATCAAAAGAGGTTTATTATGGGAAAAAGAAATAAAGTAACTACACGCGATATTGCCCAAGCCACAAATGTATCGCAATCCACTGTATCTATGATTCTAAGTGAGAATAAGAATGTATCTTTCAAAGAAGAAACAGTAAATCTCGTCAAAAAGACAGCCAAACAAATGGGATATAAAAAGCCAGAAGTTAAAAAAAGGTATTCAAACGCAAAAAATACGATTGTCGTGATTTGTTCCAACTTATCCAATTCGTATTATTCTATGGTTGTTTCAAGTATCATTGAACAGGCTAGTAAGACAAAAACACAAATCTTTACTATTTCTACATTGCGAAAAGATGACCTTGAAAAGCACGCCCTTTCTAACTTAAAACTATTAAAACCATGTGGAATCATTCTTCTATATCCCCCAAAATTTGTTGATGAATGGAATGCACTTTCCAAACAAATACCGTGCATTATTATCGGGGATAAGCCAAAAAATCTTGATTGTGATTCCATTGAACTCAACAGTTTTAAATGTGGTAAATTATTAGGTAACCATTTAAAACAGCTAGGGCACAAAAAGATTGCGTATATATCAAGTCCATTAGATACAACGGAAATTGGGCGAAACGAAAGATATGAAGGCGTTAAAAGTGTCTTGTCAAATACACAAGTATTTTTTAACTCGTCTAAACAATTTGAATTATACCCCATCGAAAAAAGAGAATACGAAAATGGGTATCGCTTAACGAAACAAATCTTAAGTGATAAATATGATGCCTATATTGGAAATAATGACATGACGGCCTTAGGCATCTTAGCCTGTTTAAAAGATCACAACATTAAAACAAGTGTAGCCGGATTTGACAATATTCCGGAAGCTGATTTTCCTCAAATACAACTTACAAGTGTTGACCATGGTGCTTGTGAAAAAGGAAAAGAAGCTGTTGATATTCTTTTAGAACAAACAAAAAGCGAACGAAAACGTATCGTCCATATGGAATATGAACCACAGTTAATCATTCGCTTATCTACTTTTAATCGCAAGAAATCATCATCTCAATGATTTTATCATTCGTTTGAAGCATTCCTTGAGAACCAAGTGTTCCAATATTTTGAATTGTTTCATCCACACTATGAGCAACGATTCCATCACCTGCATAGAATTGTTGCTTATTTTTATACATATAGTACCCCATAATACCAGCATCTACACTAGAAGCAATCTTAGCTGCACAACTAGCCTTAGCCCCATCACAAATCGTACCCGAAAGGATGGCTAACGCATTGACAATTGTATGCTGAATTTCTTTATAAGTTCCATTATGTAAATAGGCAATACCAGCACCCGCAGCAGCTCCAGCACTAACAGCACCACAAAATGCCGATAAAGTACCAATACCTGTTTTAATGTAAATAGCTGTTAAGTTGGATAAAACCAAAGCACGATACAATTGTTCTTGCGTACAATCTAATTCTTTGGCATACACAACAACAGGCACACAACAAGTAATCCCCTGATTTCCACTTCCTGAATTGATCACAACTGGAAGTTCACACCCATTCATTCTTGCGTCGGATCCAGCCGCCGCATAAGCTTTGGCCCTTGTCTTTACACAATCTGAATCCATATTCAAGATCACATGACCAATGTTTGCACCATACGAATTATGAATCCCCTCATTTGCGATGGCCATGTTACAAGCGATTTGACGATCTAGTATTTCTTTTACATCATCAATATCCACAGTTTGTGAAAAATCCCAAATCTGTTTCATAATCAAAGCACTGTGATCGGCTTTAAGTTCTAAACTCGTCGTCTTGTCTTCAAAAATAACTTGCCAATTTTTTTCAATTTGTACAATATTCGTATGCGTATCTACAATACGAACACTGGCATGTTCTTGTTCATAATACACATGGATTTCTAAATCGAACACATGTCCTTGTTCAATGTGTTGCACGGTAATATTTGTATTTTGAACATATTCAGGCAATTCTTCAATTTGTTCACGTGTTGCACTAGAAAGCACTTCAAGTTTGGCGTCGGCATCTCCATATAGAGCTCCTGCAGCAGCTGCAACTTCAATCCCTTTTAAGCCATTTGTATGAGGTACAATAACACTCTTAACATTTTTTATAATACTGCCACTTGCCTTAACAACAATACGATCTGGTAAATGATCTAGCACTTGCGTTGCTTTAGCACACGCATAACTAATCGCAATAGGCTCTGTACAGCCCATAGCCATCACTAATTCTTCTTTTAATATTTGTACATAAATCGAATATAATGAATCCTCTTTATTCATCTTCTTTCACCCATACACACGCCAATTTGTGATCTTCCATTTCTGTCATGCCAAAATAAATTGTATCCTTTTCTTTTACACCAAAATTCTGATGTAAAGCCGTTAATACAGTTCCGTACATCTTTCCATCTTGTATTCCTTCCAGACGAACCCAACATGCCTCTACATCTTTTCCTTCGTCTAGAAAATACACCATGATATCATCTGGATACTCTAAATGTCTTGATGGATCTAACTCTTTATATAAACGAAGTTCTTCTAATTCCTTAGAAACTTCTGTGGCCTTTTCAACCATATCAATCTTATCCTGGAACAATTCCACATTCACATTATCCAAGATTTGAATATCCATTTCCTGCACATCAAAACGAGGAATCTTGCACGATACACCAATCGGTACAATGCGATATTCAATATTGCGTTTCTTTGTTTCCAAAGCTACGATTTCAAAAATAAAGCCCGCATTATGATCGATATAACCATACATTAATGCACCATATAGATTATCTAGCTTTAACCCCATCTTCTCTAAAAGCTTAACCATTTTCATGCCATGGATTTCCACCATTTTCTGATCCATGTCACGAAAACTCATTTCATATACTTTCATCTACTCACCCTCATACACATCTTTTAATTCTTCAAAGTTATATTCCAACACCTTATTCAATTCAACGATATCTAAATCTTCATCTACTGGAAAATCCGAAAGACTCATCTCATTGGCTTCGACATATTCTTTAAACAATTCCATGGACTGATAATAATAATCCTGAAACTCTTTAAAACCATCCCATATCGCAAAGCCACGACCATTGATCACATTCGCACCTTCTTCTATATCATCCACTTTTTCAACTTGAATTTCAATCTCAAAAGGCTCTTCTAAATCATAAACCATCTTAAATGTATCTCCCTCTTTGAAATCAGGCTGGATTGATGAAGCACAAGGTAACTTATTAAATTGTTCATCCTCACAATTTGGGCATACAAAAGGGATACCATTCACTTCAATCACAAAGTCCGCATATTCTTCAGACAAATAAGACGCTAATGTATAGTAAGCTAAATCCGCTAAAGATAATGAGTTAGGTAAACTCATGTATCGATACATTAAATTATTAAATCCCAATACTTCTGTATATACTTTTATCATGATTGACTTACCTCTACTGAATAATTTCCAAAATGAATATTGGCTTTTTCATACTCTTTTACAAGTTCATAACGAATCTTTGCGAGCATATCAAAACCATCTAGACTTGTCTTACTTGGAACAACAACACGTAGATCAATGCCGGTTGTAGAAAAATTGATTACTTTTACTTCAATTGGAGTTTCACTTTCAATATCATATTCTCCCATTGTCTTTTCAACTAAACTCTTTAAAATATCTATCGCCAAATCAATATCCGTTCCATAAGAAACCTCAATTTCCAAATAGTTATTCTTTCGCGCATCCTGAAAAAATGCATTTTCAATCGTAGCCGAATTCAATGTTGAGTTTGGCACAATAATACGATTACTTTCATACGTACGAATGATCGTATGACGAAAACGAATACTTTCAACATACCCAATCAATTCACCTTGATTGACTTTAATTAAATCGCCCTCAACAAATGGTTTAAATGTTAAAATCATTAAACCACTACATAGATTTCCAAAGGCATCTTTAGCAGCAACACCTAAAACTAGGGCAACCACTCCACTGGATGCAGCAAGATAGGACATAATAGGTTTGGTCTGTTCAAATTGTCCAAGAAAAATCATTCCATTAATAAAAGCCAAAACATATTTTATTAATCTGGCAAAACTTGCCTTATTTGTGACATCCTTTTTATATAATACTTTACGAATTCCTTTATAGATTCCAATAGAAACTACAATAGATACAACAGTTACAATAATAATTGATTTCATACGGATTCCTCCAATGGCTCTATAATACCACAAAAGAGGCCAAATCGGCCTCTTATTTAATTTCCCAATTACTTGTTCCTTTCTTTAAGAAAGAAAGATTCGATTTCAAAGAATTTTCCACCATATCGCTCACAGCTTGATCTGTATAGAAACTGCAGTGTGGTGTTACAATCGCATTTGGCATGGATTTTAAAATAACCATATCATCATTATTAATAATTTGATTATGATGATCCGCTTGGAATACATCCAATTCTCCTTCAATTGTATCTAAACCAACAGCGCCAATTTTTCCTGATTTCATACCACGAATCAAAGCTTTTGTATCGATTAACGGACCACGTCCACAATTGATAATACAAACATTTGACTTCATTTTGGCAATAGTTTCATCATTAATCATGTGGAAAGTCGAATCAAATAAAGGAGAATGTAATGTAATAACATCACTCTTGGCTAACAATTCATCTAAAGTTACATATGTCAATATATCTTTTAATGCAGCATTCTCATATACATCATAAGCCATGATTTTACATCCAAAGCCAGTTAAAATATGGGCAACATTAGCACCAATACGACCTGTTCCTATGATTCCCACTGTCATATTGTGCATTTCTCGTCCTTGAATTCCATTTAAAGAATAATCCTGTGCTTTTGTTCTACGCAAAATCGATTCAACTTTACGTAATGACATCATCATTAACATAACTGCAAATTCGGCTACGCTTGAAGTTGAATAACTTACATTTGAAAAACGAATGCCATACTCTTTTGCAGCTTGAGCGTCTACATTATTAAATCCAATACTACGCAATGCCAAAAATTCAATTCCATTTTCATGCATAGCCTTTAATGTATCGTGATTTACAGTATTACTGCCCGCAACACTCACCGCTCTAAATCCTTTGGCACGACTTGCACTATGTTCATCCAATTTTTCTGTATCAAGATGTAATTCAACACCAAATTCTTTACCATATTTTTCAAAATACATCATCTCATCGGCACGAGCACCATAAATATAAATTTTTTCCATTTTGTTTTCCTCCTAGACAAGTACTACTAACAAACTAATTAAAATAACCATGATTGCTCCACCAATACGGTTGGCAATGACTGCAAATGGCATCATTTCCATTCGATTTGTCGTAGAAAGTACAGTTAAAGCACCGCTACCACCTAAATTTCCCATGTTACATCCAATCACAATCATAGCTTCAATTGGATAAAAGCCAAATATTTTTCCTAATAATAAAGAACCTACACAAGATCCAATAACACCCATCAAAATCAAAATAATATTTGTCAAACTTATATAACTCATCAATTGTCCCAAATCCAATGATGAAATTCCAATCCCTGTAATCATAAAAGGCAAGAATGTTTTGACAACGAAAGCTTGCCAATACGCTGCACTTGAGCAAGTTAAATCATCCATGCATCCTAATCCCTTAGCTAACACAACAAGTAAAGTTGCCCAGGCAATGAAATTTAATTGAGGTACAATAGCCTGACATAATTTACCTAAAACTAAAAAACAACAAGATACACAAAGGCCAATTCCAAATTTGTGAATATTTTTAGTAATATCCTCTTCTTTCTTTTCCTTTTTTTGATTGTCATGCTCTAATCCTTTGATTAATTTTCCATGACCAATTAAATTAGGATGCACATCTCCAAACTTAGCTAAAAGAGCCGCAATAATTACGCAGAACAAATTCGATATATTCATAAACACTAAAAATTTTGCCGAGTATTCCCCAACGCTTGTATGAAAGATGTCGCTATAAATTTGTGGAACAACAGCTATGGCTCCACTTGACCCTCCCGTATAATTTGGAAGTCCAACCATAAACATTCCATCCAATAAACTTTGATGTGTTATTAAACAACCCAAATATAAAAATATAAACACAAACAACATCGCACCTAACATACAAGGAAGAACACGTAATGTAGAACTTAATAATATTTTTCGATCCATACTTAAAATAGATCCAACAATAATAGCTCCTAAAAATACATTAATAAATCCTGAACCAATAAATGTAGAAACTTGTTCTTGTAAAATATCTGGAATTAAATGAAAATATACCAAAGCACTTCCGGCAAATAAAGGTAGTAAAATACCTCCTCCCATCCAACTTCCAAACACAGGGATTTTTGAACCAATAAAATTAAATAACCAGCCCATCACAATTAAGAAAGCCATAGTTCCAACAATATCCGTATTTAAATTACCGGTATATACCGCAATTAAAACAATAGCCAAACAAGGTAAATAATAGAATAATGGCATTGGACCAATTTTAATATTTTTTAACATACTAAATCCTTTCTAGGATCCGAAATCTTTCCGTTTAATGCGCTATATGCAGCTACAACTGGACTCGATAAATAAATTAATGATTTTTTTGTCCCCATACGTCCAATAAAGTTACGATTGTTTGTACCTAATACAACTTCTCCATCACTCATCAATCCATAAGGTTGACCACAACATAAGCCACAACAAGGATGACTAACCATAGCCCCTGCCTTAATAAATGTAGAAATATATCCTTTTTTCAAAGCTTCTTTATACACTTGAATCGTTGCAGGAATCACAACTACCTTTGTATAAGGATTCACTTTTTTTCCTTCTAAAATATGAGCTGCCATCGCCATATCTTCAATAGATCCATTTGTACAAGAACCAATGTATACCTCGTTTAAAGGCGTGTTTTCTACTTCTGAAATTGGATGTACATTATCAACACCTTGTGGACAAGACAATTGAGGTTCTAAATTTGTTACATCATAATATAGAACTCTTTCATAGCTTGCATCTTCATCAATATGAATCCATTCAATATCCTTAAGATCCATATCATAATAAGCAGCTGTTTTTTCATCTGCTTCAAACAATCCAACTTTTGCGCCTGCCTCTAAAGCCATATTGGCAATTGTAAAGCGCTCATTCATACTCATATTTTTTACAGCACTTCCTGTAAATTCCATCGACTTATATTGACCACCATCACTTTTAATATCACCCAATATTTTCAAAATGATATCTTTAGCTCTAACACCCTTTTGAAACTTTCCATTTAAAACAATCTTAATTGCACCCGGTACTTTAAACCAGATTTCTCCAGTTGCTAAGGTAGCCGCCATTTCTGTATGACCTACACCTGTACAAAAACAACCAGCTCCTCCATATGTTGTTGTATGAGAGTCTGTAGCTATCGCAATTTCTCCAGGTTTGGCAAAACGCATTTCATGCATTAAAGAATGAGAAATCCCATGACCTTTAAACACATTTTTAACACCATATTTTTCAGCAATTTCCAAACCATCTTTAAAATGAATAGAATCTGTTGAAGCTTGATTCGTAGGCATCAAATGGTCAAATACCAATACCATTCTTTCTGGATGTACAAATTTTTTTACATGCATTTCATTTAATGCTCGTTTTAAAAAAGAAGTATAAATATCATGAACCATGCAACATTGTGGACTTGCAATCACAATGTCTCCAGGAGTTAAGTTTTTTTCTCCTGTATTTTTCATCAATATTTTCTCTGCTAATGTATGACCCATCTTATTTACCTTCTTCCATTTTCTTAATTGTACTCTTAACTAAACCACCCTCTGAAATAATCTTAAATAGATTCTCCGGGATTGTTGGAATTGAAAATTCTTTTCCATTGACCCTTACACAATGATTTACTTCTACCGTCAAAATATCCCCTTCTTTACAAGCATCTGGAATCTCTTGACTTTCAATCAAAATCATTCCATTATTAATAGCATTTCGAAAGAAAATACGCGCAAAGGACTTAGCAATAATACAATAAACGCCATGTACATTAATGGCTTCGGCGGCCATTTCACGACTCGAACCACAACCAAAATTCTTTCCTGCCACTAAAATATCGCCTGGTTTTACTTCACTAGCAAATTCTGGTCTCAAAGTCTCTAAACAATGTGACCCCATTTCTTTTTTATCTAAAATAACTCCATGTCTTCCGGCAATAATTGTATCTGTATCCACATCATCTGGAAGTTTCCATACTTTTCCTGAAAATACTTTTCCCATACTCATTTATCCTCTAACAATCTTTCCTTCTAAAGCACTTTTCGCAACGATTTCAGTATTTGCTAAATACACATAAGAATCTTTCGTGCCACAACAACCAGCCTCATTATGCATGCTTGTTGCTAACATAACCTCATTTGACCCTAAAACGCCTTTACTTGTGGTTCTACAACTTGCACAACCTGCATTTAAAATCTGTGCACCACAATCAATAAAGATTTCTAACAAGCCTTCTTCAATCGCTTGTAAAAAGACTTCATTTGAAATAGGGGCTACACATACACGCACTTTGACAGGTATATGTTTTCCTTTCCAAATGGAAGCTGCCAATCGTAAATCTTCAATGCTACCGCCTGTACAACCTCCAATAAAACAAGCATCCAATTTCTTTCCAATATACGAATCTATTGGCTCGATATTTGTGATTTTTCCAGGTTCTACAATTACTGAAGATTCATTGCTCAAATCCAATACAGCATCCACTTTTTCAATAGAATCTCTATACACTGCACACACACTGATTTGTGATAAAATCTGGCAAATATCTCTTTTGTTTTGAAGTGTCAAATCCGAACCAGTAAATTCAATAATTTTATTTGATAAATCATTAAAATGTTCTTTTATAAAAGATAAACTAGCATTTTTTAAATACTTTCCAGCAATCACTTGAATTGCATACATCTCATATTCTTCGGCATTGTAAACTCCTGTTTCTAGAATCTTCTTTAGTTCAACTTCCCCAACATGAAAGCCTAAGTTGCCTGTTGCTCCAACAAGACTATTTTGATATCCACAAGATACTAGGACTTCATCTGTATTTAAATGTAACGCATAATACCCAACACCATGGCCTTGTAAAAAGCGTAAATTGAAACGTTTCGCAAAATCAATCAAACATTTTTGAACACGAGCACTTTCAAAATTTCCTGCAGGCGCATCATAATACACCATCACATCCACATTTTCAGGATGCGCCAAAAACTCAATACTTTCTAAACTTTCTGCAAACTCTAAAGAAATATTGTCCGCAATTAAAACTCTTGGATTTAATTCCATTTTCTTCTATCCTTTCATTTCCTCAATTATTAAATCTGTAATTTTCTCACAACTTACACATTTTCTGTTTTGCCCACAAAAATCCTTTGTAGCATATCCTTTCTCCAACACTTTTTTAATCGACTCCTCCACAAAGGCTGCTTCTTTATGTAACTTTAAAGAATAACGTAAACACAAAGCGCAAGCTTGTATCAATCCAATCGGATTGGCAAAATCATCTGTGTTATGTAAATTATTCGGAGTATATAAGCCAAAACCTTGTGTATTCATTTCTGCTGAAGGAAGCAATTTTTGAATACCAGACAAACCTGCAATTTCATCCGCTAAAATATCCCCAAACATTCCATTTGTGATAATCACATCATAAGCTCCAGGTTCTTTAACAATTTGACTTGCTGCATCATCAATATGTTGATGTTTTAAATTCACTAACGAATATTTTGTATGCACCTCATTTACAATTTCTCTAAAAAAGCGTGAGCTTTCCAGAACCACAGCCTTATCTAAACTTACTAAAGCTTTTTTTCGAGTTAAACTAGCTTCAAAGCCAAAATAAGCTAATTCTTGAATTTGTTTTTTCGTATACATATCCATATCGTATGCATACTCTCGATCCCGATATCGTTTTCCAGTAAGTTCTCCACCCGATAGATCTCGAATCAATAAAATATCAATTCCCTCTTTTAAATAGAGCTCTTTTAGTGGACTCAAATCATATAAGGATGGATACGTAAAAGTAGGACGAACATTGATTGATAAATTAAATTCTTTTCGAATTTGACCCAATAATGCACTTGGCCTCTTTTCTTTTTCTAATTCAGGATTTAAATGCATCCACATATTTCCAAGTAAAATTGCATCAGCATTTCTACACACTTCTTTAGCCTCTTCATCAAAAGGCAATTTTTTCATATTTACTGCTTTACTTCCTGCAATACATTCCTTGAATTGAATGGAGTGTCCAAATTTTTCACAAACAAATGTCATAACACGTATTGCTTGTTCCATAATTTGAAGACCAATTCCATCTCCAGGTATATATGCAATCGAAATCTCCATATCTTCACCTCCGTATAACGTTTTAGTATATCGTTTTACTTATATAAAAGTAAACTCATGTGAAAGAATTGTCAAGTAAAAATAAATAAGTTTTATGATACAATAGTACAAGAGGTGATTGAATGACCACGATAAAAGATGTCGCAAAGCTTGCAGAAGTTTCAGTTTCAACCGTTTCCATTGTTATTAATGGACATGGAAAAGAAAGAAAAATACCGGATACTACCATCCAAAAAGTTATGAATGCCATAAACGAATTAAATTATCGTCCAAACATTAATGCTAGAAGACTTCGTAGTACTAAATCGAATTTGTTATTTGCCCTATACTGGCCATTAGATTCACGTACAAATATGTTGGCAACTTTACTTTCCGGGTTTCAACAAATTATTGATAATAAAAAATTACATTGCGAACTCATTGTTAAAACCTACAACACAGATCATATCCAAAACTCTTTTCAAGATGTTTTAAACAATACTTATGACGGTGTGATTATTGGAGGATGTACACAACTAGATCTTGATTATCTAGAAACCGTAAAAACAAATACACCTGTTTTATTATTGAACCGTTCTTCAAAAGCACATACAACCATTTCAGTTGAAGTCGAAGAAATTGTACAAGACTTATTAAAGATCGTAGATCCACAAAAAAGCCTGCATATTATAGCTTCAGATCAACCTTTTTTTATGGCAAATCAACGTACATCCGCATTCATTGAATCTTGCAAACTAAATGGATATTCAATTACTAAAATTCACCATACTCAAAATTCATTTGAGGGAGGTATTGAAATCGCAAAAGAAATTGGATCACAAAAAAACATACAAATCTATTGTGAAGATGATCGAATCGCATTAGGCATGCTTTATCAATTCAATCGTATGCACGTTCAAATTCCTAAAGATATTTCAATTTTTTCATTAAACTACACAGATGAGCATTACACAAAATATTCGTCCCCGGCATTAACCACAGTCGATATTCCTTCAAAAGAAATTGTTTCAAAAGCGGTAGATTATATTTATCAAGCCTCTCTAAACAATAAAAAACAGATTTCACACATATGTATAAAACCTGTTTTATGTTTAAGAGAATCGACCTATTCAGACCAATAATTTCTTTTTTGTTCTTCACTGATTGAATCAATGAATTTCTTTTTCGCATATAAAAACTCTTCTAAATCCATATAAATATGCAAAAGCATCGCTCGCGATTCAAATTCAATTCGTGTTGCAGGTAGAGATTCCTTTTTCTTTCCTTCCATCATTTCATGCAGTTTTGAAATTTGTACTTGTGGATTATTTTTTTCATGAATAAACGGAATTAAATATTCAATATAAT
>ERZ773144.3159-NODE-3159-length-11754-cov-3.175143_pt1 | contig 11754 bp, 11 predicted proteins | sample MGYA00580849_ERZ773144 | MGnify/ENA primary metagenome ERZ773144 (study PRJEB29015, sample SAMEA2737861) | human gut metagenome | biome: human gut; feature: human-associated habitat; material: faeces | place: China | collected 2012 ...
GAGGGGAGTCGGAGTGGGAGATCGTGAAACGGCATGGAATACGCAATATCCCGCTTCCGGCCATGACCCTTCAGTTTGCCTCGGTCAGTGAAATTTTCGGCGGTTCAGTGCTGGTGGAACAGGTGTTTTCCTATCCCGGACTGGGACGTGCTGCTGTTACGGCCGGACTGGGAGGGGACGTGCCGCTGCTGCTGGGTATCACCATGATCAGCGCCGCCATTGTGTTCGGGGGCAATCTCACTGCAAATGTACTTTACCAGGTTGTGGACCCGAGGATCAGAAAAAGGAGGGCTGGGTGATGGGATGGTTTTCAGAGTGGAACCGGCGTAAGACCCTGTTCCTGTTTCTGATCATGGCAGCCCTGATTCTGGCAGCCATTACAGTGGGAGGAAGGGTTCTGGCGGATGAAGCCATGGTGACGGATTTTTCCAGAAAGAATCTGGCTCCCTGTCTTCAATATCCCTTTGGGACAGACTGGATGGGGCGAGATATGTTTGTAAGAACAATAGCAGGCCTGTCTTTAAGTATCCGCCTCGGGGCGGTAACGGCGGGAATCAGCTCGCTTATAGCCCTGGCCCTGGGACTGGGCGCAGCGGTTCTTGGAAAGGCAGCAGACAGCGTGATTGGCGGACTGATTGATCTGGTTCTGGGAATTCCTCATATTCTTTTGCTGGTGCTGATTTCTTATGGAGCCGGAAAAGGCTTTCGCGGTGTCATTATTGGAATTTCTCTGACGCACTGGACCTCCCTTGCCCGTCTTCTGCGGGCAGAGGCTCTGCAGGTTGTTTCCAGCCAGTATGTACAGATTGCCCGCAGGCTGGGAAAGGGACCTTGGTATCTGGCCGGAAAGCATTTGATGCCCCACCTGATTCCACAGATGCTGGTGGGAACGGTACTTTTATTTCCTCACGCCATTCTTCACGAAGCCAGCATTACCTTTCTGGGCTTTGGTCTTCCTCCAGAACAGCCGGCAATCGGCGTGATTCTCTCGGAAAGCATGAAATATCTGTCTATGGGACGCTGGTGGCTGGCGCTGTTTCCGGGGCTTTTGCTTGTGGCAGTGGTTCTGATGTTTCATGCAGTGGGGCAGGCAGTATCTGGTCTGCTGGATCCGGGACAGGCGCAGAAGTAACGGAGTGATGAGAAGGGAGGAAGGAAAATGATGGAAAACAGGGAAAATGACATGGAGAAGGCAGGGAGCAGTCCTCTGCTGGAGGTGGAACATCTGGAGGTTTCCTTTCTTCAGTATGAACGGGGCTGGCGTCAAAAAACCATCGTGCCGATCCGGGATTTAAGTCTGAGTGTTCATTCTGGAGAAATGGTAGCTGTGGTTGGTTCCAGCGGTTCCGGAAAAAGTCTCCTGGCTCATGCGGTCATGGGGCTTTTGCCTTACAATGGAAGCTGGAAGGGCGATATTCGTTATAGGGGAGAGGCGCTGACGGAAAAGCGTTTGAAAAAGCTGAGGGGCAGGGAGATTGTGCTGGTTCCCCAGAGTGTGTCTTACCTGGATCCTCTGATGAGGGCGGGAGAGCAGGTGAGAAAGGGGAAAAGAGATTCAGAAAGCCGTGAAAAATGTCGTCGTGTGCTGGGACGGTACGGTCTGGGGCCAGAGACAGAGGAGAGATATCCCTTTGAACTGTCCGGAGGAATGACGCGGCGCGTTCTCATTGCCACAGCTGTGCAGGAGGAACCGCGGCTGGTGATTGCAGATGAGCCGACACCAGGGCTCCATATGGATGCAGCGCGGCGGGTTATGGGACATTTTCGGGAAATTGCCGATGGGGGAGCCGGAGTGCTGGTGATTACTCATGATCTGGAGCTGGCGGCAGAGACAGCAGATCGGATTGTAGTATTTTATGCGGGAACGAATCTGGAGGAGGCGACAGCCGGAGATTTTTCGTCAGAGGAATGTTTGCGTCACCCTTACAGCAAGGCACTTTATCGGGCTATGCCAGATCATGGATTTTCTGCTTCTCCAGGAACTCAGCCCTATGTGGAAGCTATGCCGGAGGGCTGTCCCTATGGTCCCAGATGCCCCTGGTTTGAGGAAGCCTGCAGACAGGAGGTGCCTTACCGAAACCTGAGGAAGGGAAAGGTACGGTGTAGGAGGGCTCAGTAAAGGAAGATAAAAGCAGAAGGGCGGAGCAGAAAAAAGAGGGGGAAACAGGAAGGCTGAAGAAAAGAGCAGAAGAGAATGGCGAACAGGGAAAAGGAGACAGAGAATGAAGCTGGAGGCCAGCGGTATTTATTTCCGGGAAACCGGGAAATTTTAAATAATGTGAGTCTGGAAATTGACAGTAAGGAGCGAGTGGGGCTGATTGCTCCCAGCGGCTTTGGAAAGACTACCTTTTGTAAGATTCTGGCAGGTTATCAGAGACCGGACCAGGGAAGTGTGTTTTTAGACGGCAGGCCGTTGGAAACCTTTCAGGGCTACTGCCCGGTGCAGATGATCTGGCAGCATCCGGAGCTGTCTGTGAATCCCCGGCTGAAAATGAGAGAGGTTCTTTGTGAAGGGGATCGGATTCCGGAACGGATTGTGGAGGGACTTGGAATTGAACGGGATTGGCTGAACCGATATCCGGCAGAATTGTCCGGCGGAGAGCTGCAGCGATTCTGCATTGCCCGGGCCCTGGGAGAAAAAACGAAATTTCTTCTGGCAGATGAAATCAGTACGATGCTGGATCTGATTACCCAGAGCCAGATATGGAATTTTTTGATAAAAGAGGTTTCAGAGAGGGAAATCGGTCTGCTGGTTGTAAGTCATTCGGAACCTTTACTGGAACGACTGTGCAGCAGAATCATAAACCTATGGGAGGAAGGATAAATGGATGTAGGAGCATTGCTTTTGCAGGTAAAAAACGGACAGATAACAATAGATGAGGCAGAGCGCCTGCTGAAAGATCTGCCTTATGAGGAACTGGGCTATGCGAAGCTGGATCATCACAGGAAGCTGCGTTCCGGCTTTGGGGAAACAGTATTTTGTCAGGGCAAGCCAGATGCTTATCTGGCGGAAATTTTTCGGAAGCTGTGGGAACGGGACGGAGAGGTACTGGGAACCAGGGCAACACCAGAGCAGTATGAGCTGGTTCACAGGATCCTTCCAGAGGTGGTTTATGATCCGATTTCCAGAATTTTAAAGGCAGAGAAAAAAGAAAAGCAGAAGCAGGGGCTGATTGCTGTCTGTACTGGGGGAACGGCTGACATTCCGGTAGCAGAAGAGGCAGCTCAGACAGCTGAGTATTTCGGGTGTCGGGTAGATCGGATTTATGATGTAGGAGTGGCAGGGATTCATCGGCTTCTTGCGCAGCGCCACAGACTGGAACAGGCCAACTGCATTATTGCAGCAGCCGGAATGGAGGGCGCTTTGGGGACGGTGATTGCAGGACTGGCAGACTGCCCTGTGATAGCAGTCCCCACATCTGTAGGATATGGGGCAAGCTTTCATGGGCTGTCCGCTCTTTTGACTATGATTAATTCCTGTGCAAATGGAATTTCTGTAGTAAACATAGATAATGGATATGGCGCCGGATATCTGGCGACACAAATAAACAGACTGGCGGTGAGATAAAAATGAAAAAAATACTTTATCTGGAATGTAATTCAGGAATCAGCGGCGATATGACGGTAGGAGCTTTGCTGGATCTGGGGGCGGATCAGAAAGAGCTGGAACGGGTGCTTGACAGTATGAAGGTGGATGGATATCATCTGCACTTTGGAAGAAAAGTGACCAGCGGACTGGATGCCTTTGACTTTGATGTGCATCTGGAGCACGAACACAGCCATGATCATGAACATGACCACGATCATGAGCACAGCCACGATCATGAGCACGTTCACGATCATACACACAGTCATGCCCACGAGCACAGCCATGCTCATACGCACGGTCATGAACATCGCAATCTGCATGATGTCTATGCCATTATTGATCGACTGGATACCAATGAACATGTAAAAAATCTGGCCAGAAAAATGTTTCTGATTGTTGCGGAGGCAGAGTCTAAGGCTCACGGCCTTCCCATTGAACAGGTGCATTTTCATGAGGTAGGTGCAATTGACTCCATTATCGATATTGTCAGCACTGCTGTCTGTGTAGATAATCTGGGAGTAGATGAGGTTGTTGTATCTCCGTTGGCAGAAGGCCGCGGATATGTACGCTGCCAGCATGGAGTAATTCCAGTACCGGTACCGGCTACGGCCAATATTGCAGCGGCATATGATCTGGAGTTTCGTTTTACGGAAAATGACGGTGAGATGGTAACGCCAACGGGAGCTGCCATTGCAGCAGCCCTGTCAACAGGAAAGAAGCTTCCAACCGGCTGCAGAATCCGCAAAACAGGAATGGGAGCAGGCAATAAGGAGTTTCGTCAGGCAAATGTTCTGCGTGCTATGCTTTTGGAAGAAGAGGAGACACCTGAGCCGAGATTGATAGAGAAGCCGTCCGGAATGTGGGTGCTGGAAACAAATCTGGACGACTGTACAGGGGAAATGCTGGGCTTTGTGATGGAACTTCTGTTTGAGGCAGGAGCGGCAGATGTATGGTATACGCCGATTTATATGAAAAAGAACCGTCCGGCATATATGCTGTCTGTACTGTGTGACAGCCAGAGACGGGAGCAGCTGGAGGAGCTTATTTTTGCCAACACTACAACCATAGGAATTCGACGCAGTCCAGTAGAACGGACTGTTCTGGAGCGGAGAAAAACCACAGTGGATACAAAATTTGGACCAGTAGAAGTAAAACTCTGTACCTACAAGGGAAATACCTATTGCTATCCGGAGTATGAAAGTGTAAAAGCAGTATGCCAGGAAACGGGACAGAATTACCGAAGAGTGTATGGAGAAGCAGAGCAGGCGGCAAGAAAACAAAATAGCCAGGAAGAAGAATGACCGGAAAGAGGACAGCCGGAAAGACGCAATAAAGAACAGCCGGAAAAGGGATAACCGAAAAGAATCCCAAAAAGAAGCAGCAGGAAAAAGGGTAACGGAAAAGAACGATGCGGAGAAAGGGCAGAAATGATGAGGGAACAACAAGAGAACATAATGCAGAATCAAATATCAGAGCAGAAAGCCCGCCTGGAAAAGAGAATGAGAGAGCTGGCTGCCGGAGATATCTGTCTGGCCTTTTCCGGAGGAGTAGATTCCAGCCTTCTTTTGAAGGCGGCAGTAGATGCGGTGGCAGAAACAGGAAAAAAGGTTTATGCCGTAACCTTTGACAGCCGCCTTCATCCGGCCTGTGATCTGGAAATTGCAGGTCAGGTGGCAAAAGAGCTGGGCGGAATTCACCAGGTGATTTCGATTGACGAGCTGGAACAGGCGGATATACGGATGAATCCGAAAAACAGATGCTATCTGTGTAAGCGAAGGCTGTTTTCCAGCTTAAAGGAATTTGCAGAGGAAAAGAAAAGCTCCTGTATTCTGGACGGAACCAATGAAGATGATATGCATGTGTATCGGCCGGGGATTCAGACTCTTGGCGAACTGGGAATTATCAGTCCTCTGGCAGAGCTTCACATAACAAAGGCAGAGGTAAAGGCTCTGGCGTCCCTATATGGAATTTCTGTGGCCTCCAGGCCCTCCACGCCCTGTATGGCTACCAGAATTCCTTACGGAATGGAATTAAACTATGAGATTCTTACCCGGATTGGAGAGGGAGAGGCCTTTTTGCGGGAATTGTTTTCCGGCAATGTCCGGCTTCGTCTTCACGGAAATGTAGCCCGCATAGAGCTGGATCCGGAATGTCTGGAGCAGGTGCTGATAAAACGGGAGTTGGTGATTCGCCGGTTAAAGGAACTGGGCTTTCCTTATGTGACTCTGGATTTGGAGGGGTTCCGTTCTGGAAGTATGGATTTGTTTATAGAAAAGCAGACACCCGACAGCTCTGCTGTGTTGTAAGTGGGCAAGAAGAGCCTTGGCTGAACCGTTTCTGATTTTTCCAGCTTTTGAGAATGGGAGTTCACAATCCTTTCGCCTCATGATAAAATAGATGGTAACTATTCAGGACGGCGGGGGAACTGGCAGAAAAATTCTTGTCAAGCTCGCTTGTAAAGGGATTTTCCTGCCAGTTCTCACATGAGAGGAATCTCCGATGCTTCTTGTTCGGCTTTGCCGGACAAGAAGATGCCCCGTCTTGAACAGTTACAGTGGAAATAATAAAAAGTAACAGTTCATGGGAGGGAGGCGGACGCGGTGATAGAATCAGAGTTCCGAAAAAAGGTGATTTGGTTCACATTTTTGTTCAGCCTTCTTGTAATATGGGTTCATTCTTATAATGCGGAGCTGTTTCTGGGATGGTCAGAGGATTCGGCAGACGTGTACTGGGCAGAGCATCTGATAGGAGATTTTCTGGGGCAGGTTGCAGTACCGGGGTTTTTTATGATTTCCGGGTATCTGTTTTACCGGGGCTTTCGCTGGGAAATGCTGTGGGGCAAATGGAACCGTAGGATTCGCAGTCTTCTTGTGCCGTTTATTTTGTGGAATTTTCTGTATTATATAGGATATGTGATTGGAAGCCGTCTTCCCTGGGTGACAGATGTAGTAGGAAAGGGAATGATACCCTTTACTCTGGGAGCTGCCATAGATGCAGTGATCAATTATACTTATAATTATGTGTTCTGGTATCTTTATCAGCTGATTGCTCTGACACTTCTGGCCCCTGTGCTTTACCCGCTTCTGAAAAGATGGCAGACAAGAATCGGACTTATGGCGGTGTTGTGGTGGATGGCGTGGAAGGACATCCAGCTTCCGGCAGTCAATGTGGATGCTTTGATTTATTATGGGACAGCAGCTTCCCTGGCTATGGTAAAAAACAAAAGGATCTGGAGTCCAGAGGCGTCCTGGAGCCCCTGCAGGGCTTTTGTCGGGGCAGCTTTTGTGCTCTTTTCTGGCTGGGCGTATTTCTGGGGGCTGTCTCGGGCGATCATTCCGGGCTTTGTTCTGTGCCGTCTGCTGGCGGTAGCCGGTCTGTGGCTGATACTGCCGGGAGAAAGACTTCCAAAGCCAAGGGATTTTATGAATTACAGCTTTTTTCTTTATTCTACGCATTTTGCGCTTGTGCGTCTGATCAATAAAACAGCGGCCCGGCTCTGGAATCCGGTTAAATGGGAGCCGTTTGCGCTGTTTCTGGTTATGCCGGTTCTGGTGCTGGCGATCAGCTATTTGGTAGGGAAGTGGCTGCGCCGGTATCTGCCCTCATGCTGGAAACTGCTGAACGGCTTTCGATAGAGCTGCGGAAAAAAGGACAGCTTTAACTGGCAGCGGAACTGTCCTTTTTCAGAAGCTGAAGGGCAGTGCCCAGAACTGCCTGATCGGCAATTTCAGCCAGCTGTTCCCTGGGAAGAGCCTGACCGGAGTCCAGCCAATGCTTCATCAGGCCAATGAGCCCGCAGGTAATAAATTCAAAAAAATAATCTACAACTGCGCCTTCTGTATCAGGAAAAAGCTCCTGAATGATTTCCTGGCCGTTTTCGTGGATTCCCTGGCGAAGGCGGCTGAGAAAATCAATAGCAGCACTGTTTTCGAAAAGGACCCGGCAAATGCCGGCATTCTCGCTGACATAATCAATCAGGGGATTCAGCATGGGCATGAGAGAGCGCTTCTGAGGCGCTTCCCGGTACTGATCCAGCATTTGCTGAAACTCCAGCAGGGTTTCATTTTCAATATCCTGCAGAAGATGGCGGGTGTCCTGATAGTGGAGATAAAAGGTTCCTCTGTTTAAATCGGCCCTCTCTGTCACTTCCCGGACAGAAATATTCATAAATTCTTTTTCCTGCATCAGTTGGATAAGACTTTCTTTCAAAAGTCTGCGAGTCCGGCGGATGCGGCGATCCTGTTTGCTTTCCTGCATAATACTCCTTATCTAAATATGAACGAAATATAAAAAAATGTTGATTAACGAATAATTGTATTATAAAGTACGAATGTTGAGAAGTCAACGCAGTTTCCTTTTTTCAGTGGGTTTCTTTTTGTCAGTAAATATGCTACAATCTTAGCATGGCTTTTGGATTTTGATGCAGAGGCGATATAGCAGGAGGAACAGGATGATAAAAAACATTGTTTTTGATATGGGAAAGGTTCTTGTGGGATATGACGGAATGCGTGTCTGCGAGCATTTCCTGCAGGATCCGTCTGATCAGCAGCAGGTGCATACGGCTGTGTTTGTATCTCCCGAATGGGTTCAGCTGGATATGGGCGTGATTCCTGAGGAACAGGCTCTGGCACAGATGTGTTCCCGGCTTCCTGAAAGGCTTCGGCAGCCGGCGGCCCTCTGTATGGAAAACTGGCACAGATATTGTATGTGGCCCATAGAAGGAGCAGGCGATGTGGTGAGAGAGTACAAGGAAAAGGGCTATGGGATTTATCTTTGCTCCAATGCATCTCTCCGTCTCCTGGACTGCTACCGACAGGTGATTCCGGCCATTGATTGTTTTGACGGAGTGCTGTTTTCTGCAGAGGTAAAATGCATGAAGCCGCAGAAGGAGATGTACCTTCATCTGTTTGAGCGGTTTGGGCTGAGGCCGGAGGAGTGTTATTTTATTGATGATCAGCCGTTGAATATTGAAGGCGCCCGAAACTGCGGAATGGATGGCTTCTGCCACCGTGACGGAAGCGCGGCGACATTGAAAAAAGCCCTGGAGAAGGCTCTTGGGTCTTTCTGAGCAATTACAGGATACCGAAAGGAAAGGATAGAAAGAGGTAGTCAGAATGAAAGAATTTAATTTTGAAAAAACAAATCAGGAGCTGATGGAATTTCTGGACAACAGCCCCAGCAGCTTCCATGCAGTTGCCAATATGAAGGCTATGCTGGAGGAGGCCGGCTGCAGCTGTCTTCTGGAGGGAGAAAAGTGGCAGCTGGAGCCGGGAAAGGGCTACTATGTAACCCGCAATGACTCTGCTCTGATTGCATTCCGGATTCCCAAAAAAGATTTTACCGGATTTCAGGTTATGGCAAGCCACAGCGATTCCCCTGTATTTAAAGTAAAGGCAAATGCAGAGATCGAAGTAGAGAAGCATTATGTAAAGCTGAATGTAGAAAAATACGGCGGCATGATCTGCTCTCCGTGGCTGGATCGCCCCCTTTCTGTGGCAGGACGGATTGTGGTAAAAACAGAGAATGGAGTGGAAACGAGACTGGTGAAGGTGGATCGGGATCTGCTGATTATCCCTAATCTTGCCATTCATATGAACCGGAGCGTAAACGATGGCTATGAGTTTAATGCCCAGAAGGATATGCTTCCTCTGTTCTGCGGCGGCGGACAGGAGAAGGGCTGCTTCCTTGCTATGATTGCTGCAGAGGCAGGTGTTAAGCAGGAAGATATTCTGGATACAGATCTTTTCCTGTACAACCGGGATAAGGGAACCACCTTTGGCTTAAACGGCGAGTATATTGCCAGCCCGCATTTGGATGATCTTCAGTGTGCATTTTCATCCTTAAAGGGATTTCTGGCAGCAGAGCCTAAGGACAGCGTTGCCGTTCACTGTGTTCTGGACAATGAAGAGGTAGGCAGCGGCACCAAGCAGGGAGCGGCATCTACCTTCTTAAAGGATGTGCTTCACCGGATCAACAGCGCTATGGGACGGACCGAGGAGGAATTTTTGACGGCAGTTGCTTCCAGCTTTATGGTTTCTGCAGACAATGCTCATGGAATTCATCCCAATCAGGCAGACAAGGCAGACCCCACCAACCGTCCGTATTTAAATGAGGGTATTGTAATTAAATACAGCGCTAATCAGAAATACACCACAGACGCAATTTCAGGAGCTCTCTTTAAGGCTCTGTGTCAGCAGGCAGAGGTTCCCTTCCAGACCTTCCATAACCGGTCTGATATGCTGGGCGGCTCTACGCTGGGCAACATTTCCGGCAACCAGGTGGCCTTTAACACCGTAGATATCGGTCTGCCCCAGCTGGCTATGCATTCCTGTTTTGAAACTGCGGGAAGCAAGGATACTGCATATCTGGTAGAAGCAGCAAGGGTTCTGTTCTCCTCATCCGTATATGGAACAGGAAATGGCAATTACCGTCTTTCCTTTTAAGTGACAGTGGTATATAATGTTGCCTGAAGAGGTACAAAAAGGGCGAAAGACCAGAGGAAAAGGGTCGAAGCTGCCCATAAGAAGATAAGGAGTGTTTAGACATGACAAAGATTAGAACAAGATACGCACCCAGCCCTACCGGCCGGATGCATGTGGGCAATCTGAGAACAGCGCTGTATGCCTATCTGATTGCCAAGCATGAAGGCGGAGATTTTCTGCTGCGTATTGAGGATACGGATCAGGAGCGCTATGTAGAAGGCGCTACGGAGATTATTTACAGAACTCTGGCTCAGACCGGCCTGATTCATGATGAAGGACCGGATAAGGACGGCGGCTGCGGTCCCTATATTCAGAGTGAGCGGCAGAAAGCGGGAATTTACCTGGAATATGCAAAAAAGCTGATTGAAAAAGGAGAGGCATATTATTGCTTCTGTACTCAGGAGCGTCTGGATTCCCTGAAAACTACAGTCAACGGCGAAGAGATCATGACCTATGATAAGCATTGCCTGCATCTGTCTAAGGAAGAGATAGAAGCCAATCTGGCAGCAGGAATGCCTTATGTAATCCGCCAGAACAATCCGACTGAGGGAACGACTACCTTTAATGATGAGATTTACGGCGATATTACGGTAGACAACTCTGAGCTGGATGATATGGTTCTGATTAAATCCGATGGCTATCCTACCTACAACTTTGCAAATGTAGTGGATGACCATCTGATGGGAATTACCCATGTAGTTCGGGGCAATGAATACTTATCCTCTTCTCCCAAGTACAACCGTCTTTATGACGCTTTTGGCTGGGAGGTTCCGGTTTATGTACACTGCCCGCTGATTACAGATGAGTTCCACAAAAAGCTGTCCAAGAGAAGCGGACATTCTTCCTTTGAGGATCTGATCGAGCAGGGCTTTGTGGCAGAGGCTGTTGTAAATTATGTGGCTCTGCTGGGCTGGTCTCCGGTAGACAATCAGGAGATTTTCTCTCTGGATGAGCTGGTTAAGTCATTTGACTACCGTAATATCAGCAAGTCCCCGGCAGTTTTTGATATTGTCAAATTAAAATGGATGAACGGCGAGTATTTAAAGGCTATGGATTTTGATCGTTTCTATGAGATGGCTGAGCCGTATATCCGTCAGGTGATCAAAAAGGATCTGGATCTGAAAAAGATCGCAGCTATGGTGAAGACAAGAATTGAGATTTTCCCGGATATTGCGGATCACATTGACTTTTTCCAGGAGCTTCCGGAATATGATGTAGCAATGTACACACACAAGAAAATGAACGGGGAAAATTCCCTTCAGGTATTGAAGGATGTGCTTCCGATTCTGGAGGCCCAGGAAGACTTTACCAACGATGCTCTTTATGCATCTCTGGCGCAGTATGTATCTGACAATGGATTTAAGACTGGCTTTGTAATGTGGCCTATCCGTACTGCCGTATCCGGAAAGCAGATGACTCCGGCTGGTGCAACAGAGATTATGGAGGTACTGGGCAAGGAATCCCTGGCCAGAATCCGCCGGGGAATTGAGCTTTTAAGCCAATAGAGGAGAGACAGAAGCTTCATGGCATTTCATAAATCACAGCTGCAGGCCATCCGCCATCTGAAGGGGCCCATGATGGTTCTTGCAGGACCGGGCTCCGGAAAAACCACGGTAATCACCCACCGGGTCAGATGTCTGGTGGAGGGCTACGGGGTGGATCCGGAAAGTATCCTGGTTATTA
>ERZ773144.3162-NODE-3162-length-11749-cov-4.763982_pt1 | contig 11749 bp, 12 predicted proteins | sample MGYA00580849_ERZ773144 | MGnify/ENA primary metagenome ERZ773144 (study PRJEB29015, sample SAMEA2737861) | human gut metagenome | biome: human gut; feature: human-associated habitat; material: faeces | place: China | collected 2012 ...
GCAACCCAACTTTTTTCGTATAACCCTTAATATTTATACTAGAATAGCCATCATCCATAACAAAACAAGAATATTGATTCAATAATAATACACCTCCTTTTTATTAAAATATTTTATTCTTTATATACTGTATATTGAATATACTATTTATAGTGTATCATAAAAAACAAAAAAATCAAAAGAATGATTATTTTTTATTTATTAAAAAATCAAATAAAAATATATTTTTTCATAAATGCTGTTTTATTTGAATAAATGAAAAAATATCAAAAAAAATATTATAATATAAACTATGCAAAAATTTTTATAAATAGAAAGTGTGATGCAATATATGTTAAAATATGTAAGAAAAGATATAGAGTAAAAAATATTTAGAAATACAATTTTAATTAAAGGGAAAATTTATATAATAAAATTTATTATAGTTAATTTAGGGAGAAAAGCATGAATAAAGATATTCAAAATTATATTATGAAATATAGTAATGAGATACAAAAACTTTTTTATGAATTAAGGATGCTTATTCTTCAAAGTGCTTCACATAATATTGAAGAGAAATTATGGGCAAGAATTCCCAGTTATTATAATGGAAAGAGGTTTATTCGTCTTATTCCATTTAAAGATCATATAAATATTGAAGCATCAGCTATTATAGAAAATAAAAATAAATTACAAGAATTTAAAATCACTCCTAAAGACATGCTGCAGATTTATTATAATCAGGCTATACCAACAGATATTTTACAGATAATATTCAAAGATACACTTTCTGAAATATTAGATAAATAAAGAAGAGGAAAAATAAGAATTTTTAATATGGAAAAAAGGATATAATAGAGAGTAAAGCATTCTTATAAGAAAATAAATTAAACAGCCTCAACTCATTAAATTTAGAGTTTTGGCTGTTTAAAATTTATATCATCCAAATATATAAAGATTTATTTCATGACTTTTGCTTCACCTGTTAAAATGATTTTTCCATCTTGATTAATACAAGTTGTTGAAAGAATTATTTTTCTTTGCTCCTCTATAATATCAATAATTTCACAAGTAGCAGTAATTGTATCCTCTAAATAGACTGGCTGTTTAAATTTCAGATTCTGCTCCAGATAAATTGTTCCCTCCCCTGGAAGTTTTGTTCCCAACACAGCAGATATCAATCCTGCTGTAAGCATACCATGTGCTATTCTTTTTTTAAATCTTGAATTTTCAGCATATATTTTATTCAAATGCACAGGGTTGCAATCCAGACTAATACCAGAATACAAAATGATATCTGTTTCTGTAATTGTTTTAGTGATACTTTCCTTCATTCCAATTTTTAAACTTTCAAATTCCATAGAAACATCCCCTTAAAAAACTTTTCTAGTAAGTCCATATATCTGACGAGCTTCATCAGGAGTAGCTGCTTCCAATCCATTTATTTCCAACAGTTCTTTTGCTCTTTTTACAAACTGAGCATTTGATTCAGCAGGAACTCCTTTCTGCCACATTACATTGTCTTCCATACCTACACGGATATGTGCTCCCATTGCTATTGCAGCCATCATGATAGGCATATGACCTGATCCTATTCCACATGCTGCCCATGTAGAACCTTCTGGAATCAGATTTTTAAGAAATACCAGATTTTCAACTGTACTTGTCATTCCTCCAGGACATCCTAAGACTATTTGAAAATGACAAGGAGCTTTTAACACACCTTTTTTCATATAATAAATTGTATTATATATCATACCTGCATCAAAAATTTCTATTTCTGGTTTTATATTGCTTTCTATTAGAGCATTTCCTAATTTCTCTAAAAAACGAGGGTGGTTTTCAAAAATTGTACGATGCTGCCAGTTAAGAGTTCCAGCATCATATGAAGCCATCTCTGGAAGTAATTTTTGAAGAGGATATATTCTTTCCTCATCTCCGAACCCTACACTTCCTGAACTTGTTATATTAAGACAGATATCACAGTCCTTATAGGCTCTTATTCTTTCAATTGTTTCTTTATATTTTTCAAAGTCAGTTGATGGAGTTCCGTCATCATTTCTTACATGAATATGAGCTATTGCAGCTCCAGCTTTCCAGCATTCATATACATCTGCTGCTATTTCCTCAGGTGTTATAGATAGATTAGGATTCTGTTCCCTTGTAGGCCATGATCCTGTTATTGCTGCTGTTATTACTCTTTTATTTTTTAAATCTGACATAAATTACTCCTCCTTAATTTTTATAAGAATATTACTATTATCACTGTAGAAACTATTGTTACAATAGATGGAATCACAATACTGCATACGAATACATGCTTATAGGCAGTTTTATGATTCAGTCCCAATACTGCAAACATCAGAAACAATCCTGGTGAGTGAGGAAGTGTATCTAATGCTGAAGCTGAAATTGATGACAGCCTATGAAGAACTGGAAGATTTGCAGTTGATGATAGGAAAGTTTTTCCTAATGAATCGTACATGATTTTCAAGCCACCAGATGAAGAACCTGTAACTGCACATACTACCATTGTAGCTACAATTGCCTGAACATAAGGATTTAACTGCAGCCCCAGTACCCAGCTTACTATATGTTTAAAAGCTATTGAATTAGAAACCACTGTTCCAAACCCCACAACTCCTGCCAGTCCACCTATACTTGTTATTCCACCTTCAAGACCTGTTGTAAAAATATTTTTCATATTTTTATCTTTAAATCTCTGAATATTTAGAACATATGTAAGTAATGCTCCTGTGAGCATTCCTAGTACTGCCAGCATAGTTGAGTTTGCTACAAATCTGCTTCCTATAATAATTATAAGTACAAGAGATACAAGTGGTGTAAAAGATATTGTTACTGAAGGAAGCTGGCTTCTGCCTTTTATTTCATAAAGCAGAGGGTCGGCATTTTCAGGATAACTCCATACTTCTCCTCTTTTTCTAGCCAGTCTTTCTGCATATCCCATATACAGTATTGCCATTGTAAACATTGCTATAGTAGCAAGAATCCCAAATACAGGAGCAGCAGTCAGTGTTGTTCCCAAATATTGAGTTGGGATAACATTTGTTAAAGCTGTAGTTCCTGGAAGAGAAGTCATTGTATAAGTTGCTGATCCTGTTATTAGGCATGCCATTGTCAAATGCCTTGGAAGATTAGCCTCTTTAAATAATAAGAACATAATGGGTGCAACTGCATAAACAACAACAAACAGGCTTACACCACCATATGTCAATACACTTATAATCAAAGTTGAAACTAAAAGCACTCTTTTCTTTCCAAACCAGTCGATAAATTGATATCCGATAGAAGTTGCACATCCTGAAATATCCATCAGCTTTGCATATAGTGCTGAACTACAGAATAGTAAAAAATAACTGAAATATGCACTTGTATATCCATTCATATAGTACTGAGAAAACCCAGTCCAGATAGGAATTTTACTTGACAATATAACAACCAGTGAAGCAAGAAGTGTCAAAGGAAGAGCTCCAAGTCCTTTGTAAGCTCCTATGACTAAAACTACAACTGCTAATATCAAACCTATTACAGATAATATATCCATCTTTCCTCCTAATTTTAATTCTATTTTTCTTCTTTGTAATATTCATAGTTGAATAGGTCATCATTAAAATATTTTAAATTATCCATTGAAAGAGGAAGAATTTTATCCTCTATTTTACTAACTATCTCAACAACAGTATCATTGAATGGTGTATTAATATTGTGTTTATCTCCTGTTGAACTTACATACCCATTTATCATAAGAACCTCTGTTTTCTTTCCTTTTTCTAGGTCCTGCAGCATACTAGCTTTAGCTGTGTGCATATCCTTATACATTTCTAAAAACATTTTTTGATTAATATTAAACATTTCTTGATCTTTTATGTCGCATGAATAAGGTTCCTGTTCATTTAAAAGAATTGGAAGTTCATACCCCTCTGCTTCACAGCATTTTTTTACTTCTCTTGCTAGATAACTCAGACAGGCCCTTGATTTTTCATTTTTCAAAATCTCACCAAATGTTGCTCCGCATGCAGCAGACATTCCACTCATACAAGCATTGTTTATTAGTTTTCCCCATCTTGATGCCATTAAGCTGTCAGTAATTTTTGCCTTTCCCATATATCCCAATACCTGTGCTGTCTTATTTATTCTTTCTCCTATAGTACCGTCTATCTCCCCTATTTCAAAAAGATGATCATTTTTTGTTATATCTTGTGTCAGCTCTGATACTCCTGGCTCTACAAAAGTTGCTCCCCACAGAACGGTTCCCCCTACTGTTCTTTTTTCTCCTACATACCCTGCTACAAAATGTTCTGGGACTCCATTCTGTAATGTACATACTGTACTTTTCTCATTTAAATGAGGAAGAAGATTTTTTAAAACCACATCATTTGCTGTTTGCTTTGTAAAAAGAAAGACTATATCATATATTCCTTTCATCTCCTCTGGAGTGATTGCTTTCACAGGTATCAGCATATCAACACTTCCAATAATATGAGCACCATTTTTATTCAGCATATCCACATGTTCTTTGTAGTTGTCAATCATCTCTACATCTAAACCATTCTTTGTTATATAGGCCCCCATAACAGTTCCCATTGCTCCACATCCCAAAATTGCTATTTTCATACTTGACCTCCTTATTTACTTCCTTGCCCTAATAATAAGCAATATCTATGCCAAATATTATAATTAAGTTTTTAATTTTTTTGTGCTATAATTTTAAGTAATTTATAAGGGGGTGTGCAATGATACAAAGAGAACTTTTAGAAAATGCTCTGGACAATCTTCCCTATGGAATCTATATTGTTGATTCCCTTGGTAACTATATTTTTGCTAATACGGTCTATGTAAATATGGTTAAAATACCAAAAGAAAAGCTATTAGCATATAATGTATACAGCTTAAAGAAAAATAAGGAGATTAATATATGTATTACAGAAAAAGTCTGTAAATTAAAAAAAAGAATAGTAATGTTTCAGGATGTAGAAATAAAAGGACATGAACATTATAAACAAATTGTAGCCTCTAGTCCTATTTTAGATATGAATGGGAATGTAGTGTGTGTAATTGCACTGTGTATCCCTGCTGAAAATATAAATTATCTGTATCAGGAAGCTATTCATAATGAGGTGAGGTCTTTTATAAAACTTCCTTTAAGTGAGGCTCCTGAGTCAAATAATATGATTGCTGTAAGTTCTGTTATGAAAAATATTATTAATTTAGCAGATACTTTAGCTCCCCTTGATACCACTGTCATCATTTTAGGAGAATCTGGAACTGGAAAGGAAGTATTGGCAAGGTATATCCATGAAAAAAGTCAGAGGGCTTCAAAAGAGATGATTATTATAAACTGTGCTTCTCTTCCTGAAAGTCTGCTGGAATCTGAATTATTTGGTTATGAAAAAGGAGCTTTTACTGGTGCTTCATCTCAGGGGAAAAAAGGGTTATTTGAAGCAGCTAATGACAGCACACTTTTTTTGGATGAAATCAATTCTTTGCCATTGGCCTTACAGGGAAAAATATTAAGAGCAATAGAAACTAAGACAATAAGCAGAATAGGTTCTACTGTTACTAGAAAAGTTAATTTTAGATTGATTACAGCAGCTAATGAAGATTTATTGAAAATGGTTCATGAGAAGAGATTCAGAGAAGATTTGTATTACAGACTGAATATTGTTCCTGTTTATCTTCCTCCTTTACATGAAAGAAAAGAGGATATTTTGCCTTTGGTGGAGTATTTTAGAAAATACTACTGCAATATTTATAATAAGACGAAGGTATTTTCTCAAAAAACTCTTAAAGCTATACTAGATTATAACTGGCCAGGAAATATCAGAGAACTTCGTAATTTTGTTGAAAGAAGCTTTATTATGATTACTGGAGAAATTATTGAACTTTCAAATATAGCACCTCTTTTATTTATAGAACAGAAACATTCTTCAACTTTAAATGATACTGATGGTGAAGTTAGTTTTTATAAAAACTCAGGAATAAAAGATCAATCCTTAAATGAATATCTGGAAGAATGTGAGAAAAAATATATTCAATATGCTTTGGAAAAATGTGGAAGTACCTATAAAGCAGCTGAATTTTTAAAAACAAGCCAAACTATGATTGCAAGGAAAAAGAAAAAATATAATCTTTAATACAAGTCATCTTTAACTTGCTGATAAGTTGATTTTGACTTGTAATTTAAAATTAACTTAAATGAGAAAAATAATTTCTATTCGTATCATTATAATTTTTTAAACTGTATAATAAAAATCAGAAAGATTAATTTTTTTTAATATCTTTTATGATAAACAAAAATTGAGATTAGTTAAGGAGGAAACATAATAGTGAGATATGAACATACTGACGAAAATGATATAAACTTCCTTTTATTATGTGATGAACTTATATTTTTTTTTAATCAAATAATTGGTGATAAAGAAAAAGATATAGACCAAAAAAGATTTACAAAAACTGATAGTATTCAGGATGTAATTATTTCCTATGATGATGATTTGCTGGCAGGGTGTGTGGTTTTTCGTAAGTATGATGATGAGAGTGCAGAAATGAAAAGGCTCTATGTTAAAAAAATATATAGGAAAAAAGGAATAGCATATAAATTGATAGAAATGATAGAAAAGTCAGCAAAAGATAAAGGATACAAATGTATGGTTTTGGAAACTGGAGAAAGTTTGAAAAAGGCAATATCTTTATATCAAAAAATGGGCTATACAATCATAGATAATTTAGGAACTTATGGAGGAATGGGAAGTTCATTGCTGATGAAAAAGAAATTATAACTTTTGCATTGACAATCAGCAAATTAGAAATTCAATTAAAGGTTGAGTAGTTTAAAGCTACAATTTTTTTTAAAATTAATAGAATAATAAAATTAAGTGAGAATGAAATAAGTTAAAATTAGATATAAATCATCTTTACAGTGCTGAAGTAAAGAAGGCTGAAAAGAATATTTTCTTAAATTCAGCTGCTGTAAAAGATAAATTAAAATATTGTCATTTTTTATTCTACTACAATTTGAATAAATATAGGATTGACTCTATAGTCTTTACCTTTGTAATGAATCCAAATGTAATCAAGTTGATAATATGTATCTCTATCATCTTTTGTGATAGGAGACCATATTTCACCACCTTCTTCATACCATGTATAAGGTGTTTGGCGACGAACTCCCATTACACATTCAGGGTCATCACAAAGATTAACCCAATTTCCAGCTAAACAAGCATAAACTTCAGTCATAATGTTCCTCCTTTTCTTTTATATATAGTAATAAATAATAAATATATTATAGCTTTTTGGAGATATAAAATCAAACAAATATAGAAATAGTGGATATTTTTAAATGTTACTCAGCTTTTTTTATATATTTATTTATACTATATTTTAAACAAAAAGTGAAACAATATATAAATTAACAACTTACAAGAATAAACTTGTGAGACAAATAAAAATGAATATGTTAAAATTAATATGGGAAATAAAATAAAAAACTAAACAGATATTTTTTAATACATAGAAAAATGAAAAATTAGGTATAATTATTCTTAATATTAAGGTAGAAAAAGATATATAAAAAGGAGATACTAAACAATATTAAAACTATTCTGCAGTCAGATTGGAAAATTGAATATAGGTAAAGAATTATGGAATGGAATAGGGGGATAATCTTATTTTAAAAATATAAAAAATTAAGGGAAAAAATTTTACATATAAAAATTATTTAACATTACAAAAATTAAAGAATTATAATAAACTTTATCAAGGGTAAAATAAGGGGGATAAAGAAATGATGATAAATTCAGAAGATGTGTGGATTGGAAGTATATATCGACCACCTAGTGAAGCCTACAGCCTCATTCTGCAGGTAACACTTGGATGTTCACATAACAAATGTACTTTCTGCAGTATGTATAAGGATAAAAAATTTGCTGTAAAGCCAATGGAACAGATAAAAAAGGATATAGAATATTTCAGAAAAAAAGTAAAATATGCTGAAAGAATATTTCTTGCTGATGGAGATGCAATGATTATACCTACAGAACACCTTTTAGAAATATTATTATATATAAAAGAAGTATTTCCAGAGTGCAAAAGAATATCTTCTTATGCTACTCCTAAGTCAATACAATTAAAAACAGATGAGGAACTAAAGAGAATAAGAGAAAATGGAATTTCTCTGCTGTATATTGGATTAGAAAGTGGAGATGATGCAGTTTTAGAAAAAATAAAAAAAGGATTCACTTCTGTAGAGCTTAATATCTTATGTAAAAAAGTCAAAAAAGCAGGATTTTCTATTTCAGTTACTTTTATAGCTGGAATACTAGGAAAAAGAAACTGGGAAAATCATGCTGTAAATAGTGGAAAGTTAATAAGTGAAATAGAACCAGATTATGTAGGTATTCTTAGTCTTATGCTGGAGGAGGGAACAGAAATATATAATGAATATCTTCAGGGAAATTTTCAGGAAGCTGAAGGAATTGACATATTAAAAGAAATAGAAAAAATGATAAAAAATATAAATGTAAAAGCACCTGTTATCTTTAGAGCAAATCATGCTTCTAACTATCTGAATCTGAGTGGGACATTTCCCCAGGATAAAGAAAGACTTATTTTAGAAATAGAGAATTCTTTAGAAAGATATAATATCAAAGATAAAAAATATAGAAGGCTTTAAATATCAGAAAAAGAAATAATATTTTCTTAAAAATTATTACTTTTTTTCTGTTGAATAACTATTTATTTAAATTATTTATAAAAAAATATACATAAGTAGAATATATGAAAAAATCCATAAAGTTATTAAATAAAAATGGAACTTGAAATAAAAAGTCAAGTTCTTTTTTTTCGACCTGCCGATAAGCAAGTAAAATCAAGGTGGATAAATGATATACATATTATCAAAGAACAATATATATGGAAAATATTTGAATATAACACAAGATATAGTATAATAGATGAGGAACAATTATAAATATAGGAGGAAAGACACAATGCATAAGATAGAAGTAATTAAGAGGAATGGCTCTATTGTGACTTTTAACAAAGAAAAAATAGAAAAAGTTTTAGAAAAAATAGATAAGGAAGTAAAATTTATAGATAAAGTCAGCATTAGGCATATGATGGATGACATAGTAAAGAAAATTAATGGAAATACGAGAATGTCTGTTGAAGCTATACAGGATATAGTATTTTATACTTTATGTACTAATGGATTGTTTGAACAGGCCAAGGCTTTCCAAACATACAGAACACAAAGAGCTGAACAGAGATTAAAAGAAGCTAATGGTGTATTTAGACATATGACAGATATAGTAGATGTAGGAGATAGAGAAAACAGCAATAAAAATTCTATGCTGCCATCAGTACAAAGAGATTTAATAGCAGGAGAATATTTCAGATATATACTTGAAAAAAATATAGATAAAGAGTTATGGGCAGCCCATAGAAAAAAAACTATACACTGGCATGATTCTGATGTAGACACTAAACTTACTAACTGCTGTCTTTTTAATATAGAAGATATGCTTAGAAATGGTACTAGAATAACTAATGCTGATGTCTGTCAGCCAAATTCTGTAGGAACAGCTATGAATATAGCAATGCAGATAATGGCAAGTATTTCTGCCAGCCAATATGGTGGGGTTTCTTTACCAAACTTCAATGAAGTATTTGCTGAATATGCAAAGAAAAATTTCAAGAAAAATTTTATGAGAGCATACAATGATAAATTATCTACTGAATCAAATATATCTAGAGCAACAGAAGAAGATATAGAAAAAGAATTTGGAGAAATAAGCTCAGGAAATGAAAAATTAGCTTCTGAAAAACCTGTTGAATTTAAAATAGCTAAAGAAAGAACAGCAAAAGATATTTATGATGCATGTCAGTTATTTGAATATCAGACTAACAGTATATTAGGAAGTGCAAGCCAGACACCATTTAGTACAATTACTTTTAATATTCCTACTTCATGGGAATCAGAGCATATAATATTATCTTATTTAAAAGTTAGGCAGACAGGACTTGGAGAAAAACATATACCTGCTATTTTCCCTAAACTTTCATATATGGTAGTAGATGGTTATAACTTTAAAAAGGGAGATAAATATTTCTATATTACTGAGGAAGTATCTAAATGTATAGCAAATACTTATTACCCAGATATCCTTTTCTACTCTAAAGAAGATTATGATGCAGGTAAATATTATGCAAGAATGGGTTGTCGTAGCAGAGTAAACCACGAATATCAGGCAGATGGAAAATATCAGCATTATGGAAGATTTAACTATGGGGTGGCAACATTAAACGTTCCTCAAATTGCTTTAGATGTATTGAAAGATGAACGTTATGGAGGAGCAGAGGGGAATAGATTAGAAAGATTCCTTGATATTCTTGAAAAAAGAAAAGAACTCATGAAAAAAGCTATTCAAACAAGATTTGAAAATGTAAGACATCTTCAGGCTAAAAAAGCTCCTATCCTATTTCAATATGGAGGGATAGCAAGACTGGAACCAGATGATACTATAGAAGAATTATTAAAAACAGACAGGGCATCTGTATCTTATGGATTCTTAGGATTAGATGATGCTGTAAGAATATTATCAGATGATAAAGAAAATATATCAACTGAAAAAGGACATGAAATGGGTATTACTATAATGGAAGCTATCAGAAAACAGGCTGATGATATAAAATATGAAATAGGACTTCCTGTATCTGTTTATGGGACTCCAGCAGAAAGTTCTATAGCAACATTTTTCAATAAAGATGTAGAAAACTATGGAGAGATAATGCCTGAATGGTTAAGAGAAAGAGAATATTATACAAATTCTTTCCATTTTTCTTCAGAACTTCCAATAGACTCTTTTGACAAGATAGATGTAGAAGCTCCATTTATTAAATATTGTAATGGTGGAAATATCATGTATGTTGAAAATGGTGGAAAAACATATAATAGCCAAGCCATCATAGAGCTTATTCAATATGCTCATGATGCAGGAATAGAGTATTTTGCAGTAAATACTATTTCAGATGTATGTTATGAATGTGGATATACAGGAGAAATATCATATAATGAAAAAACAGCAAGTTATAAATGTCCTCACTGCGGAAATGAAGATGGAATGAAAATGAAGATACAAAGACGTTGCTGTGGATATATTTCAAATTATAATATAACTCATGCTCTAGAAGGAAGAATGAAAGAAATAAAAAATAGAGCTATACACGTGAAGTAATATGAGGATAATATCAATAGTAAATAATGATCCTGTAAATAGTATGACTGGATATACACTAACTCTATACTTTGCTGGCTGTTCACATAAATGTCCTGGATGTTTTTCGAAAAATACATGGGATTATAATGCAGGCAAGGAATATACACTTGAAGAAATAAAGGAAATAATTTTTAAATCAAGATGGCAAAATGTAACCTTTTTAGGTGGAGATCCTTTATATTCTGAAAATAGAAATGAAGTCATAGAGTTAATCCACTTTATAAAAGAAAATACAGATAAAAATGTTTATCTATGGACTGGATATTTAAAAGAAGAAGTAGAGGAGTGGATAGATACTTATCTTATAGATTATCTTATAGATGGGAAATTTGAAATAGCTAAAAAAGATTTAAGATTAAAATTGAGAGGTTCATCTAATCAGAGAGTATTTCACAAGGGGATGCTTATGAATATTTAAAATATATAGTAAGAGTGACTAAAAAAATTAGTCACTTTTTTTTTATTTCCTA
>ERZ773144.3172-NODE-3172-length-11715-cov-6.271355_pt1 | contig 11715 bp, 12 predicted proteins | sample MGYA00580849_ERZ773144 | MGnify/ENA primary metagenome ERZ773144 (study PRJEB29015, sample SAMEA2737861) | human gut metagenome | biome: human gut; feature: human-associated habitat; material: faeces | place: China | collected 2012 ...
AATAAAGAGAGCTGAGTAAAACATTTTTTTTAAATGTTACTCAGCTTTTTTTATTCTTGAATAAAACTATTTATCATCATTCCAATTGCAACTAAGATTATCCCAATTATACCTAATACAGTAGGGATAGTATCATGAAAAACAAGAACTCCACCTAAAAGTGTAAAAATAAGTTCTCCAACTTGAGTAGACTCAACAACAGCAAGTTTATGACTATCTCCTTTGACTATATCAGTAGCTTTAAAAAACATTATTGTTGCAATAACACCAGAAGAAACAGCAACAATAAAAGATTGAATAATTTGATTATGGCTAGGAATTCCTGTCTGAACTACTCCTAGAATTACTATAATTATCCAGAATGGAATACTGCACAATGTCATTCCAAATACTCTTTGAAGTGTATTTAATCTGCTGCTGCATAATTCCATCATCTTACGATTTCCCAGTGGATAAGAAAATGCTGCAAAAAGGACAGGAATAACTACCAAAAAGCTATCAAGAATAGATATTTTTTTAGCTTCTTCAGAGAGCATAAGAAATATTCCAATTAAAATTATAAGAGAAACAAAGAGAAATTTTTTAGGAATATGATTTCTTATTTTTTTTCCATCAAATATTGTATAAAAAAATGGAGACATAAGAGCACCTGCTATTATAGTCAGTTGCCAAGTTCCAGCTACCAGCCATGAGGCTCCATATACTGAAGCAAAGCTTAAAGGAGCATAAAAAAATCCAAATCCTACAGTACTCCATATAAACCATGCAGCAGGATTTTTTTTGATATCTTCTATAACTGGAAACAGTTGCTTTTTTGCTGTTACTATAAAAAATAGTATTGGGAGCATAAAAATATATCTTAAAGATGAACTCCAGTACCAGCTTCCTCCTCCTATATTCATCTGTCTATTAAGGACAAATGTAAAGGAAAAGAAAAAAGAAGCTCCAATACCAAATAAAAGTGCTTTTTTCATTTCTTTCTCCTAGTGAAAATCTAGTTTAAGATAAGTTCTATTTTATCTATTCTATTTTCTTTTATACTTTTTATTTTAAATATAATATCATTTACTTCTATTTCTTTATCAAGGTATGTATCATCAGGTATTTCACCTAATATGTCTATTAGATATCCTGATATAGTATTGTGATTTTTAGAAATAATATCTATATCAAGGCTGTCTATAAGGTCATCAATAGAATAAAGGCCATCAACCGAATAAGTATGATTGTCAATTTTTTCTAATTTTGGTTCATTATCATCATATTCATCATCAATATTCCCCATTACTTCTTCTACAAGATCTTCCATAGTAACTATACCAGAAAAACCTCCATATTCATCTATAAGTATGGCAATATATTTTTTAGATTTTTGCATTTCTTTAAATAATGCATCAATATTTTTACTTTCTGGAACAAGATAAGGTTTACGAAGTATAGAACGAATATCCACATTTTCAAACCCTTTATTTCTCGCTTCTAAAATCAGATCTTTTATGTAAAGAACACCAATAATATTATCAATATCTTCTTCATATACAGGTATTCTTGAATGTTTAGTTGCTAATAATTCATCTAAATATTCATTGATAGGAATATCAATATCAATAGAATAAACATCTGTTCTAGGAATCATTATTTCTGAAGCCAGAATATCATCAAATTTAAATATAGAATTTATCATCTCTTTTTCAGTTTCATTAAATACACCATTTGCCTGCCCTGCCTCTACCATAGATTTTATCTCTTCTTTGGAAATGTTTTCTTCAAGTTTTTCAGCTTTCATTCCCAAAATTTGCAGAATAAAATTTGTAGAAAAAGATAAGAGTTTGATAAAAGGTGAAGTAAGTTTTGAGATAAATAAAACAGGTTTTACAGTAAACAAACTTATAGCTTCAGCTTTTTGTAGAGCAATACGTTTAGGAACGAGTTCACCAAAAACCAAAGTAAAAAATGAAAGAATAATAGTAATCAAAACAATTGCTATGGTTTCTCCATAAGGAATTCCTAATTTTGTCATAATGACATTTAAAGGGTGAGAGAAACTGGTAGCAGCAGAAGCACTAGCTAAAAAACCAGAAAGTGTTATTGCCACCTGAATAGTAGATAAAAACTTTGTAGGCTCTTTTAATAATTCCTGAAGAAGGAGAGCGTTTTTATTGCCATCTTCTGCAAGCATTTTTACCTTGTTTTTATTCACTGAAACAGTTGCCATTTCTGCACCAGCAAAGAAAGCATTCGCAATAGTTAAAATTAAAAGAAATAATAATTGTGATACAACATTGGTCGTACCTGGTAATTCATCCATAAAAAAAATCCTCCTAAATAATTGATTTAAATTAAGAGGATTTTATCAAATTTAAGAATAAATGTCAAAGTATATTTATAAAACTTACTTAAAAATATAGTTAGAGTTTTTTAAGATTTCTATTGCTTTATCAAACTTATCAGACTTTAAAAGGATATAGTCAGTATTATATGTAGAAACAGCAAATATACTTATCCCATTTTCAGCAAGAACACTAGATATTTTAGCAAGTATACCAATCAATGAAAAATCTAAAACTCCTTCTATTCTAAAACCTTTCCAGTTGTTGTTACATTCAATATATTCTTGAGGAACATACTTAGTAGAACATACCAATGAAAGCTCTTCATCAGTTTTTCCAATGAAAATAAATTCATCCTCATAGTTTATATCATTTAAATTTTTTATTTTACAAATGGAAAAATTATTAGGTAAAATTTTTAAATTCATAAAACCTCCTTACAGAAAAAATAATGCAATACCAAAAACAGAAACAAATGCACCTAAAATTTCTCTCATTTTAACTTTTTCTTTAAAAACAATTATAGAAATAGGAATTACTATTATTGGACTGATAGAAGAAAAAGTAGAAGCAACTCCAGCATTTATTAAATTAAAAGCGGAAATTAAAAAGGTAATACCAACAGTAGCAGTAATAGTTCCCAATAAAATAAGTCCCATAAGTTTTTTATCAGTGAAAGAAAAAAATATTTTTCCCCATTTCTTTTTAAATGTGAGATAAAATAAAAATACTCCCATAGCACAGATCATTCTTATTTGTGTTGAAGAACTAGGATCATATCCTTTTGCACCTATCTTTGTGAATATATTACCAAGGGCTTCCAGAATAACTGCTATAGTAATAAAGGCTATTCCTTTGGGAGAGAGCTTTTTATCTTCAGGATTTTCGCTTTTAGGTTTTAAAACAACCATAAGTACACCTGAACATGTAATAAACATAGCAAGAGTTTGAGTAAATGTAAGAGATTCACCAAGAAATAAAAATCCAAATAAACCTACAATAAGAGGAGTCATAGTCATAAAAAGCATACATATTCTTGCTCCTATGAGGATATATGACTCATAGAGAAACATGTCGCCAAGAAAAAGTCCAATTATTCCAGAAATACTTAAGAAAGTCCAATTATGGATTGTAGAATCAGTAGGGAAGAATACTCCCCTTGTAAAAAAAGTAGCTGAGCCCAACATGATTATTCCCATAATGAGTCTTATTACATTGACTGTTATACTATCAGCTTTTTTAGAAGCTGCTTCAAAAAAAATAGAGCTAAATGCCCAACCAAAAGCCGTAATTAAAGCATAGAGTTCCCCAAGATAATTCATTTTTTCCTCCTGTTTTTTATTTGTTAAAATACATTATAATATATTTTTCTAAAAATAAAAAGAGAAATAAAAAAGAACCTGATAATTAAAATCAGGTTCCATAATTTTATTAGATTACCCTATCATTTTACTAAATTCTATGAATACTCCAGGTCCAATTGGTAATCCAAAAACAAACCAAATTGCTAGAAGTATAGTCCATCCAATTAAGAAACAAATTGAGAATGGAAGCATCATTGAAATAAGAGTTCCCATACCAGAGTCTTTATCATATTTTTGCATGAAAGCAACTATCATTGCAAAGTAAGACATCAATGGAGAAATGATATTTGTTGATGAATCCCCAATTCTATAAGCAGCTTGAGTAAATTCAGGTGAGTAGTTAAGTTCCATAAGCATTGGAACAAATACAGGAGCCATAATTGCCCATTTAGCTGATGCAGAACCCATAAATAGGTTGATAAAAGCAGTGAACAGAACAAATCCTAAGATTAATGGTAATCCTGTAAATCCTATTGATTTAAGAGTATCCGCACCTTTAACAGCAAGGATAGTTCCTAGGTTTGTATATCCAAAATATGCTATAAATTGAGAAGCTGTAAATGCAAGAGCCATATATCCACCCATTCCAGCAAGAGCTTTACCCATAAGTTTAGCAACATCTTTATCACTTTTTAAAGTCTTAGCTGTAAATCCATAAGCCAGTCCTGGAAGTAAGAAGAAGAACATCATTGCAGGAATAAGTCCAGAAGAAGTCCAAGCTTTTAAACTTCCATCTATTTTTAATACAGCATTAGCTGGTAAAGTAAGAACTAACATGACTGCAATATAAGCAAGAACAACTATTCCAGCAGCTCTTAATCCTTTTCTCTCAAGATCAGTTAATTCTTTCATATCATGATCAACATCACCATGGTAAGGACCAAGTCTAGGTTCTACTATTTTTTCGGTAATAATAGTTCCTAAAGCAGTGATGATAAATGTAGATACAAACATGAAATAATAGTTAGCTGTTGCTGCAACAAAATAATCAGGTCTTATAAGTTTAGCAGCTTCTGTAGTTATACCACCAAGTAACGGGTCAGTAGTACCTAGTAAAAGGTTAGCAGAGAATCCTCCAGATACTCCAGCAAATGCAGCAGCCAGTCCAGCCAATGGATGTCTTCCAAATGAAAGGAATATAACTGCTCCTAAGGGAACAAGGACAACATATCCAGCATCAGAAGCAACATTCGACATAACTCCAGCAAAAACAACTATAGCAGTTATAGCTCTTCTTGGAGTTCCCATAACAACTTTTTTGATAGTAGAAGACATAAGTCCGCTTCCTTCACAAACTCCAATACCAATAATACCTACAAGAACTGTACCTAATGGAGCAAATCCTGTAAAATTTTTAACCATAGAATTAAATATATATCTGATACCAGCAGCATTTGTTAAAGATTTAACAGTAACTGTTATTTCTTCAAAGTTTCCAGTTTTTTTGTTTAAAGCATTGTATGTAGCAGACACACCCATTTTTTCAGTAATTCCTGAAACTATAATGATAGTTAAACAGAATAATACGAAAAGTGTAACTGGATGTGGAAGTTTATTTCCACCAACTTCGATGAAATCAAGGAACTTATTAAAAAAACCCTTTTTTTCTTGTTTGATTTGACTCATAAAATCCTCCCTAAAATTTTTTCTTGACCTTTGTGACGTCAATATTCACTGAATTTTTCAACAAATTGTGTACAATTGAAAACAAAAGTCATTATCTGAACAAATTATACATGAAAATGATATTAAAATCAATTTGAAATTACTAATGGAAATAATATATTTCATATATTATTCAAAGAAACTGAGTATATAAGAAGTTGATTAATAGGAAGAAATGAAATAAAGCAATAAAAAAATAGTACAAATCTATAATTTGAAAATAAAAAAAAATTAAAATAAATTGCTTTAAAAATAAAAAAAAGATAATTTTAAATAGAAATAAACATAAATTAACAAAATTCACTTTATATATTTTTAATTTATAATGAAATTAATATACTTAATTATATTAAAAAGGATAATATTAAATTTTATTAAAACATAATTTGTAAAATATTTATAATTGTGCTTTTTTTATAAAAACTATTATATTTTCTATAGTCATAAAATAAATGAAATTAATTAAAAAGAAAATCTGATAAAGTTTGACACTGCTGTGTGGAACTGTTATTATAAAACTATAAGTAATAAATCATGGAGGTAGGTGTAGCATAGTGAAATTTTTAAACTTTTTAAAAAAATTTATTTTAGGAACAATACTATTTGTAATAAAAGAAATCTTTTCTTTTTTTATAAAAGCTTTTTTATTTCTCTTAGTGATATTTTCAATAGGTGCTTTTTTTGCGAAAACAACATTAGAAAAAGATAAAATAATTATTGAGAAGGGAAGCTACATAGAAGTAGATTTATCAAAAGATTATAAAGAAAAAGGGAAAAATTTACCAGAATTTTTAAGAGGACAGGATACAAATTTTTTCTCTATGTTGAAAACTTTTGATTATATAGAAAGAGATAATGATATTAAAGGAGTAGTATTGAAATTAGACAATCTATCTCTTGATAGTGCTCAAGTAGAGGAACTTGGAAAGAAATTAGATAATTTGAAAAAAAGCAAAAAAGAGGTATATTCATATATGACAATGGCTGATAATAAAAATTATTCATTAGCTATAAAAAGCAATCATATTTTTATGCCTCCTACAATGAGTGCCCCAGTAAATATTACTGGATATTATGGTGAACTTATGTATTATAAACTTTTAGCAGATAAATTAGGAATAGAATTTAATGTTATTCATGTTGGAGATTATAAAGCATATGGAGAAAACCTGACAAAAGAGCATATTTCAAAGGAATATAAAGAAAACATTGAAAGAATGTATAATCGAAAATATGCTAATTTTATAAAAAATATAGCAGCTGAAAGAAAAGTAAATCATGATTTTATTAATGAAAAAATTCTTAATGGTGATTTAATGGCATCAGAACCAAACCAAATGAAAAAATTAAATTTAGTGGATGAATTTATGTATTTTGATCAGCTCAAGCAAGTTATTGGGGATAAAAAACTTCTTTCTTATGAAAATTATAATGCTTTTTTATCAAAAAATAGCCTTTTAGGAATAAATGGAAATAAAAGAAAAGATAAGATAGCAGTAATATATGCTGAAGGAACAATGTTTATGGATAGTTCTTCAGGCGGAATTTCAGGAAGTATAACTCCTAATACATTAATAGAGGAAATAAATAAAGCTTTAAAAGATAATACTGTAAAAGGGATTGTTTTAAGGATAAATTCACCAGGTGGATCAGCATTAGCAGCTAATATAATAAGCAATAAAATAATAGAGGTAAATGAAATTAAACCAATATATGTTTCAATTGGAGGAGTAGGAGCTTCAGGAGGATATTATATAGCAGCAGTAGCAGAAAAGATATATGCTGATAAAGATAGTCTTACAGGTTCAATAGGGGTTGTAAGTATTATTCCAAATATAAAGAAAATGTTGGGAAATATATCAATAAATGTAGATGAAGTGAAAAAGGGTGAGTATTCAGATATTTACTCTATGGTAAAAGATTTTAATGCAGATAAAAGAGATAAGCTTTATGCTTCAAATTTAAAAGTATACAATGAATTTTTAGATACAGTATCTTTTGGAAGAAAACTTAATAGACAGCATGTAGAGAGAATAGCTCAAGGAAAAGTATGGCTTGGGGAAGAAGCATTGGAACTAGGGTTGGTAGATGAAATAGGTGGTTTAGAAAGTGCAGTTAAAGGTCTTGCTGATGATCTTAAATTAGTAGAGTATGACACGATTGAAATTATAAATGCTCCAAATTATGATTCTATTTTAAAAAGATATGTACCAGCAGTAAAAATGTTAGAGGAATATGATTCCTTTATTTTAGATAAAGAGCTTTATTTTAAACCTATATATTATTTTCCGTATGATATATAAACTTATATGTTGAAAAAATATGAGATATTATGATATAATCAATCGTGAAGAACAAAAACTTTAGGAGGAAAAAACAATGGTAAGAAAATTAAAGGGTGGAAGAACAGGTAATGGAGCTTCAAACCAAATGGATATATTAAAGCAAGCTCAATCTATGCAGCAACAAATGATGGTTGTTCAAGAAGGGCTTAAAGAAAAAGAATTAATAGCATCAGTTGGTGGAGGAGCTGTTACAGTAAGAGTTAATGGACAAAAAGAATTATTAGAAGTTAAATTAAGTGATGAAATAGTAAAAGAAGCTGCTGAAGATAAAGAAATGCTTGAAGATCTTATTCTTTCAGCTGTAAAAGAAGCGATGAGACAAGCTGATGAATTAGCAGAGGCTGAAATGGGAAAAGTAACTGGAGGAATTAATATTCCTGGATTATTCTAATAGAGATAAAAAGAGGCTGAAAATTTTTCAGCCTCTTTTTTTAAATAGTAAAAATTAGAAATTAAGATAAAATGAGGAATTGAGAAAATTTTATTTGAAATTATCTGTTTTATTTAAAGCTATTTTATGATATGATTTAAGTGTATTATTAATTAACTAAGGAGGAAAAAAATGAGTTCATTTATTGTATTTTTACTATTTGTATTTATTGTGGTATTAATAGCTTTTCATGTGAGAATAGTACCTCAATCAAGAGCTTATGTTATAGAAAGACTTGGAGGATATAAAGAAACTTGGAATGTTGGGATAAACTTTCTTGTTCCTTTCATTGACAGAGTTGCAAAAAGAGTTTCTTTAAAAGAGCAGGTTATTGATTTTAAACCTCAGCCTGTTATAACAAAGGATAATGTAACTATGCAAATAGACTCTGTAATATATTTTCAAATTACAGATCCTAAATTATATACATATGGAGTAGAAAATCCTATGAATGCAATAGAGAATCTTACTGCTACTACTCTTAGAAATATAATAGGAGACATGGAGCTTGATGCTACATTAACTTCAAGAGATACGATTAATACTGAGATGAGAGCTATTCTTGATGAGGCTACAGATCCATGGGGAATGAAAATAAACAGAGTGGAATTAAAGAATATAATTCCGCCTAGAGAGATTCAAGATGCAATGGAAAGACAGATGAAAGCTGAGAGAGAAAGAAGAGAAGCTATATTGAGAGCAGAAGGACAGAAAAAATCAGCTATTCTTGTAGCAGAAGGAGAAAAAGAATCTCAAATATTGAGGGCAGAAGCAGAAAAGCAATCAGCAATCTTAAGAGCAGAAGGTCAAAAAGAAGTTGCAATTAAAGAAGCACAAGGTAAGGCAGAGGCTATACTATCAGTGCAAAGGGCAGAAGCAGAAGCAATCAAATTATTAAAAGAAGCAGATGCAAGTAAAGAAGTACTTATGATTAAAGGAATGGATACATTCAGTAAAGTAGCAGATGGTAAATCTACTAAGATAATTATTCCATCAGAACTTCAAAATTTAACTACATTTAGTACTTTATTTGGAGAATTTAAAGAAAAAGATAAAAAATAAAGTAAAAAGCTGGTATAAATTTATGCCAGCTTTTTATTTTCTTAACTCCAAATTAATTGTTGTCAAATTCTAGAATAGCTTTAACTGTAATTACTTTTACTTTTGATGTATCAAGAGTAGTATTTATACTGCACTTATTACAGTTGCTGCAGTTTCCATTGCTACAGCAGTTAGAAGAACATCCTGTTTTAGGATTTCTAGATTCATATTCTTTGTATGATTCTAGGTATCCATTTTTTTCAAGAGAATTATAAGCAGCTGCAAGCTCTTCTTCATTTATTCCTAAATTTTTCATCACAGCATTGTCACTGTAGACAGATGAAGTAAGAAGAAATTTTATAAGTTTTATTTCAATATCAGTCATGATTTTTCCTTTCGTATAAAATATGTTTGAATAAATTATATCATATCCTAGACAGAAATAGGAAAAAATATTATAATATCATATCGCAAAAGGAGGAACAGATGAAAAAAGGAGAAATAGCTTTAGAGAGTTTAAGAACTGCATATAGAAAGAAAATATGGACCAAGTTCGTAAAAGCCGTGAAAGACTTTAATCTTATAGAAGATGGAGATAGAATAGCAGTAGGGGTATCAGGAGGAAAAGATAGTCTTCTTTTATGTAAATTATTTCAAGAAATGAAAAAGGATAGGAGTAAAAATTTTGAAGTGGCTTTTATTTCTATGAATCCAGGTTTTGAATCTATGGATATGGAAAAATTTAAATCTAATCTTGAAGAATTAGAAATACCATGTGAAATTTTTGAAGCTAATGTATGGGAAATTGCATTTAAAGAAGATCCAGAAAGCCCATGTTTTCTATGTGCTAAGATGAGAAGAGGAGTACTTTACAATAGAGTGGAGGAACTTGGATATAATAAACTCGCTCTAGGACATCATTTTGATGATGTAGTTGAAACTACTATGATAAATATGTTTTATGCTGGAACCATAAAAACAATGATACCAAAAGTAAAATCAACAAGCGGAAAAATGGAACTTATAAGGCCTATGGTATATATAAAAGAAAAAGATATAATATCGTATACTCAAAAAAATGGGATAGAAGCTATGGGATGTGGATGTCCTGTTGAGTCTGGAAAAACAGACTCAAAGAGAAAAGAGATAAAAAATCTTTTAGGTAAATTAGAAGAAAAAAATCCTAATGTAAAACAAAGTATATTTAATTCTATGAAAAACATAAACCTTGATTATGTTATAGGATATACAAGAGGAAACAAAAGTGATACTAATAAAGCAGAGGAATAATAATGGAAGAAATAGTAAAAAATAATAAAATATTAAATTTTATAGAAAATAAGAATTTCAGTAAGACTATATGGAGTCCAGTAGGACGTGCAATGCATAAATATAATATGATAGAAGCAGGAGACAGAATAGCAGTAGGGGTATCAGGAGGAAAGGATAGCTTAACAACTTTAAATGCTCTAGTAAGAATAAAGAAGATAGCTAATTTAGATTTTGAAATTATTCCTATTCATATACATCCTAATACTGATAAATCTTCTTTTGAAGTAATAGAAAAATATTGTGAAAAATTAGGGTTAGAACTTCAAGTAGAGCATACAAATTTAAGTGATATGCTTTTTGGAGAAAAAGAAGTGAAAAATCCATGTTTTCTATGTGGAAGAATAAGAAGAGGGATTCTTTACAGAATGATGAAAGAGCAAGGAATAAATAAATTGGCGTTAGGACATCATAAAGATGATATAATAGAAACGTTTCTTATGAATGTTTTTTACCAAGGAAATATGAAAATGATGAAACCTTGTTATCTTTCAGAAGAATATGGAGTTACTGTAATAAGACCACTTGCGTTTGTTGAAGAAAAAGATATAATAAGATATGTAAACAAACTGGAACTTCCTGTGGTAAAATCTGATTGCCCATACGAAATAAGTGAAAATTCAAGAAGATTGAGAGTAAAAAATCTTATAAAAGAGATATCTTTAGAAAATAAAGATGTAAGAAGTGTTATTTTTAATAGTATTAAAGAATTATTAAATTAAAGTTTATACATCAATTGAAATACTGAGGAGGAATTATGAGTTTATTATTAAATATTATATGGTTATTTTTAGGAGGGCTGGTTCTGGCTTTTGAATGGTTTGTGGCTGGTATAATAAGTACAATACTGATAGTTACAATACCATTTGCAAGAGGATGTTTTGAAATGGCAGCTTCATGTCTTACGCCCTTTGGAAAAGATGTAGTATTAAAAACTGAATATGGAGAGCCACCAAGACCAATATCAGCATTTTTCTGGATAATATTTTTAGGAATATGGCTGGCTATATCACATATTATAGCTGGAATATTACAATGCATTACAATAATAGGAATACCAGTAGGGATACAAAATTTTAAATTGGCTAAAATAGCTTTTAACCCATATAAATACACTTTAGTAGATAGAAGATTCACGACAAAAAAATAATGTTATAATATAAAAGGGGCTGTTGCAAATTTAAAACAGCCCAATTATCAAAAAAGCTGAC
>ERZ773144.3174-NODE-3174-length-11709-cov-3.147589_pt1 | contig 11709 bp, 10 predicted proteins | sample MGYA00580849_ERZ773144 | MGnify/ENA primary metagenome ERZ773144 (study PRJEB29015, sample SAMEA2737861) | human gut metagenome | biome: human gut; feature: human-associated habitat; material: faeces | place: China | collected 2012 ...
AATATTCTGCTTGCGGTGCTGATTGGCGGTTATGCGGTCGGGGAGCTGCACGGAAACGGACGGTTGCGGGAAACCTTACCCGATCCTATACCTGCGTTTAAAGAATCCCCCGCAGCGAATGGTAAAGGTGACGGGGGATAAGAAAGCGTATCTTCATCTTCTACTGGATGCGGACCCGTGCGAGGCGATGGTTGACCGTTACTTGGAGGAGAGCGATATGTTCGTTTTGGAGAGGGACGGGAAGGTGATCGGGGAGGCTGTCGTTGACGAAAAGGGGGAAATCAAGAATTTGGCCGTGTTGCCGGAGTATCAAGGGAAACTGTACGGAATGTACATTCTTTCTTTTCTGGCCGGTTACTATAAAGATCGTTTTTCTTGCTTGTGGGTAGGGACGAGCGAGGGTGGCGTGGGGTATTACGAGCGTTACGGTTTCGTGCAGGACCACGTGGTGAAGAATTTCTTCACGGATAATTACCCGGAACCGATCATCGATAACGGGAGGCCTTGCGTGGATATGACTTTACTGCGTTTGGAGATTCGTTAAAAAGAACTATTTTTTGGATATACTTGCTATTCTCTCTGGATGGTAGGCTGGTTGCTTAACTAAATGTAGCCTGTTTTAGGCTTGGTACTAGCCTAGGTAGAGCAGGCTAATACCAAGCTTTTAGCAGGCTTTAAGCAGGCTATGAACCTTCTGAGCCCTTTGCTGGCGCGGGTTACGAGAGGGTGGAAACGTAGATTTGTTGTAATATGCTTTATTTCAGCCACTTAAAAATGTGTTATGTTAACGAATATTTGGAGTTAATGAGTGTGCTTATACTTAAAATAAAGTTAATAGAAATCTAGGCTTTTATTTCTAACTTTTATTTTTTAGCTTTTAACTTTTAGTTTCTTTTTGTATTTTTGGCACGGAAATCATTTAATAAGACGATATTATGGGATTCTTTAATAAAATATTCGGAGGTGGAGGAAATGAAGGGAAGAAAGAGACTTCAGCAGATCGAATACTGCGGGTTATCAAGGAGAAAACAACGACAGAGTGCGTGACGCTGATCCCGTCAAAAGGAACGACTAAACCTTGGGAGAGCAAGATCGGGGGGATGCCTTATATGCCTAAAGGGTTTGACTATCCTTACGAGGAGGCGGGGAGTACGGTTGTCACGGAAGGACAAGCACCTGCGGTGGCTGCGAGCGTGGTAGCCGGGCCGTTTGCCGGGTTGGATGGAGGCACAACCACCGTGCCTTCCGCAGCCGCAGGAGAGGCTGTTGAACAGGTGGAAGAACGAAAGTTGTTGCCCTTGCGTTTCTTGGCACAGGTGAATTTCAGCGAGATGCCGCCGTTGGATGGTTTCCCGACAAAGGGAATTCTCCAGTTTTATATTGCGGGAGAAAATGCCCACGGGTTGAATTTCGAGAATCCGGAAGAGCAGAAGGGATTCCGGGTGATTTATCACGAGGAAGTCGTGGAAGACGAGACGGCCTTACTTTCCGTTTTGCCGACAGATGGCGTGGAGTACCCGGATGGTTTCCCGGTGGATGGTGAATTAAGACTGAATTTCGAGAAATCGTCCATGCCGATGGGGGGCGGAGACTATCGTTTCGATAAATTGCTGTTGGATGCCTATAACGAGGCAAATCCCGATGCCCGGGTGGCCTCTCTGGACCGAGCCCCGGAGGATGAGCTGGATAAGGTTTACGACCAACTGGATATGGGAGGGCATCGCATGGGAGGGTATCCCTTCTTCACGCAGCTTGACCCGCGGGAGTATCATCAGGAGTTGAAGGAAAATTCAATCTTGTTGTTCCAGTTGGATTCGGACGAGACGGACGATTACAAGATCGTGTGGGGGGATTCCGGCGTGTGCAATTTCTTTATCCGTCCGGAGAACTTGGCTAAACGGGATTTTAGCCGGGTGTTGTATCATTGGGATTGCTACTAGAAAGATAAAAACTAAAAGATAAAAGTTGGAGGCCGTGAATGACTTCCAACTTTTAGTTTATAGCTTTTAGTTTTCCTGCATCCACTCCATGTTTGTTGGGTATTGGAACACTTTCAGTTTGAAAAGTGGGAGAATGGCAAACAAGTGGTCGAAAATGTCGGCTTGTACTCGTTCGTAGATTACCCATTGTTTTTGTGCCGAAAAACAATAGATTTCTAACGGGATTCCCGTCGGGGTGGGTTGTAGTTGCCGTACCATGTGGGTCATGTCGAGGTTGATGTTGGGGTTGGCGGCAAGCCACGCCTCCATGTATTCCCGGAAAGTCCCGATGTTGGTCAGGCGGCGTTTGTCAAGCGGGTTTTCCACGTTGGCATTATACTCGTTCAGCTCCTTCATCTTTCCCTCTATGTAGCTTTTGAGCAGGGCTGATTGTTTCAGGTTTTCAAGGTCTTCGTTCGTGAGGTAATGCACGGAATAGATGTCGATGTTGACGGATCGTTTAATGCGTCGTCCGCCGGATTCCTGCATTCCCCGCCAGTTGGTGAATGACTCGGAAACGAGCTTGTAAGTGGGGATCGTGGAGATGGTTTTGTCCCAGTTCTGCACTTTCACGGTGGTGAGGTTGATCTCGATCACGTCACCATCCGCGTTACTACTGGGCATGACAATCCAGTCCCCGATGTTTACCATACGGTTGGAGATTAACTGTATTCCGGCCACGAACCCTAGAATAGAATCCTTGAATACCAGCATGAGGACGGCGGAGATGGCTCCCAGTCCGGCAAGTAGTGCAACGGGGTCTCTATCGATCAGTATGCTGATCACGATGATGGTGGCGGCACAGTAGAAAAATATCTTGATCACTTGGATGAACACCTTGATCGGGCGGTCCTTGGCCATCGGGTAACTATCGTATATCCGGTTGATGCCGTCCAGTATGCTCGACACGATGAGCAGGAAGGAGAGTGTGATCCAGACATTGATCAGTTTCATAAGGAAGGCAAATTGAGTCCACTCGAATTCCTTGAATACGATTTGTATCACGATGGGGGCGATGAGAAGTCCCAGCCGGTTAAAGAATCGTTGATCGAGCATGAGATCATCCCAGTTCGTTGCCGTCCGTTTGGTCAGCTTTAGTACGATACGTGCTAGCCATTGGCGGGTAAGCACGTGGATAATCCAGTTGATGATACCGATAATCACAAGCAGGGCCATGAAGTAGATGATGTCGGAAATACTTTCCGAGTAAACCCCCAAATGCTGTAAGCCGGCTTGAATGTAATTTTCAATCGTCATGTTTCAAATATTTTAGTTGGTTTAACGCAGGAACAAAATTAATAATTTTAACTCAATATATAGAATTTACTGCCATTTTGGATTGTTTTATTTCTGGGAAGGGCTTTGGAAAGGGAGTTATCAGGTCTATAAAGCCCGTGGACCTCTAGCGGGGCGCTTTGGGGTGTGTCAAAAGTCTTGTATGGTATTGTCAACTACCCCCTCCGGCTCCCCCTTACACAGGGGGAGAGCTGATTACCAAACGGTTTCTCCCCCCTGTGTAAGGGGGAGTTAGTGGGGGTAGTTGTTTAAAATTGACTTCTTGGACAGCCCCTTTATGACTAATACGTAACCACCGACGTCTGTTTCTTCCCGTCCATCCACACGGTCAGCGGGGCCTTGAAGCGCACGTGGCGGGAGTATTTAAACTCCTCGATAACGTCCTGTTGCCGGAGGATGTCAAAGTTGATGAAGGCATCTGCGGACTGGAAGGGGATAGCGAAGTAACCCACTTTCATGGAGGTGACGTTATGGAAGAAGTGCGAGCCGAGGGAGGCATCCAGCGGGAAGTCGGGAAGTCCTTGCTCCACGATGACTTTGGCATTGGCGATGTCTGACCATTGCACGGGTATCCCGGTGAGCGGGTCGCGTGTACCCCAGCGTCCCGGTCCGATGAGCAAGTACTTATCGCCTTCCCGGGCGATCTGCGAGTTATGACGTTTGATTTCCTCGGCGATTTCTTCGGTGCGTAATCGGTCAAATTTGTCGGGATCGACGTACACGACATCCCGGATATATTGCAATTTTCCGTTCCCCATTCCTTTATCAGCCTTTAACAGCACGTGTGTCGGGTCGATGGACAGGTCGTCGATGTCGATGTTATACTCGTTTTTGATTAGCGGTTTGATCTGCAAGAGGTAGAAGATGGGGGTGCCGCTCTCGAAGTTAACGGAGAATTCGATCTCGACGGGGGAACCCATGGCCTGCGAGAAAATGTTCAGTAGGATTTGCAGGGTAGGTGCCAACGGGAAATAGTCGTACTGGAGTATTTTGGAGAAATCCACGATGCGGGGTCCTTTGACGGAAAAGTCGTAAGTAATCTGGTCGTTCATGAAGTCGTAGACGGAGGCGGTGTATTCCAGCGTACCGTCACGCTCGGCCTCCGAGATGTCATACGCTTTGATAGCAGCATTTTCCCCGTCCCGGTAGAGGTCGTAATCCTGCGCAAGCATATTCACTCCATAGAAGTAACGTTGCGATGCCTTGATTTTGTCCTGCGTGGAGGCCAGTTGCAACTTGGGATAGGCGGGACTGAAACGATGCGTCTTTTCACCACCCACGACGTAGGCTCCCAACCCGATGGCAGTGACGGCGAACCCGTCTTCCGGCTGGATATAGGAGAAGGGGTAAAAGTTGTAGGACTGGGCGACACCACTGATTTCGGGGTAGTATCGTCCGTTATGTTCGTTACCGATGACTTCCTGTATGATGACGGCCATTTTCTCTTCCTCGATCATGTAGTCGATGGCGTTGAAGTATGCCCGGGATTCCGGCGAGTAGATGGAGGCGAAGACGAGCTTGATGGCGTTCTCAACATCCTCCAGCCGACGCTCGAAGTCCGGGTGGTTGTTGGGGAGCAAGTAGGTGGAATAGACCCCGGCAAACGGTTGATTGAGCGAGTCCTCGAAAAGCCCGGAGGAACGCACTGCTAGCGGTTTAGTCATGACCTGAAGGTACTTCCGCAGGTTGTCACGTAACTTCTCGGAGAGGCGTGCGGTGCGGAAGGCCTCCAGAACGTGATCATATTCTTTGTCCTCAAAGATGACGTCGTAGAGGTTGTTGGTCTCTAGGAAGTTGTCGAATTCATCCACGCCGATAACGGCTGTCTTGGGGATAGCCACGCGTAGGTCGGGGATGAGTTTCTTGAGGTAAACATTCTCGATGAAGTTGGAGAGGAACGCCAATCCTCGCCCCTTGCCACCGAGCGATCCGTCGCCGAGCAGGGTGATGTAGCGATTGGAGTTCACGAGTTTCGGGTTGAACTTGATGATGCGTCCCCGTAGTTTCTTGAGTTTCGATGCCTCGAAGACGTTCGCTATGAAACGGCGTATTTCGTCCGGGCTTTTGAAGTAACTGAAACTGTAACGGCGTAGTTTTTTCGCTAGATTGATTTCGGCCCGTGCCATGAGCCACGTGGAGATCCCGTTGCGAATAGCATGGTATTCCAGTGATTCGTCGGGGATGGTCATGAGTTTCTGGCGGAATTCCTCGATATTGTGTGCCCGGTCGATGGCCTTTCCATTGTGGTCCCGGAAGATGAAATCTCCAAAACCGAGTTGGTTTTTGATGAAGTCCTGTATTTCCCGTGCCAGCGTGAGAGAGTTTTTGTTGATGAAATGGGCGTTCACTTCCCGTGCCCGGCGCTCGTTGTTGGCCTCGTGGCTTTGGAGTAGGCAAGGAATCTTGTTGTCAAGTTGCTGCACGTATTTTATGAGACTGACCCCGGCGTCTTCGTCTTCCACGCCGTTGTGGGCGTAGCGGACGTCGGAGATGACACCGATAATGTTGTTGCGATATTTGTTGATGATGCCCACGGCATCCTCGAAGTTACTGACAAGGATCAGTTTCGGGCGCACCCGCATCCGGAGGATCACGCCCATCTCGTCGTTGGAGGGTTCCTCGGCTATGATGGCCTGCGTCTGGCTCATGATCTCGGTGTAGAGTAGGGGCAGGTAGCGGGAATAATACTTTACAGAGTCCTCGACGACGAGGATCACCCGCACGTCGCCCAGCTTGGTATCGGCTTCTAGGTTAATCTTGTCCTCCAAGTATTTGGCCATGGCGAGAAACACTTTCGTGGAACCGTTCCACACGAATACCCGCTCGATGGATTCGCTGATCTCTTTTTCAGAACTCAGCAGGTAAGAGAGGTCCGCGTTATTGTTGACCAGCATGAGTTGGCAGATGTCGGGGTAGAGTTCTTTGATGTGACGGCTGGTGAGGATAGGGGTTTCTTTGTCCAATCCTGCCATGATGATGATCAAGTCGAAATGGCGTTTTTTCAGCTCGTGCAAGGCTCCTTCCTCGTTTGCCACGGAGGTGAAACGGGGAGCTGCGAAAAGGTTCAGTTGGAGATATTCACCGAATATCTTCCCGGAGAATTGTCCTTCCCGTTCGATGGTGTAGGAGTCGTAGTAGTTGGCGATGAGCAGGATTTCTTTTACCTTGAAGGGCATGAGTTCCTGAAATATGTCGCGGTCGCTCTTTTTCCGCTTGTATATTTTGTTCAAGTCTATTTTTTCCATGATGTTTTGTTTTGTACAAAGCTAAAGATTTGTTGGCGGAATGACAAGAGAAAGATAGCGGTTAAAAGCTAAAAAACTAGAAGATTTTTATTAACTTGCGACGTTTTATAATAACGGTAACATTTGATATGAACAGATGCGTCATGCAATCCGGTTTGATGTTATGCTTTTCCCGTTGGAACAGGAAAGGGTACGCTATTTTCGCCTCACTGGGACGGAATGTTCGGATCGGGCGGCTGGCTATTCATATTTGCGAAATGTCGTTACAGAAATCTTCGAGGAAGGGCGTGATCGTGATGCTGGCGGAAGTGTTCGAGCGGTTGGAGAGGTTGTTCGAAGGGTACGTGGAGAAGGTGAAACGAGCGGGGTGCGAGTTATTGCCGACTCGTATGGGTATGGAGGATGTCTTCATTAATTCTTATCATAATTTGAAATTTGAAGGTATTCCTGTCCTTGGGCAGGGTACCTTTTTTATTTTTTAACAGGAAACAGAAAATGAAAGAAGAAAATATTATAGAGGAATTAAAGCGAAAGGTGGAAGAGGGAGGACAGGTTACCCGGGAAGAGGCGTTGGTATTGTCACGGGTGGAAGATAAGAAGGCTTTGTACGAGGCGGCCGGGGCTATTCGGGATCGTTTTGCCGGGCGGTATTTTGATACTTGCTCGATCGTGAACGCCCGTTCGGGACGTTGTTCCGAGAATTGTTAGTGGTGTGCGCAGTCGGCTGTGTTCAAAACGCACGTGCAGGAGTACGAGCTGATTGACGAGGAGAGCTGCGTGGAGCTGGCCCGGTTGAATGCCAAGTACGGGGTGAACAAGTTTTCGTTCGTCACGAGCGGGCGTTCCTTGTCGGATAAGAATATTAACAAGTTGTGCGAGTATGCCGTCAAGATCAAGCAGGAGATGAAGATTAACCTTTGCGCTTCCATGGGGTTACTGACGAGAGAGCAATTGAAAAGACTGAAAGATGCGGGTATAACCCGCTATCATTGTAACTTGGAAACGTCCCGCCGTTATTTCTCTACTCTTTGCACGTCCCACACGATGGACGAGAAGATCGAGACGATTCGCCATGCGCTTGAGCTGGGGATGGAAGTGTGTTCCGGGGGTATCATCGGCATGGGCGAGACGATGGAAGATCGCATGGACTTGGCGCTGACGGTACGGGAGTTGGGCGTGAAATCTATCCCGATGAACGTGCTGAACCCGATTCCGGGTACCCCGCTGGAAGGAGCAGCGCCACTTACGGACGAGGAGGTGTTGACGACGGTGGCAGTTTTCCGTTTCATCAATCCCGATGCCTTTTTGCGCTTTGCCGGGGGACGGGCGCTGATCGCTCATATCGAGGAAGATGCCATCCGGGCCGGGATTAACTCGGCTATCGTGGGTGATCTTCTGACCACGATCGGCTCGAAGGTGATAGAGGATATGGAGAAGGTGAAAAGATTAGGCTTTACGACAGAAGATAATCTTTAACTTTTAGTTTTTAACTTATAACTTTTAACTTTATAAAGTGAACACGGCAGAATTATTGAAGTTTGACAGGGAGCATTTGTGGCATCCCTATACGTCAACGGTTAACCCACTTCCGGTTTATCCGGTGAAGAGGGCGGAAGGTGTGTATATTGAACTGGAGGACGGGACGCGTCTGATTGACGGGATGTCCTCGTGGTGGTGCGTGGTACACGGGTATAATCACCCGGTTATTAATGCCGCTATTGAAGAGCAATTAAAGAGTATGTCACATGTCATGTTTGGCGGGCTAACACATCGCCCTGCAGTAGAACTGGCCGAGAAACTGGTGGAACTGGCCCCCGATGGGATTGACAAGGTATTCTATTGTGATTCCGGCTCGGTGGCCGTGGAAGTGGCGATGAAGATGGCCCTACAATATTGGTACGCTGCCGGGAGAGACGATAAACGCCATTTTCTGACGATCACGAAGGGATACCACGGGGATACGTGGAATGCCATGTCCGTGTGTGATCCCGTGACGGGAATGCATAATATATTCCGGGGATCACTGCCCATGCAGTATTTTATTCACCGGCCGGAAACCCGTTACGGGGAGCCTTGCCTACCGGAGCATATTGAAGAACTGAAACAAAGCCTGCGGAATAACCACAACCGTATTGCTGCCGTGATACTGGAACCTATTGTGCAGGGTGCCGGGGGAATGTGGTTTTACTCGGCGGATTACTTGCGGCAGGTGAGTGAGTTATGTAACGATTACGACGTGTTGCTGATTTGTGACGAGATTGCCACGGGGTTTGGGCGCACGGGTAAGATGTGGGGAGTGGATCATGCGGGTATCGTGCCAGACATCATGTGTGTAGGGAAAGCGATTACGGGCGGGTATATGAGTTTTGCTGCCACGATGGCGACGGAGAATGTAGCTACCCAGATTTGTGCGAAAGATCCCGGTGTGTTCATGCACGGTCCGACGTTCATGGGTAACCCGTTGGCTTGTGCCGCGGCAAATGCCTCGCTGGATCTGATCAAGAGTTATGACTTGACGACCATGATCGGGCATATTCAAGACCAGTTGGAAAGAGAGCTTGCCCCGGCTCGGGAATTCCCGAACGTGGCGGACGTGCGGGTGTTGGGCGCTATCGGCGTGGTGGAGATGAAGGAACCCGTGAACATGGGGCTGATCCAAGCCGCTTTCGTGAAAGAGGGCGTGTGGGTGCGTCCGTTCGGTAAGCTGGTGTATGTCATGCCGCCTTTCATCATCCGTGATTGGGAACTGCAAAGGCTGACATCCGCCTTGTTGCACGTGATTTCGTATTTGAAGTAATTGAAAATGCAAGGATTTGTAACCTGTAACTTGCTAACTTGTAACTTTGCCGAAGGCAAAACACTATGAATAAAGAACGATATATTAATAAACTGAACAAGATAAAGGAATCGGGGAATTACCGGGTGCTGCGAGACGTGCAGCATAACGGTTTCCTGATACATTATAATGGACGGGAGATGCTGAATCTCTCGTCGAACGATTATTTGGGGTTGGCGTCGAACCCGGTGTTATACGAGGATTTTCGTAAGGAGACGGACGTGAAATTGTTGTCGTATAGTGCCGTGTCGTCCCGCTTGTTATCGGGGAATCACGAGTATTATAACTTGTTAGAGAATGATTTGAGCGATTTGTACGGGAAGGAGGCCGCCTTGGTGTTAAATTCCGGTTATCATGCAAATATCGGAATATTACCCGCATTAGCAGGGAAACGGGACTTGATCGTGGCAGATAAGCTGGTACACGCCAGTATTATCGACGGCTTGCGGTTGAGTGAGGCCGAGATGTTGCGTTACCATCATTTAGATTACGAGCATTTACGGGAAATCTTGTTTAATCATCGGGAGGAGTACGAGAACGTGTTTATCGTGACGGAGTCAATCTTTAGCATGGATGGTGACGTGGCAGACTTGCAGGAGTTGTGTGATCTGAAGAGGGAATACGATACGTTCCTGTATGTGGATGAGGCGCACGCTGTCGGGGTTCGGGGTACGAACGGGCTGGGATGTTGCGAGGAGCAGGGCTGCATGGATGATATTGATTTTATCGTGGGTACTTTCGGGAAGGCATTTGCATCTTACGGGGCTTTCGTGGTTTGTGACGAGATGTTTCGGGATTTCTTGGTGAACACGCAGCGCAGTTTGATTTTCACCACGGCATTGCCTCCGGTAAACGTGGCATGGACTCGTTTTATCCTTAACCGGATGCCGGATTTTTACTCTTATCGTATGAAACTGACCGGTCTTGCCGAACGACTGCGAGTGACACTGGCAAACCGGGGATTCGAGACCCGGGGAGATTCTCATATCGTGCCTTTCCTGTGTGGGAGTAACGAGAATAGTGTTTATATGTCCGAGTTGTTCCAAGATAATGGTTTTTTTGTGTTGCCTGCGAGATACCCGACCGTGCCGAAGAACGAGGCACGTATCCGGTTCTCGTTGAATGCAGCGATTCCGGAGGAGGATTATGATTGTTTGATGGAGTTTATAGAAATTAGTCTTTAATAATTTTAGATTTCATGATTTTAGATTTTAAATTTCATCCGCACAGGTCTGATCCTCAACTTGAAACTGATAACTCGTCAAAGGCGATCTCATGAAAAGGAAATGGATTACTAAAGAGGGAAACCGGGTGCTCACGTTATTTTTTTGCGGTTGGGGTATGGATGAACATACTGTGCAACACGTGAGGGGTATGGGTGATTTGCTTTTGTTCTACGATTACCGGGATATTTCCGGGGAGGATGCACCGGAGGTTGAGGGGTACGAGAGTGTCCGGGTCGTGGCTTGGTCGATGGGAGTGTGGGCAGCATCGGTGTTGTTGAGTCGTTGGAATATTCCTGTTTCCTGCCGGGTGGCTATCAACGGGACAGAACGCCCGGTGGATGAGCATTATGGGATTCATCCTAAGATATATTTGCTGACCGAACGGGGTATGACCGAACAAGGAAGAGACAAGTTCTTTGCCCGTATGTTTTCCGGGAAGGAAGAAATGGAACGTTTCAAGGAAAACAGGCCTTGCAGGGCTATTGATGAGCAAAGGGACGAATTGCGACTTATCCGGGAGCAGTCGGCACGGGAAATGCCCGAAATGCACTGGGAGCGGGTTTATGTTTCCGAGGGGGATGTTATCTTCCCGGTGGAAAATCAACGAAACTGGTGGGGGAATCGTGTCGAGATTATTACGCTACCGGGGGGACATTACCCGTTTTACGTGTTAGATAATTGGGAAAAGATATGGAAATAAATAAAGAAGAGGTAGAACAGCGTTTTAGGCGGAGTCGGGTCAGTTACAATGACAATGCGCGAGTGCAGAAAATGGTCGTTGATCGGATGGTTCCCATGATTTTGTCATCCGTGGAGCGTGTGCCGGAGAAGATATTGGAGATCGGTTGCGGTACGGGTTTGTTGACCTCGCAACTGCAACGAACTTTTCCGAGTGACGGGTTGTACTTGAATGATCTGGTGGAGGAGTTGTGTTATCACGCGGCGACGGTTAATCATGTGCCGCTGAAGCATTGTTTCCCGGGGGATGTGGAGAAGTTGTTTTTGCCCCTTAGTTTTGATCTGATTGCTTCTGCGTCCACTTTTCAGTGGTTTACGACTCCGGAAGAAACGTTCAAGAAATTGTCCAAGCGATTGGAGCAAAGGGGGGTGTTGGTGTTCAGTACCTT
>ERZ773144.3176-NODE-3176-length-11693-cov-4.196855_pt1 | contig 11693 bp, 10 predicted proteins | sample MGYA00580849_ERZ773144 | MGnify/ENA primary metagenome ERZ773144 (study PRJEB29015, sample SAMEA2737861) | human gut metagenome | biome: human gut; feature: human-associated habitat; material: faeces | place: China | collected 2012 ...
TTGGGGTAGGGGTATCATGAGGTTACACTACTCTTGTATAGAACACACCTGTATATATTACCAACCTAAAATTAGAGGGGAGGGGGTGTTTTTTAGAGGATACTCTATTTTAACCAGTCTAATTCTCCTTGTATTTAGAAATATATTCTTAACTTTGTATATCAATCAAAGGAGAAGCATGGAGATACGGTTTGAAACAAAGGCAGAAAGCCAAGCTAGACGAGAAAAGGAAGCCAGTGAAAGAACCCCTAACGAGAGGTTCTTGTTCTTCTTGCGTTTAATGGTAGAGATTAACAAGTTTCAAACCAAGCGGGAAAAACATAGCAATAACTTTATTTTAGAACGAAAGGTATGAGTCTCGATTTCGATGAAGACGTGTGGATGTTCATATCCCTAGCGCAAAAGCATAACGTGAAGATGTTAATGGTTGGTGGGGGAGCTGTAAACTTTTACGGTTATCAACGCCATTCTGCCGATGTCGATTTTTGGATAGACACGACACCTTCAAATCTAGTGGCTTTACGAGATGCCTTGAATGAACTGGGTTACGAGTTTGATGATTTTCCAGAGGACGTGAAACGGGGACAACAGAACATATCTATCAAGATCAGCCCTGTCATCGACATCGAATTGATCACGTCTTTTAATCCTGGCAGAAGTTTCCCCGAATGTTACGAGCAAAGATACACGGCAACTAATACAGTAAACGGTCAAACTTTCTCTTACGAGGTGATAGCCTTTAATGATTTGATTAATAGCAAAATCAAGGCTGGACGTCCTAAAGATTTATACGACATAATAGAACTTAGGAAAATACAGGAAAACAAGAATTAGAGATATAACTCTACCTTCTCTTTTACCTCTTCTTGTGCAAACCTCTCCTTGTATATCTTTCTATTTATCAAGGAAGTTAGGAAGTATTGCAAGCTATGTACCTGTTCTGGTAGGTTGGGGCATAACTTGGATAGGTTATACTTTAGAGAATAGTAGTTTGCTTCTGTTTCATTTGAAATTGCAGCTTCTAAATCTGGTTCTGGGCGATTATACCTGTACTGGCACAATATTTCCATTAGCTTGTCATCGTACGGTGGTGGTACAACGTTCCTCTCTACACAATAATCGTGAATAATCTTGTACTTCTCTCTTGCGATCCCGTCTAAAAACGTGAAGCTATCCTTTACATGAGGTAAGTCCATGATTATATTGGTATCTGTTATAAAAAACACCTTGTTAATCTCTATGACCTTGCCCTCTTTTATCGCCATTTCCATGTATTTACTTACCGTTCCTCTATCCATGTTTAATAGTTGAGCGATCTTGTTTTTACTGTAAGAAGTGACATTAGTATTGTTAAGGCACAGGCATTTAAGCAACACCAAGAACGCCTTCAACTTGTTTGGAATCTCTTCCGTTAATAAACTGGCATCAAACCGTACCCAGTTCATCGTGGGAATGCTTATCGTGTAAGTTATACTTGTGCTGATCCTACCCGCCTCCTCGTTATACCCTTTAATGGAATACTTGTCTAGGAATTCCAATTCTTTAAACTTGTTCGTGTATTTGCTAATAGTGTCTTCATTTTTTAAGCCAGTAACGTTACAAAGTGTTTTTCTCAATACATGGGATTCACCCGTCCTGCAATTTGACTTGTAAAGTAGCCACATGAATACATAAGTTTCATCCAAGTTTAGTTTACCCGCTATATCTCTTGTTATGATACATTTTCTGCTTTTTTTCTGCTCGTTTGTCATTATAAATAAACCACTTAAACATCCATATATAGATAATCTATAGGTATTTAAAAGAGAGTATCTGGGTTAGTGGCATGGACTGGCAAGCCCGTGTCACCATTACTAGTTATTAGTATTACTAGTTAATAGTATATACCCTGTCAAACCCGCAACAGTGACACCCAGTGAAATCCCCAATTTTTAAATATTGATCTTTATGCATGGATAATCTCTCTATTTCTGGTCACGATCTCAGGTTACATGAAATACAATTATATCATGTAGATTTATAGATTAATCTTTATGAAGTGGCAACACTTGGATTCTAGTATCTTTATCTGGTATATAGTATATCTTTCTTACCTTGTCTACCTGTTTCTTGATCTTTTTCAGTCCTTTAGACCTTATCCAGAAACCAATGGATACCTTGTTATCTGGGATACCTGATTGCACGGCTAATCGTCTTAATTGCTCGTAAGTGTACATGATTTATAGAGGTTTAATTCGTTAAATGGTGTATCTAGCTTGGTGTCACTTTAAAACCAAAAATTACTCCTCACGGGTGGACTGCAAGGAGTAAAGATGATCTTCATTTGGAATGGTGGTCAATCATCTACTATTTATATGGTTGTTTAAAGTGGAATTTTTAACGTGACACAAAGATATTAAGTATCTAATATAACGACAAATAGATTACGGGGAGTCTTAAAAAATAGAGTGGAGATATAGCTATTGGAAAAGTTTAGGGGATAAGGGGAGCTAACAAGCAAGTTTTTTAATTGTAGATGTACTTGTACTTGTGATATTCTGGTTGGTGAGTTTTCTTCTGAATAGGTATATATAACTAAATCTACTATAATTTTCCACCAAATAAAAAAGGCAATAGAAATGAATCCATTGCCTTGATATTGTTTGTATATTTAGTATTGGATAACTATATACGGCAATATTCTAAATTTTATGGAAACAAAAAATTTTTCACTTAGATATTGATTATATTGGGACTGAAAATCTGTCTGCTATAGGCTTTTTCGTAAACCTTGTTAAATTGTAGTGAATTTCACCCATTTGGCGAAGTTTTTCTATTATTGCATCTTGTATGGCATTACTTAATGAATTTATCATAATATTAGTCATTGAATAAGCTCTTGTATAACTAGTCTTACTCGCTCAAATTCATATATAATAATTCCTATTACTATAAGCCAGATGATTACTTTTGCTACAATAGAAAGTGTTGGATATTTTTTTTTGAGTGTTTTTGCATCTGATAGAACCATTTCTTTATTGAGTTTATAAGGTGGCTTCTTTGAAAGCATCTCAATATTTATAAACTGGAATAAACTGCTAATTGCATAAATTGTCAAAATAAAAAAGTCCAATAAGAAATAGGTCATACAGAAACGTACAATAACGACTATTGCTATTTTTATAGTGAGACATCCGTCTATTTCATTAAATGACTTTGCTAAATGAATACTTGAAATATTTATCTGATACCCATATAATAATGACCCTATAAGAATTGATATAACAATTAAAGCAATAAAAATTGAATACGATGTCAAAGCATTAAATTGCCGAAGATAATTCCATGATTTCAATTTGTTAATTTTATCCTCATCCGTTTCAACATTAAAGTCTAATTCTTTAAACTTATCATAGACAATTACAATAAGAGCAAGAAAAAGACCTGTCATGATACTTAATGAACTTAATAAAAAGTCAATAATATCAGTACTTAATCCAGAATGATTTGTTAATACAAAAATGGAAGCTAATAAAATAGCAATCCATTGTAAAGTCGTAAAATATAATTTAGGTTTTGTGTTGGTACATGTAGCATTCTGATATTGCCATTTTTGCCCTTCTGAAATTAGATTGAGAATGTAAAATAACAAATTTGAAGTGTTCATAACAATATTATTCTATACTGTGTATATTTCATGACGAATTTGCCCTAAAAGCTCATCGCACATAGATTTAATATCTACCCTCTTCAAGGTGCCCAGCTCTGCATCTTGAAAACGATCTTCAATTTCAATGATTGGCTTTATTTTCAAATCATTCCCCAAAGAAAAAGAATAACTTTTATTCTCTTTTTTCAAAGTCCCATTCTTTCTAGAAAATTCAGATAACCGCTTTGTTACCAATCCTAATTTCATTGATGCCCCTCTCAGAGCATGTAACATATTATTAACCAGATCAAAATCTGTTTTATCTTCATTTGGAGGAGTAATTTTTATAGAGATACCATACTGTTTTTCGATAGGGTCTTCTCCTTCTTCATCAACGACACTTGTTGTCATATAATCAGTAAAGGTTAATGTATCAACAACACTACCATTTTTATATTCTTCAATCAAACTGCTAGGTACAAATCTTTCAAACTTCACAGCAGAACGATGCGTTTTCAATAATTCTATAAGCAAAAATTGTACAGCCGAACTTATCTTCAAACTTCCTTTCTTCTCTAATTAACAATAATCCTATTTTTGAACCAAGCGGTAAATGAAGATACATATAAAATCTTTCAGTTACCATTTTATCTCGACCTAATTGCTCTCTTTGGGAAACATCTGTAGTTCGAGCAATAGTTTTGATTTTATCATATGGACCACCATTAACAAATCCTTCAATACAATTCTGTTCAGAATGATTTGATAAAATTGTATTTACATCTTCGCCTTCATTAACAAACAAAGACAAACCTAATTTCGTTTTATCAGATGTCCAAGCTGCATCTTCTGTAAGTTTATTAAGCAGTTTCCTGAACAGGTAGTTAGAATATTCTATATCAGTATTAATTGTAATTTCATCAGCTTCTGCTTTTTCTCTAATTATTTGACGAACGGTTTTACGCCCCAAAATAATCTTATATATTTCTAATTGACTTTCAGTTTGCGCCATAATCTTTCAATGTTTATTGGTAACAAAATTACAAAATTACCTAATACAACTATCACGGGATATAGTTAAGAAGATTTAACTTTTAAACAACACTTATTTGATAACAACAAGTTGGCCTTACAACTGACCGAAAATTCTTATTTTTAAGTTATTTTATGGCTGTTTTATAAAATTCACCAAAGTTTATGTAACAAAAAAAATAAACTTTGCTATTATGAAAACAATTGGTGAATTTAAATCATTATTCGATTTATTGCAAGCATTTCTAACGGAGGAAAGTTACATCAAGCATTTGAAATAGTAACGCTGGGCAAACGGTATTGTCATGGAAGAATAACTAATGACTAAACATTTGAGTTAGTGACTTTTCCTAAGAATTGGTATATAATAGTTAAAATGGAGAGAATTACTCACTAACTAAAATTCTGTTATGAGGAATATCTAAAATGCAATATTCGTTATCTTCCAAGCTGTCAACATAACAATAAATCAACACGTTATTACATATATAAATATTTGATATTCTGGTATATTTACTTGGTGCTATCCTATTCAATAAGTATCTTTGTACATGTAAATGATTGGCTTGATGTTCTTTCCTGAATTAGATACTCTTTTGTTTGTTAGAAAAATTTATTCCTATGAAATTACGTAAGAAAGGAAAAACCTCCAATTCAGAATGGTTTGGTGTAGAACATTATCGAATTTTCCATGAAATGGATTTATTCAGGTATGTAAACATGGAGAGATTAAAAATGTTATATCCTGATATTTTTGGAAATCCCAAACCGAAGCTCGTCAAGAAAAGACAGCACAACTAAATGCTTGAAGCCAGCACCCTAAATGTCCTTAAGGTGTTGGCTTTTTCTGTTTACTCGGAGTATATGATCTTTCGCCTAATGGTCTTGTAACAGCTAGTGCTTTTGCCGTCGATCTTTCTAGTCACGCTTTCAATCTCGAACCAGTTCGACAGGTCTGTCGCCACAGACTTCCTGTCTATTTCAAGAAAACCGTATATCTCGTTCAAGTCATTCTTTATTTCCGTTGCGGTTTTCACCGTTCCCGTGTCCGTGTACCCTTTTTGATACAGTAATTCCACGATCTTGTTGCCCTCGGAGGTTAAAGATAGTTTTGTTAGCTCTCTTTTGATGTTCGTGACGTTGTAATTCAACTCTTTAACCCTGCATTCCCCGATCTTGTAAAAAGCGGGTTTCACTAGCGGTTTTTGCCTTTCAATGATCGTTGCCCTGTCGTCCTCGAAAGAGAGAATCATGCTACCCGATCTTTTTAAATCGGCATACTCGTTAAACAAGTCCCGAAATGACTCCCTAGGTTTGGCAGGCATTCTCTTTTCCTTTTCCACCTCGCTAACGTGTGCCTCGTATTGATTTTTTAATATTAAACCTCTCTTGCGGTATTCTTCACGCACGGATTCTAAAGAAGTGTAATCGTGATTGGTTAGCTTGAAATTTCGGGTATCCATTTTTAACAGGTTGGGATCGTATTCCAGCGTGTTAGTTTCATCGTTCCACGTTATGTACTTCCCGTCAAAGCCTGTCTTCTTTAAACTCGCTATAACGGTTTTCCTGTGTTCCTCTTGCATTTGATTGATCGCCTCGACAAACGATTTGCTCTTTCCAGCTTGTCTTCCCGTTGCCGCTCTAAATTCTTCAAGACTGACGTTCGTCCTGTATTGATTCGTGTTATACAGGTGTGTGACCTCGGACTTGTAAACACTATCCCTCACACGTCCCGCCACCTGTATAAACGTTGTACTCATGTCAAGCAAGGTATGCCCCCTGTGAATATCCGTGATAATAAATGTCTTTCCTCTCTTGTCGTAAATATCGCATCCCTCGAAAGCGGTAGAGGTGTAAAAGTTAATCCTTTTAACGGGTGTTGTCGTGTCTTCAATCTCGTACCTTTCACCTAGTTTAGCTTGATTCTTGCCCCGACTTTCCGTTGAACAAACAATCCTAACCTCTTCGGGTTGCAAGCTCGCTTTTTTAATAACAGAGGATATAAACTCGACACTGTTCACGAATAAATGCAAGTTGTTGTCTCTCGGTTCAATTTCTATCAATCCAACGGTAGAGTTAATTAAATCGGTTGCGTGTATGGAGGTGATCCCCGTAATTTCGGGTTCTTCCCATTCAACCTTGACAACGGGTAATCCTGCAAGTTCATCAAGTAAAAATTCTCTATCGACAGGCGTGGCAGTCATGTAAGTAACCCTGTCGAATTGCAGGCTTTGCGCAACCAGCTTTCTAATAGCTGCCAATCTAAAGTTATAGCTATTTGTCAGCACGTGCAATTCATCAACGAGTAAATCCATGCCAGTGTACGGGTTCACCCCGTTTTGTTGAAGTAACCTTGTCACCCTCTCCACGCTGTTGTAAGTTGTCGCTATTTTTAACCTGTCTCCATGTTCATGTATGTATCTAGTAATTTCCTCGTCCCTTGTATCTCCTGTCACGCCTAGCAAGTGTTTAAACTGTCCTGTCTTGTTATAAACTAGGTTCTTGTAAGGCATGGCGATCAAGGTCGGGTAATCGTTGTTTATTGCAACGTGCGTTCCCCCGCACCCTGTCCTTCCCTTGTCAAGAATACACTTGTTGAAATCTTTATCGTTAAACCTGTCACTGAATACTAGCCGATCGCATAGATCGCTTAAATAATTTGTCCCTTTTGGTGCTGTTATACATTCTGTTTGCATTCCCATTTTAAAATAGGTGTTTATATATAGATAATCTCTGTTTCCCGCTAGACAGTTTTTTTAATTCTATATTCTTTATAAACAAGTGGTGAACTCGCAAGCGGGATTCCTGTCCGAAGTTGATCTTGAAAACGGGTTGATCTCGACAGGAATATTGATTTTATAAACTATATAAAGGAATAGTCATTTCAGAATCAGAAAACCTGTCCGAAGTTGGAAATTGATCTTGAAGTCAGTTTGTAATGGTGATCGAGTTCGTGGTGATAAGTGCCGATCTCTTTGTAAAATCTTGTTAGAGGGCGGTTGCTCGGGAAAAAAATCTACTTGATGATTAATTGGCTTGAAAGCGATAGTAAACGGGGTATTATTCATCATTCAAACTCTTACCAGTTTCTCCCAATTCTCTAGTACAAAGATACTTCAAAAGATAATCTAAACCTAACGTGTACCTCTCTTTTAAGATGTTTTATGTTAGCACGTTTCAAACAGGTTAAACGTCATGAAAACACGTTTTAAACAGGATAATCGTGCGTGAAACACGTTTTTGTCACGTTTATCGTGCAAATAACAGGCTAATGAGAGGATAATCGTGAATTATGATTGTAATTTAAAAAGGATTGAATACCTTTGCACTTGGAAGGACGTTTATGACGAAGTAGTCCCAGCTATGAAGTAAAGCGTGTGTTGGGGAATAGAACGTGTGGAGGGTCTATTTCTCACTTTTGGTCATCTGTCCACGATTTTATAGCCCATTGGCTAGGTGGTTAGTGATAACCATTATTAAGATGACATACAGCAGTTATATTGGAGAATTGGTAAAAGGTCGATAGTCATTAGACTCGGCTATATTTGATTAATTTAAAGATATAATTGACATGGAAACATATTCAGAGTTCCGAAAAGTCGTGGAAGAGCTGATAGCGACTCAAAACAAGTTAGCTCAGGTTGAAAAGGAGTTAGAAACCTTGAAATCCAAGCGTGAAAGTAAACGGAGGGCGAACCCCGATAGTGCTTTTAATAGTGTCCTGTCTAGTGCTAGGGGACGGTTAAGAGCGCAGGAGGGAACGCACGAAGAACTTGCACGTAAAATAATATTGAAAGCTCTAGTTAAGAACGGGATGCCCACAATCGAGTTCTTCGTGAAGTTTGATAAAGCTGTTAAGAGATTATTAGCTTTGAAAACTTTTAATGAAGAATGCAAGACATTCCGCTATTCTTTAACACCGAGATTCGTAGCTCAACACGTCGTGCTAGCAGGCGAAAAGCTAGTAAATGAAGTGTTCAAGAATGGACTAGAGAACACGTTTCATGAGAAATTGTATCGGATGAACTTCGCCATTTTCTCGGAAGATGAATTGACAAGGTATCAGAATGATCCTCTTTCAAAAGAAACTATTGATGAACTTGCAGAGGTTTCTTCTGCGGAATAGTCAATACAAATAAACAGCCTTTCCATTGCTGGGGTTCTTTGGAAAGGCTCATTTATTATAACCGTTTCCCCGAAATTGGAGAAACGGTATTATTGTTTATAGTAGGTTGCTCATTGCAGCCTCCATTTGCGTGTTCTCGAAACTATCGAGGTAGATTTGGGTTGTCTTTAAATCGGTATGTCCTAACATCTCGCTAATTAGAGAAATGTTGACACCCGAGTTCTTTAATATCGTGGCGAATGAATGCCTTGCGACGTATGTTGTCATGTCGGCTTCGATTTCGAGTTCAGAAGCGAGAACTTTCAATTCACGATTGACCTTTGCGAGTACCTTGTGCACCCTGTTCTTCTTCTGCACGGGTGTTTTGTGTACCTTGGCGTCGAAAATCGGGAACAAGTAACGAGCCTTTTTCTCGTGATACTTGTTGATGATCTCTCTCGCTTGGTCGCATAGTTTCAATTTTATCTCCCCGTGCGTTTTCTGTCGTGTGTTCTTTAACTTCCCGTTACAGATATTATCCACCGAGAGGTTCGCTATATCTACAAACGATATTCCACCACACAAGTAAGAGAACGTGAAAACATCACGGGTTAAGGTTCTTAACTTCGTTGCGTTTATGGTTTCCGTGTAGATAATTTTCATCACCTCTTCTTTGGAAATGGCTCTTTTCTTGGTCTTCGTGTTAAACTTGCTGACCTTGTACTCGTCGAAAGGGTAAAACTTCTTGTTAGCGACACCTGCATCAATGGCTTTGTTATACGCACTTCGTAACGTTCTGAATTGTAAACTTATGGAGGTTTCTTTATTCCCTTTGTCCTTCTGCCATTGCTCGTACTTTTCTAGCCATTTTTTGTTAATGTTACTGAAATAGAAATCTAGCTTGTTCTTGGTAAACGCTTTCAAGGAGTTAAGTGAATCCGTGTATATACTAGTGTTACCCGCCTTTCCATTCTTTTTGAACTCTTCAATTAACTCGGAGTAGAATTCTTTCACCGTTTTAGGCTTAAGTTCCTGTTCCGTGCTTTTCACCAAAGAGGCTGCCGTGTATTCCTTTTGCTCGACCTTTAATTCAAGGATTTGCTTGTTGTACTCGGCTATCTTGTCCGCAATGATCTTGTTAATAAGTTCTTTATTCGGACACGTTTTCTTCGGGCAGTTCTTTGAAACGTCCCACAAGTTCGGGTGAATCGAGATACCGATGCTCACGAGTTTACGTTTACCATTTTTGTAAACACGAAGCATTAACGGGTGTTCCCCGTTTGAAAGTGTCTTGTACTTGTAGTAAACTACTGAAATAGAGGTTCCCATGTCAAATTTTTGGTTGACGCCTCGGTTGACAATTACTGTTGAAAACCCACTAAAACCGCTAAAAATAAAAAAGCACCTACAATCGTAAGTGCTTTAAAATGAGAGCGGAAAACGGGACTCAAACCCGCGACCCCCAGCTTGGAAGGCTGTGACTCTCTTCGGCAATGAAAAGCTGCGCTTTCCCTTGCTTCGACTGAGCCATCACCGCTTTACACTTACTTAAAATGCTTTTGTTTTTTTTCTATGGTTGACGTGTGGGTTGACAATTAGTATTGTGAGGCATTGATTAATAATGTTATCTAACTCTTTAATTACAAATGTTATATCTCAAGGGGCGTGTTTGGTGGAAAATTATCAACTTCCATATACAAGTCAGTTTTTTCAAATTTATCACCATGTATAAAAGAGGGTGATAAGCCTAAACCTATCACCCCTCACACCTAGCTAGCACACCATACTAATTACTCTTTGTATGTGATCGTTTTTGTGTAGCCATTTTCAATATCCTTTATTGTGGTAACATAGCCTTCATTATCGAAGGTATATTCATATTGATATAGAAGATCGTGCCATTCAGATTTAGCTGTTGAGATTAATTTCTTACTTCTATTACCGAAGTATCCACTTCTAAATAAAATGTCATTAAATTCTGCATCCTCTGTAAAGTTGATAGAGGTGATGTCAATATTACTCTTATTTTCGTATTCAGTATAAGTGAATGACATATCATTGCCTATTCTCAAAAGATTTTCGTTACTCCACGTAAGAATTTCGGAATCCCCTTCTTTCTCAGTTTTCACCAAATACTTGTCACTATACGAGAATTTAACAGGCTTTCCATTATAATCATCAGAACTTGCGACGATCATATCATTCTCTAAAGTGTATACGATTGTATTGTACAATTCATCATCTTCATAGTCTTTCATCGTGATCGTTTTATCCCCGTGTACGTATTCAAGTGTGTAACTATAAGCCTCATCGATATTGTAATATTTGTATTTAGTAATTCTTCCCTGAGAATCATACTCGAATGTTTCTTCAAGCTCTTTTATTCCTTCCGAACTTGATGTAACAATTTTACTAACCAACTTTACTTTGTCTGTTGGTTTGTCATCATCCTTTTCATCGTCATCATCAGAACACGCCACGAACACCGTAGCAAGTAACATCATCAATAAATAAATCTTTTTCATTTTAGATAATAATTAATCTTTACTTCCAACTACCAAAGAAGTAATTAATATAAACAAGAAAGCGTGGTAGTTGTCAGCTTATCTAGTAAGAGGTAACGACCAAGTAACCCAACTGAAAATAAACAGCAACCCCACGCTAAACCATGTATATAGTAGATATATATACGGCAAGCATGAGCGTTTGTATCTGCTTATCCTTTCAGTTCAAAAATTGGTCGTTTTCCTTACTAAGGATAAAGCTAAACGCTTCCATTAATTCAATATGTCTGCCCACCAGTTAAACTGGAAGACAACACAAAAGTAAACAAATTTCAGCATCTAACAAACGCTTTTAGGGTTGCTGTGTGGCAAATTTAGAGTAATCAATTGAATTAAAAGAATTAATTTCTAATGGTTTTACTCT
>ERZ773144.3178-NODE-3178-length-11688-cov-2.964669_pt1 | contig 11688 bp, 10 predicted proteins | sample MGYA00580849_ERZ773144 | MGnify/ENA primary metagenome ERZ773144 (study PRJEB29015, sample SAMEA2737861) | human gut metagenome | biome: human gut; feature: human-associated habitat; material: faeces | place: China | collected 2012 ...
AGTAGGTATGGACTACATACCAATGTGCTTCTGACATACAATCACCCTCGCCTTTAATTCAATCTCCATCATGAGTTTGCTTCAGTTAAAGAATAAAGCTCAAACCGAACTTCATGACAAAGTCCAGGACTGCAATTACCACGCCAATGAAGATTGACATGAACAGAACTGCCACTGTCTGTTTTGCTACTGTTTCCTTATCAGCAAAGACGATTTTCTTGTACTCTTTTTTCAGCCCTTTGAAAAAGCTTGGCTTTTTCTCCTTCTTAGCTGATTTCTTCTCTGCCTTGTCAGCCTTGGCCGTTTTTTCTGTGGTTTCTACAGTTGACACTGTATTCTCTTCCATATTATCACGTCCTTTACTGAACAGGATTACTTGGTTTCCTTATGCATGGTATGTCTCTTGCAGAATCTGCAGTACTTCTTGGTTTCCATACGGTCCGGATGAGTTTTTTTGTCCTTAGTCATGTTATAGTTGCGTTGTTTGCATTCTGTACATGCCAGTGTAATTTTTGTGCGCACGACTTCCACCTCCACTTATATTATCGTAGTTCACATTTTGCTGCTTAGATACTTAATTTTGAGCATAAAAAAAAGACCTAAGCTCTTCCATTCGCCTGACTACTATACCATACAAATGTGGATACGTCAAGGTTTTTTAGGTCTTTTTTCTGTCTGGCTCCGCATGCCTGCCGGACGTTTTCTGTCCTGCACTGTTTGATTTTACTTACTTTTTCTTTATTAATTGTTATACTTCTGCGTTTTATTTATCCTGCTTCTTTTCTTGTCCTGTCCTGTTTCTGCGTTTATGGTAAAGACAGAAGACCGTTCCTCCTGCCAGGAGGATTACCGCTGCGGCCACTACGGTATATTGTATCCTTTTGTCCGTACCTGGATTTTCCTCCTGCACACCGGGCAGGCCGGACGCTGTATCCGCCATATCTTCTTCCATCAGCTCCGGTTCCTGGACAGGAACCGCATTTTCATTGTCAGGTTCCTGGGTCTCAGTGTCTTCCCCTGACGGCATGCCGCCCACCGCAGCCATGGCATTGGATGGCGTGGCCGTGGCAGGGAGGCTGGCTGCTTCTGGGGATGGCTGGGCTGCAGGGGATGGCGTATAATGATTCCTGCTGCGGCCTCCTCCCCGCCGGATCGGGCCTTCCGGTGCATCGGTCTCCTCCTCTGCGCTGCCTCCGGCGCCGGAGGATCTGCCATAGGAACCGCCCTTACCGCTTCCATATGAACCATAACTGTTTCCATAACCGCTTCCTCCATACCCACCCCATCCATAAGAAAAGGTCAGGCCCTGCCCGGTATGCTCTGGTATGGCCACCCTTATCTTGGGGGTGTCGGCTGCTCCGTCCGGCCATTCAATTCTGGCCTTCACATAAAATGAACGGTTATCTGACTGAAAACGGTAGGTCAGATATTCATCCTCTACAATGCTGCGGTTCAGGATATTGCCTGGTTCTTTCAGGAAATTCTCATATTCTACGGTGCCCTGGCCTCCCTGGGCGGCAGATGTACCCACCTGGTTCTTTTCCTTTGTCCATGACTTTCCGTCGCCGCTGCGGTAGATATACAGGGCTGTGATATCAGGGGGCAGGTTCTGGAACCGCAGCCTGGCAATCCCGCTTCCATCCCCATTGATATTCATGAGCAGGGCTTCTGTCAGGTATGTCTCCGGATCCTTTACCGGATGGGTTGTTTCCGGCTGGGTTTCAGTTTCATCCGGCGGAGCAGGCTCAGGAAGGGGACCAATAAACAGCGGGCTGCCTTCGTTGAATTCCGGGCTTACTTTTATCTGTTGATCCTTGTTCCTGCAGATGATGGCCGGAGTGTCTGGTTTTGTGTTTTCTAATTTTATCTTTCCCTGGTTTAAATTCAGTTTTGCATTGCCTTCCACGGAAATCAGACGGTCTGGCCCGGTGATAAGCAGGTCGGGGTCATTGATGATAAGGGAACCATTGCCCCTTATCCGGATCATGCCGCCTGACCCGTCTTTTTCCCTCCGGATTTTGATTTGCGCCGGGCCGCGGTTGGGATTTGGGACCTCATTGCGGTTTCCAGCCTTTCCGTTCTGGTTTGGGTAACGGTCTGCCCCGGCCCCATCGGTGACGGGCGCTCCCAATAATATGGTCTCGTCCGTAATGATTAATTCCTTGGAAATGACGCCTATCTTATGATTCGTGCCTGTCTGGCGGTCATACCACTCCTTCAGTTCAGCAGGAGTATTGATTTGCTCTTCTGTCTCCGGTGTCCCGGTTTCCTGATGCATGGTTTCCTGGGCAAAAGCACAGGTACCTGCCATGTCTGTGCTTCCCGGCAGCCACAGACAGACAGCGGCCAGTATTGTTATTGGAAGTATGATCCTGCCCCGGTGCGGCATTGACCCGGTTTTCGTATGCTTGATATTGCCAGGCATTGGCGCCGGAGACATTTTCTCAATCCCTTCGGTTCGGTTCTGTACCATACGCATTATCCTTTCTATATGTACCTTATATTATACTGTGGGCGATAAAGAGCGTCAACGTATGCTTTCTTACGGTTTCTGTAATGAAATCCAGTGGTTCGGACAGTCACTGCCCATGCCCGATGAATATTGTGACAAAATACACATGTTCCATACCGGCTTTTTTCAATACCCGGGTACATGCCTCAATGGTACTTCCGGTGGTATAGATGTCATCTACCAGGATTACGGAGCGGATATTCGGCGGAATGTGTCCTGCCGTAAATGCCTGCTCCAGGTTTTTCAGACGGCCTGCCGGGTCCAATGATTTCTGTGGGGCCGTGTTTCTGGTGCGCTTGAGGATTGATTGGTCTGCAGGTATCCCTGTCTTTGCGGACAGCCGCCATGCCAGTTCCTCTGCCTGGTTAAATCCCCTTACCCTTAAACGGGACCGATGGACCGGGACAGGTACCAGGGCGTCTGCCCCCATACGCAGGATCCGCTTTCCCAAGCCCCTGAACATGGCTTCACTATAAAAGTCCAGGTATTCACGCTTGTTATTGTATTTTATCTGTGCCATGGACCTGCCGGCAATGTCATCATAATTAATCAGGGAAAGGCCGTAGTCAAAGCTTCTTCTGTGTTTTGTACAGTCGCAGCAGTATTCAATGGTATCGCTTATGACCTCCTTTCCGCATTTTTTGCAGGTCGGCCTGTGCACCCAGGACAATTTTTTCATGCAGTCAGGGCAGATGAGATTTCCCCGGGGCATGACAATCCCGGCGCAGACCGGGCAGCGGCGGGGGAACAGGAGGTCCAGGAGATGGCTGGTGACTGATTGGATTGGATTCATTTTCATCATTCTCCGTTTTGTATGGATTTTTTTGTTGATTGTTTACTTGATTATTTCTCATCCATAGTATTCTTATGGTATCCGGGGGTGAGGTTGAAAATTGCTTTCTGTCAGCTTTGTATCCCGCTTTGTGGAAGATTTGGTCACGATAAAGGAGGCGTAGCGGACTACGTTGACCGGGTTTGGAGCAAATATGCCGCGAAATGGGACATGCTTTGTCCTAAGGGGTACCTATGGTGGATTCCTTGGGGCAAATCGTAGGAGCAGGTTTTCAAACAAACCCGTATTGCTTTTCTTTTATGGATTATTTTTCATGGAATATATCTGACTTTACCGGCAACCCGGACAGGCTTTGCTGTGTAAATCTGGAATCTCGGAATTATGGCATGGAGTCATGGTATGGAATTTAAATATAGAATCACGATATAAATCATGATATGGAATTATAATATAGCATTATGACATAGAATCATGATATGGAATTATGAAATCAGAACGGACATCTGGGTGGGATACTGAATACCCTAACACAGATTTCTTATAAAATCAACTGTTTATCAATCTTTAAGTTCTTCTGCGAAACCCACTGTGAAACCATATGTCAAACCCTCTATTAAACCATCTGCGATACCATCTGTGAAATCCTTTTTGGAACCCTACGTAAAACCTTTTTGGCTAATACAATACTGATTTTAAGGTTTGCACCCAATTCAGAGGGTACAGGGGAATGCGGATAGGACATCAGGACCTGCTTCGAAACAGATTTTGGAAATAGGATAAGATAGGGGAGAAAAGCCGCCCACCGGCACGGCGAAAAAGGTTTCCGGGATTCATTGTCCCGGAACCCTTCCCTCATCCTCTGTCCATCCATCCTGTCCCTTCATCCTGCCCGGCCGCTTTGTCCGAACAGCTCCATATATCCTTTCAGACGCTGCTTATACCCTTCCCTGATACGGTGATATATCATGTAGGGCGGTCCTTCCTGGGCGCCGGCTGCAACGCCTGCCACGAACAGGTCTGTTGCTATGTTTATCTTTGTTATGCCGCATTGGATGGCTTTTACCAGGTTGTCATTCCCGGAACCGCTGCCGCCGTGCAGGACCAGCGGGATGTCCACTTCCCGGCCTATGGCTTCCAGACGTCCAAAGTCAAGATGGGGTTCCCCGCTGTATGCCCCGTGGGCTGTCCCGATGGCAACGGCCAGGCAGTCTATGCCCGTCCTGTCCGCATATTCACGTGCCTTGGCCGGATCCGTAAGACCTGGTTCCCTGTCCTGGGCATAATGTCCACCGTCGCCCACATGACCCAGTTCTGCTTCCACGCTCACCCCCACCGCATGGGCAATTTTTACAAGTTCAGCCGTGTCCCGGATATTGTCTTCATAGGGCGCGCTGCTGCGGTCCACCATGATGGAGGTGAAGCCTGCCCGTATGGCCCATATGGCCTGTTCAAATGAAGCGCCATGGTCCAGGTTGACTGCGATGGGCACGGTTGCGGTCTGGGCCAGCATGCAGATTATCTTCCCAAGGGATACGATATCCGGATGGAACTGATAGGCAAAATCCAGGATAAGGGGCGCCCTCATTTCTACTGCAGCCTCGATACAGACCCTGGCGGTATCCTCATTTATCACATTGGGGGCCGCCACGCCGTACTTCCCGTTCCGGGCCTCCACCAATATTTCCTTCATTGAAACCAGCATATGATTATTTCCCCCTTGTTATGAAAACTCTATGTCCGCAGTGAGCTCCTGTTCAATATCATCTGCGTCAGAAGCAGTTTTTGGTTTCATGACAATCAGCAGCAGGGCAGTTACCAGACACCCTATTATGAATGCCAGTATGAACATAAGGGGTTTGTTGCAGAATGGAATGGCAAATACCCCGCCATGTGGTATGGGCATCTCACATCCAAAGAATACGGCCAGGGCCCCTGAGACAGCAGAACCTGCCGTACAGGAAATAATGGTCCTTACAGGGTCGGATGCCACAAAGGGGAACACACCCTCTGTAATAAAGCACAAGCCAAGGGGGATTGCGGTCTTGGCTGCCTGATACTCTGCCCCTGTAAACCGTTTTCTGGCAATCAGCACAGCAAGGCCCACACCCACGGGAGGTGTCATTCCGCTTACCAGTGTGGCTGACATAGGGCCATAGACGCCATTGGCAATCATGGAACTGCTGAATGCATAGGCTGCCTGGGCACACGGTCCTCCCATATCAATACGCATCAGCCCCAGAAGTCCGCCCAGGATAAGGCCGGATGAATCACTCATGCTTAACAGGAACGCGGTTATGGCGCCATTTATCATGGAGACAAAACTGCCCAGTATGCAAACGAATATAAGGCCGGACGCCAGGGTGGCCAGCAGTGGTATGACCAGTACCGGCATAAGTCCGATCATGGCCTGGGGAAGTTTTATCTTTTTCTTAATCAGCAATGTTATGTATCCTGTCAGGAACCCGCCTATGAGTCCTCCCAGGAAACCGGCTCCCATGGAATTAGCCAGGGTTCCTATGGCAAGCCCCGGCGCAATGCCTGGCCTTCCCGCGACTGAATATGCGATGCCTGCCGTGATTACCGGCACCGTAAAACCAATGGCAGCTCCCCCAATCTGGTCCAGGATGGCTGCAAATGTCCCGGCTGCAATATCCCAGCCGCCAAATACCTTTGCCAGCCCCATACACAGCCCTCCGGCCACAACCACCGGTATCATGTAAGATATCCCTGTCAGGGCATGTCTCTTTAACTGCATTTTTTTCCAATCCATATGTATCCCCCTCTGCATTCGCTCTGTTACTTTTACTCTGCTGCCTTTACTCTGCTGTCCTTACTCCGCTGCCCTTACTCTACTGCTTTTACCCTGCTCCCTTTACTCTGCTGCTTTTACCCCGCTGCACCTATTCTGCCCCTTTCAGCTTCTCCTCAATTTTATTCAAGACCCCTTTTGGTGAATTGAGGACTACCTTCATGGGCAGTTCCACGATTTTCTTCCCCTTGAAACGCTCCCTGCCAGAGATAAGTATGTCAGCGGATATGAGCACCACATCCGCCCCGGCCACGTCTTCGGCAGTCAGTTCACATTCCGTCCCAATGCTTCCCTGTGTCTCTATTTTTATCTCATGTCCCAGGTCCCTGGCTGCTTTTACCAGCTTTTCTTTTACCAGGTATGTGTGCGCAATTCCAGCCGTACAGGCAGTTACACCCACAATCTTCATATAATCCCTCCTCTCGTTGATATGACAGATTAATTTACTGCTGGGATTCCCATTGCTGCCGTTATCTCGTTGATGACTGCAAATACATCTTCCTTTGTTGCCACTTCCTTGATACGGCGGCAGATTTCCTCATCTGCCAGGGACCTGGCAACCATTGCCATCATCCGCAGGTGATTGTCCGCATCTGTAGTCTTGTTGACAGCAAACAGGAAAATGACTGAAACAGGCTTCCCGTCCACTGATTCCCATGTTACCGGCTGCTTCAGTTTCCCAAATGCAATACAATCCTTTCTGACGGTTCCCGATTTTCCATGGGGTATGGCAATCCCGTCCCCTATGCCGGTCTGGCCTTCCCCTTCCCTTATGAGGACATCCTTGAGGAATTCAGATTCGTCCCCTATGGCCTGGTCTTTGTACAGCAGATCTGTCAGGTATTCCAGCGCTTTCATCTTTGAGTCGGCCGGAATATCCACTGCAATTGCATTTTCGTTAAAAATTTCTGATAAATTCATGTATTTTACTCCCCGTGTCATGATTGTCCGGCAGTGTGCTTACCGTTGATATAATTACATATGTCCTGGGCCTTATTAAGGCTTTTGAACCGTTTCCTCGGTTCCTCTTCATCTAACAGTACTGCCAGTAATTTGTAAAACCCTTTTAATTCATCCATGTCCTGCGGTCTTTTATCCGTACAGGCCGCTATCAGGAAAATAGTGTCCACTTCCTCCCCGGAATGCCACAATACCGCTTTGTCCAGACGCACCACTGCAATCCCTGAATGCCGCACATCCTTCGGGCTTCCATGGGGAATGGCAAAGCCGAATCCCACTTCGGTGGATACTGCCATTTCCCTTTTTATTACAGAATCCACAAACCCGTCCGTCACATATCCCAGTTTTTTAAGCATGTCGGATCCAAGCCTGATTGCCTCCATCTTATCAGCAGCGCTGCAGCCAAATGCCACCAGTCCCGGCACACATAACCGCCTCTTCTTGCCGTCCACCGCCTCCTTTCTCTGATGCAGTTTCCTGGAAACTGTTTTTACCAGCTTTTCTATGGACTTTTCATCTTCCTCTGTCAGAATGGGGCTCACGCAGACAACAGGCTGCCTTTCCTCCAGCGGGCCGATTGTGGATATTACCATTTCCCAGCTCCCGCCTCCGTCCTGGCAGATCTGCCGGAATTTTTCATAGGACAGGACATCCGTCACATGGATATTGGGAAAACGGTATTTTAATTTCTCACAGATAAGCTGTGCAACACTGACGCCATAGTTACACACGATACATGCTGTCACGGTATAGTAATTCAGCTGCTCCCTGGCTGTCAGAAGATAGGTGGCTATATATGCAATCTCGTTGTCATTGACCATAAGCCCGAAGTATTTTTCAAACAGGATGCTGAAGGCCCAGGAAGCGCCGAACACACTGGGATATTTATCCTTAATCTCACGAAGCAGCGGGTTCCTGATTGTCATCCCTATCTTCATCCGGCAGATCATATCGGACAGATGGTATTTGAGGCTTTCGTACAGATGCCCATCCTGGGGTATACTGATTCCAAGAACGCTGTTAACCATTTCCAGGAACTCGTGGACAAAGCTTGCGAACCGGGCGGATTCAAGGATACCGTTCCTTATATAGTCCATGCCGGCATTTCTGAATATGCCGGAGAAGATGACATATAAAAAGATATAATCCCTTTCGCTTTCTTTGGGTCTGTATCCCATTTTATCCTGGAAACACCGGTCTATCTCTTCCCTGTACCCGCCGGCCGACGCCGCCTTTAGGATAAAGTCATCAGTTTCCGTAAAACCCACCGTGCAGCCGTTTTTACTCCGGTGCAGGGAAAGGGCAATATGTAGGAATAATGTCACGTAATCCCGGTGTGTCTGGATGGAATCGTGCTTTTTTTCAAGGGCTCGGATAAAGCTTTTGACGGATGCAGTGTCCGTATCCGGGATAATGGTATGGAGCATTTCCTTCTGATACCCGCTCAGGTCAGGTATCTGTCTGGCATAGTCAGATCCGGCATGGGCCTCCTTTGCAAAAAAGAGTTCTGCAATAGCCCTTCTCTTGTCAAATTCCTTTCCGTTGAGGCTGATGCCGTGATTCCTCCTCTTTTCAACCTGAAGATTATAATTGCCCAGCCATGGTATGATTGCGTCCAGCTCCCTGCTAATGGAACTCCTGCTTACAAATAACTCCTCCGACAGCCTGGTTTCCGTAAGCACATGGCCCGGCCCTGTGCAGAGAATACGCCTCAGCATATAAAATTTCCGGTCATCCTCACCTCCCAGTTCCTGTGCATCCATTTGAAGGAATGCCTGGTTACGCAGCACAAGACGGATGCCTACCCCGGGCTTGCGGCCGACCTCACCTGCACCGGATTCCCTGAGCAGCCTTTCTATGTCGTCCAGGTCATTCCTGATGGTATTTTCAGAGGTATCCAGCAGCCTGGCCAGTTTTCCGCACGGGAGGGCGGTGTCAGAGTCAGCTAAGATTTTTATAATTAATTTTTGCCTCTTTGTTTTGTTCACGCTCTTATTTTCCTTTCTAATTGAAGTTTAACACAGTTATTTTTTGATAATGGATAAGTATATGGCAGATTATTATGATAATTTTAAGCATTTACCCTTGAAATGATTATACTACCAACCAGCTCCCGGGGTTGTATGGTATATATTTCCATTGGGGCCGGACAGCAAAGAAGGCCTGGATCCCTCCAGGCCTTGTTCTCCCATGTCTTCAGTTTTCCGTTAGTCTGTACATTGTATCCGCTATACTGGACATGTCCTTTACTTCGTTTTTATCCCTTTTTTCCTTTAAGGCAATGCGGCACAGATCGATTGCCCCATCCAGCATGAATCCGGGAACCCCGATTTCATCACAGAGCTTCTTCATATACATCAGATCCTTAAGACCGAGTTCAAGGGAAAAATCCAGGCTGTATGTCTTATTTACATACTTTTTGCTGTAAAACTGAAAGAACCAGTTATCAAAAAACTCCGTGTTAAGTATATCATACAGCTTTTCCGGCTCCAGGCCATAACGGTTCATGACAGGATACAGCTGGGCATACAGGACCGCCTGCAAAAGACCTGCCCAGTTCTGTGCCAGTTTGACAAGATGGCCGTTTCCACTATCACCCACGTAATCATAGGATCTGCAATATGAGAGGAACAGGTCATCATATGACCCTATCACTTCTTTATCGCCGGCCACCACGGCTGTAAGGGTCTTGTCCCAGGCATCCTGTGGGCCTGCAATCAGCGGGGAGTCCACAAAATCACCTCCCAGGGCCTTCATCCTGCCATATAGTTTCCGGGTAGAAACCGGGTTGCTGGTGGACAGGTCAATGACAAGCTTCCCCTTAACCCCCAGGGAGAACACGGTGTCCATCACTTTCTCCACTGTGTCTGAGTTCGGGAGGGACAGGAACAGTACGTTACTGCCGGTACATACTTCTTCCAGGGTACCGCATATATGCGCCTGCCCCCTGAACCGTTCTGCGCACTCTTTGTCCACATCAAATACACTGACCTCATGGCCTGCCAGGATTACATTATGGCAGATTCCCTTTCCCATATTGCCCACGCCGATAAAACCAATCCTTCTCTTCATACATGACCTCCTGTCACGGTCCGCAGCCCATACCGAGCCGCCTCAATAACGCGGTAACAACCACGTTATGCCAATAAGATAGTTTCAATATAAATTGGGGGGTTCCCCGTGTCAACAGGAAGAAAACCACGGGCATTGCCAGCCGTATCCTGACTTTGTCCGCGGTTTCCATAAAAATCACGTATTTACAATGTTTTTGAATCGGTCCCGGCCCATATGTACATTTGTGGCAATATGTTCCGGAGGTAATTTGTCCATATCCAGACGCGGGGTACTATGGGGGAGCACTAGCCTTCCAGCTCATAAATCTCCCTGATCCGCACCTTCAGCCCGGAATACCGCTTCTGCTCAACGCAGTTGGCCGCCATGGTGTAAAAGGCGTCCGGCTGGCCCACCAGGCATACGCAGGCCCGGGCCCGGGTCACGGCCGTGTAGATGAGGTTGCGGGTCATGAGCATCCTGGGTCCGTTGTACATGGGAATGATGACAGCCGGGTACTCGCTTCCCTGGGATTTGTGGATGGTGATGGCGTAAGCCAATTCCAGCTCTTCCAGCTGCTTAAAGCTGTATTCTATCTTCTTGCCCTCGTCAAACTCCACGGTGAGAAGTTCCGCGTATTCGTTAATCTCCCGGATGATCCCAACGTCCCCGTTAAAGATTCCGGCGCCGCGGTCCGTGGGTATGCCGTATTGGTTGCAGACCTCCCACTCCATCTGGTAGTTGTTCTTTATCTGCATTACCTTGTCGCCAACGCGGTAAATAATCCCGCCTGCCTCCCTTTCCTTCTTTGACTTGTCCGGGGGGTTCAGGTAGTTCTGGAGCACCTGGTTCAGCCGCTCCACGCCAAGGGCGCCTTTGCGCATGGGGGTCATGACCTGTATGTCAAATGGCTGGGCATGGACATAACCCGGCAGCTTCTGCTGGATCAGCGTGATGGCGGCGCTTATGACCGCGTCCGGGTTATCCCGGCGGATGAACAGGAAGTCATTGCTGCGCTTTGCCAGGTCCACCCGTTCTCCTGCATTGATTTTATGGGCGTTGACCACAATATCGCTTTGGGCTGCCTGGCGGAAAATATTAGTCAGCTTCACCACATTGAAGCAGCCGGAATCTATGATGTCCCGGAGCACGTTGCCCGGACCAACGCTTGGAAGCTGGTCCACGTCCCCGACCAGGATCAGACGGGTGCCCACATTGACGGCCCGCAGCAGGGAATGCATCAGGCTTATGTCCACCATAGACATCTCATCAATGATGATTACGTCCGCGTCCAGAGGATTTTCCTCATTCCTGTCAAAATGCATGCCGGAGGCGCCCAATCCAGATTTGTCGCTGTCCCCGCCAGGTGCGCCTGAGGGCACCAGTTCCAGCATACGGTGTATGGTCCTGGCCTCATAGCCCGTGGCTTCTGTCATGCGCTTGGCGGCCCGGCCCGTTGGCGCTGCAAGGAGTATTTCCATGCCCTCCATCTCAAAATACCGGATAATGGTGTTGATGGTGGTGGTCTTACCGGTGCCGCCTTTCTGGTTGACGATGGCTATT
>ERZ773144.3188-NODE-3188-length-11658-cov-3.193915_pt1 | contig 11658 bp, 9 predicted proteins | sample MGYA00580849_ERZ773144 | MGnify/ENA primary metagenome ERZ773144 (study PRJEB29015, sample SAMEA2737861) | human gut metagenome | biome: human gut; feature: human-associated habitat; material: faeces | place: China | collected 2012 ...
CTATTTTCTGGTTACGACGCTGAACAGCACACCGCCGAAGTAGAGCAGGCTTTTATTCATTTAGTCAACAATCCGCTGGAATTGAAGTTGAATAAACTGAATATTTACACCAGCAAAGAGATCCCCAAACGTACCGGACAGAAATATACTTTTCTTAGTATTTTTTATGCTCCGGCATATCGTTTTTTCAAGTCTTATATTTTGAAGGGAGGTTTTCGGGATGGGAAAGCCGGTGTGATCAATGCCGGAATGGATGCCTTTTATAAATTTGTTACAATCGCTAAAATCTGGGAAAACCGGATAAAGAAACAGGATATATCGAAGGAGTTGTCGGAATAGGAAATTATATTGATTTTTATGCGTTTGCTCGGTGTTTTTCATTGTATCGATATTATAAATTACCATATGCTTCAGGCGATGAGGGGGAAGGGGATCGAAACCTATGCAACTTATACTTCTGATGAAGAACGAGAGGCCTTGCCTAAGGAATGTGTGGCTTTGAGAATACCTCATTTTAAAAGTAAATTTAAATATGCCTCTATCAAGGAGGTGCGTTCGATTATAAAGAAATATCGTATCGATGTAATCTATGCTTCGAGTAGCATCGATTTATCCATTGCATTGTTCGCTTCCTGGGGGACACCTGCCCGGGTGGTAGGGTATCGGGGCACGCAGGCTAAAATCAGAAGGAGCGACCCGACTTATTATCTGGGTATTCTCAATCCACGCATAGCCCATGTGATGTGTGCAACGGAAGATATAAAACAACAACTTGCCCGGTTTATTTCTCCGGATCGAATGACTGTGTCTCCGAAACCCTACGAGGTTATGTGGATGGAAGATGTATGGGCTCATCCTAAATCCGTAGCGGGAATACCGTCGACCGCTTTTCAAGTTATATGCCTGGCCAATACCAAGGGAAGATCTTTTAAAGGATTACGGATTTTGATCCGGGCTTTGGAGCTACTGACCGATACGGACATCCACTTGATCTATTTGGGGGAGTATGATAAAGCCGACTATAAATTGGCACAAAATGGCCCTGCTGCGAAACAAATACATATGTTAGGTCCTCATAAAGATGCTGTTTATTATTTACCGGGTAAAGATGTCTGCATCTGTCCTTCGCCCCGTGATGCCTCTCCCCGTAGTTTACGTGAAGCGATGGCCTGTAAAGTGGCCTGCATCGTAACGGATATTCCGGGGGCCCGGGATTTGGTCGTCGACGGGCGGACAGGTATCATCGTACAGGCCGGATCTCCGCAAGCGATTGCCGAAGGGATCCGGGTTTTGGCTGCTGACCGTGCAAAAACCAAAATGATGGGAGAAGCCGGTTATCAGCGAATCAGGACAGATTATACCATGGAGGAGTATGTACGGAGACTGAAAGGAGTATTCGACGCAATAATGACAAAATGATATTCTAAACAAAACGGTAAGGTCTCTCACAGGAACGGGATGATCCTCGATAAATGAACAGTTTTCAATAATGGAGTCTGCTTTAAAAGAATCTTTTTTTGAATGCCTTGAATTTCTTTTTACGATAATCTCTTTTTAAAGAGAGGTGGTTGTAATAATGGATCCAGGCCTTACATTGTTGGGGATCGAAATGTCTGCTTCGGGCATATTCCTGTGCGATGAAAGTATATATCTCTTCGTTTTCGAACATCCGCATCAGGTTTTTACATCCCTTTTTTAGGTCCATCTGCCTGAATTTCATTCGATTGATATCGATCAAAGCAAACTGAAAACAATCGCCTTCCCCGTTGACCAGGACATTCCCGGGAGAATAGTCCTGATGGCAAATACCGGCTTCATGTAAGGCTGCCGTGTAGCGGGCGAAAGCTCTGAGCAAGTCTTCATTACCCGTAAGGGGACCGAAATACAGTTCTCTCATCTCTTTATGAAAGGGACATTGAAGGCTGATATAGTAACTGTAATGAAGTAAACCACCCCGGAAGGTTTCGATACAAGCGATAGATTCCGGAGTATTAAACCCCCGTTTCCGGACTTCTAAAGAGTTGAAATAAGCTTTGACCGCTTTTGATTTTCTGAAAAAACGGTATGCGATCCGATTGATGAATATAGGAACTCTGTAACGTTTTACGTTTATTTCCAATTCCTTGTATTCGAATACTTTAATCGTATTTCTTTTGTCTTGAATGACTTTCCCTTCCGAGGCGAAACGGGTTGGAAGGTCTTGTACAAATTGTTGCAGGAATTTGTATTCCGGATTCAGGACAATTTTCATCGACGATAAGAATTTCAGTGTTTTTTGATTTTTCCGAATTTTTTGATACTGGTATATTTACGCCAAAGGTTCAGTTTTCGTTTGGCAGGTACCCCATGCCGGGAGATATAATCTTCGGCAGCGGTCAGCATCCGTTGTCCGACCTTCCCGTCGAGATAAGGATCGTAGTTGTCTATGATCCATTGGCGTTTAAGTGCGGCACTTTCGTCATGCAGGGCCTGTTCATAGGCTTCGGGGAGTTCGTCTGTCTGTTGTATATCGATCCAATAAATATCTTTGGCTACCGTCTGAAAGGTAATTACCGGTTTGTTCAGCAATAAAAATTCGTATACCGTCGATGAAGTATCACTGATCATGACATCGGCCATCAACTGATATTTGGTAATGTTATGATCGTCGATCCAGATGACATGCCTTTGAGAGGCTGCCCATTCCCGGTATTCATCAGTCCATTCCTGACGCGTCAGAGGATGGAATTTTAATAATAACAGGATATCCTTTTCCTGCACTAATCTATCGAGTCCCGCTTTCAAATGAGGAAGCGAGGTGAGAGAAGGCGAAAAAGTCGGTGCATAAAGTACTAATTTTTCACGTTGGTGTTGCTGTAACAGCCGGGATTTTTCTTCATCGAAAGTATGCAGATTCTGAAAAATCCAATCCTGGCGCGGCCAACCGGTTTCTACTACCTCGAAATCCTTGTATTTTTTTGCCAGAGCACTGAAACCTTCGGTGAAAAAAGGGCCTTGGGTAAAGTAGGTATCGAAATATCTTCGGATCACCCAATGGTCTTTCTTTTCGGCAGCATAACCATGGAAGATTTGTATTTTTACGCCCGGCAGATAATAAGGGACAATGTTGCAGGGAACGAAAATGGCTTCCGGCGAATAATCATAAATCTTTTGTATGCTGTCGGTCCACTTCACTCGGTCTTTTAAGGGAAAGTCAGGGATATTCCGGGAATGGACATACCATAAAATGTCGTGTCCTCCGCTTTTCAGTGCTTCTTCCTGAATAGGAGTCAGAATATTGATGGCATATTTTTGTTCACAAAATAAAACAATACGCATAACAGATATTATAATAAATGTGCAGGAATTTTATCAATAGCTTGCTGAAAGTCAGCAACGGTATCCAGTTCCATAGAAAAAAACGAGGTCGTATCTACGATACCGAAAGTATGACCTTGGGCGATCAGACGTTCGAAGGCTGCTTCGTAAAAAATATTGACCTGATTTTCTTGCAGAATCATCCGGTCGAGTTCATCCACTAAAGCATGAGTATAACCGCCCGACATTTTTTCGATACCTATAGATTCCCCGATAGCTTTTCCGATGGAACAGGTTTTACTGATTTCGGCTACTTTACCTTGGGCATCAGGAATAACCTTGATTTCTTCTTCAGAAAGCGGGTGGTCGTTGAGAGCCAGACAAGTAGTGTCGGGACAATCCAATACGGCTTTTACCAATAACGGATCGAACAGGATGTCACTATCTAAAAGTAAGATACGTTCCCCCCGGATTTTATCTTTAGTCAACCAAAGGGAATAGATATTATTGGTTGAAGCATATTTTTCGTTGTAAATATACTCGACCTTTAAATCAGGGTAGTGTCGCTGAACGAATTCGATGATTTGTTCTTGCAGGTATCCGGTGACAATAACCACTTCCCGGATACCGTTAAAAATTAATCCCTCGATAGCTCTGCCCAGCAGACATTGTTTCCCGATTTCCAGCAAACATTTGGGTTTGTGATCTGTCAGGGGACGGAGGCGTGAAGCCATACCTGCCGCGAGTATAATAGCTTTCATTGTGCGACGACTTCTTTTATCGTAGCGATTACTTCGACATTCTGGCGATGTGTGCCCAAAGTAATACGCATGTGAGTATTGATATCCGGTTCGTTCATGAATTTGATCTGGTATCCTTTGGCTTTAAAGGCAGCCTGAAGAGTTGCTTTCAGTTCGATCGGATACTTCACCAGAATGAAATTCGCATTCGACTGGTATACTTTGAAGCCCTCGAGGGTATTCAGTTCGTTCATGTACATTTGCCGGTCTTCGGCCATTTGATCGGCAACTTGCTGATAGTAGTCTGTCGATTTCAATACGGCAATTCCCAGTTCTTCCGATAAACGGTTATAACCCAAATATTTGGTACTATAGTTCAAAAAGCGGGTTAATGCAGTTCCCATGAAAGCGAAACCCAAACGTAATCCGGGAAGTCCGTAAAATTTAGATAGAGTCCGTACAATCAACAGATTCGGAAATTTTTCCAATAAAGGTTTTATATAACTGGTATCTTTGTTGGCGAAAGAAGCATAAGCTTCGTCGATAACGACCACTGTTTCCGGCGAAATAAAAGAAAGAATCTGATCGAGTTCTTCAGAAGTCAGGGAATTCCCTGTCGGATTATTGGGCGAAGCAATCAATACCATTTCCGGATTTTCTTTCCGGATAGCTTCTTTCATCGCTTCGAAATCGTATTTGAACGTATTTCCCTCTTCGTATAAAGGATAAAGTACACTTCGTCCCTCTACTTCATCGGCTATCGATTTATAATACCACCATGAAAATTTAGGGATCAATAATGTCTTTTGTTTTTCTTTACCTGATAAAAAGCAGTGTACCACTTGTTTCAGGATATCTTCTCCACCATAACCGAGAATGATTTGTTTTTCAGGAATATTATAGATCGAAGAGAGATAATCTGAGAATATACTTTTTTTACCTTCATCATATATACGGGTATAGAAACAAAGATTGTTCGGGTCGAAATTCTTAAGTACTTCTCCTACTGCTGGACAAGGTCCATAGTTATATTCGTTCCGGTCAAGATAGGTGATTTTTTTTTCCATGTTGATATTTTTTTCTAAATCTGCAGGGATAATTTGAATCCCTGGAATATGCAAAAATATAAAATAATAATATACAAAACCGATTCTGTAAAATTTTATGGCAATTATATACCTGTTAACACGAATAAAACCTACGTTTAATGTAAACAGATATAAGTGCCAAATCAAAATTATATTGTACTTTTGCACCATTCATCAAATTAAGGTCTGAATAAAATAATTCATATGAAGAATCTGGAAAGCAAGCTTTTTTTGCTTATTGCTTTTTTTATCGGGACTTGGGGCCTTGTTCCATGCTATGCAAACGGGTTTGATCGCTTTAGGATTAATTTATAACATCGTCAAATATAAAGATGATTTTGTAATGAATATAAAAAAATACAAGTATTATGTAGCAATCCCGGTCATTTATATTTTATATTCAGCTGTTCATACCTTGATTATTGTGACTTCCGGAAAATATGCCGGGCTGAAACCGGGATTCGGAATTTTTGAAAAAGAATTTCTGGTATTTTTATTGGGAGTGCTGTATGTTATTTCGTTGAAAAGTTTTGTCAGTTTGCGGTTATTGAAGCAATTTTTACTTTGTTTTTGTATCAGTGTCCTGACTTTCAATTTGGTCATGCTTTTTCATCTTGGAGGGGAGAATTGGTTTACTGCTCCACAGACTGTCGTGCAAAATTTGTATGCCAGTCGTTTTGGGGGTACCAAGCACTTTTTAAATGGTGAAGTCTATCTGGATGCACAGGCTTTACAGAGTTATGCGGCTGCTTTAATCGCTTATTTCTTCGGAATTATCCGTACGAAAATGGGCGAGAAAGTTATCGCTTTCACTGCTTTTGCTCTGTTCGTATGGTTGCTTAGCCTGACAGTCACAAAAAGTTCGATACTCTCTTTTCTATGTGGTTTCGTTATTTTCAATCTTTATTTCTTTAGAAAACTTTCCGTATGGCAGCGTTGGATGTTTATCGGGGTAATTCTGCTTGTTGGAATAAGCGGATATATTTTTCGTCCGGCGAGTTTCGATCAAAGGTGGATACAGTTGAAACAGGAGATTGAAGATGTGAATAATGGAAAATTAGATGGGGGATCTACTTTAGTACCCCGGATCGTTTTCTATCAGTCTTGTTTGAAAAATATCGATTCGTGGGGAATTTGGGGATTAGGGGTGTATACGAATGTGGTGTCGAAACAATGGTATCAGGCATCGGGAAACCGGGTTGTCGCTTCGCTGACTCATAGCCACAATTCTTATCTGCAATACTGGATGTTGATGGGTGTGGTCGGACTGGCTTTCATACTGAGTTGGTTTGTGTATCCTGTAAAAAGCATGATCTGTAGCAAAAAATATTCTTTTCTTGCCTTATCGCTCCTGGTCGCTTTTTTTATTGACAGTAATTTTGAAGTATTGCTGATCGTAAATGACGCACTTCCGGTTGTCATGTTCTTTTTAATGATGTTTTATGTCTTCCGGGATCAATTCTATGCTTTAGAACACGAAAGCGATTAAATCAATTCGGAAATGGTTTTCAGTATCAGGTCCGGGGTGATATTACGGATATAATCTTCTTCCCGGATCAGATTATTTTCTATTTTCAATATCCGTCCTAACGGAACTTTAGGAAGGATTGTCGATGTCGGGCTGGTAGAAAGGCCCATCAGGGCGATAAAAGGAGTTTTTACGGCAGCCGCTATATGGAGAGCACTCGAATCGATGGTAATGATCAAATCGACATTGGCTATCGTATTGATAAAACCTTCGATAGTTGTGCGTGCTGTCAGATTGATCAGATGATCGATACGGGCTTCCTCGGCATATTGGGTGTGTTTGATGTTGTCGTTTTCGTCCCCGATAAGCAAGAGGTTGTAGCCTTGCCGATTCAACAGCCTGAGGAGCTGAACCGCATATTCATCCGGATATTTCCGGAATTCTTTGTTCTCGCCTCCCAAATATAAAGCGATGGTCTTATGCGAATTATCGAATTGGAAAGTCTTCTGACCGGTGTGCCGGAGCGATAATTCGGGTAAATACACGTATTTGTTCCCGATATACTCATTGAATAAAAAAGCATATCGGTTGATGTAATGTTTGTGATAATTGATCTCAAGACTGAAATCCAGCAGAAAACCTCTGCCTTCTCTATTGTAACCGATATTCTTTTTTACATTTCCTAATCTGAAAAGCAAAGCAGAAATAAAGGTATTTACAAAAATGACACCTAATTCACCGTTTTCTTTTCTTAATTCCCTGACAATTTTCCAATAGGTAGATAATTTTTTCTTCCGTTTGAGCGGGAAAGTAATATAATGAGTAATCCGGGGATCGTATTTAAATAATTCCCTGACAAAATCCGGTCCGACAATAGTAAATTCCGCTTCCGGATACTCCTGTTTTATCAACTCTAAACAAGGAGTCGTATTTATCGTGTCCCCTATGAAATTAGGGGTCCTGATAATTATTTTTTTCATTACTGGTTGTTGTTTTTATCCTTAGTTGTGTCGATAGACTATGCTTTTACATATACGATTCAAGTCATAAATTTGGTTTTGTTTTATTTGAAAAATTTAAAAAAATCCCGTTTTAAATATTTTAAGCATGATGCCGAAACTGTTCTTTAATAAATCGCCTTTATCAAACCCGACATTCAGCGCTGTATGGAAAGGAAGCTTGGTGTCCGGAGCAATGAGTTCCAAGCCCCAGCTGAATTGAGGTTTAGTGGTATATTCGCCGTTTTTGTTTATGAAATGGACCGAATGGGTCCCGTAATTCAGGGAGTAGCTCATCATGAGTTTGTAACGGATATCTCCCGGCAGATCCCCGCAAATTCCCAGATGATGGGCATAAAAACGATTATTGAGTACACCCCGGGTTATCCCGCTGGCTTCTTCCGGTTTGGGAGTGAAAAAGGGCGAACCGATCACTTGACCGTAGAATGTCCACCCCGACTGATAAATTCCGTTATTGAAATAATTATCGTTACCTCCGACGACCTCTCCGCTGACCGGATCATTGTGGAAGGGGCCACTCTGGCATTTGGTATAATAAAATTCGTAGACGAAACTTTTGAACCATTTGAAATTCTTTTTCCGGGTAAAATAAAGTCCGTAGAGTCCATCGGGACGGTTTCTGAATTTTTCACCCGATCCGTCTTCGAAAATATGATCGTAATAGAACTCAGCCCCCCAACGCTCGTTATTATATCTGTTTTTTCTTATTTTCAGAAACTCATTACCGATGTGGTTCCCCAGTTTATTGATTTCATTTTCAGGAGCATCCCCTCCTCCGGCTTTAATAAGTACCACCCGGGCATAATCTTTGAAAGAGGTCGGGAGTTTACCGTCTTTTTCTGTCTCACCTCCCCATTGGGCATAGTGGTCGAGTCCGGCTTCGATGCTGAGCTGGGGAATGATCGTAAATCTGATGTCCAGCATTTTGTGATGTAAGCGGGTACGGTTACCGGCATAACGATCGTCGATCATGAGGTATTCTCCGTACCGGGCTTTGAAAGATACCCATTTCCCTATCCAGGGAATTTTGATAAAGTCTTGTGTTTGGAGATTAATACCTGGCATACTCCGGGAATTGGTCGAATACAGCATGTCTCCGTTGGTAGAAGACAGACCGTCGTAAACAATTTCCGGTTTGATGATACCTAAATCCAGGATCAGGTTTTGCCAGCGTACACGACCGTAAAGCTGGTCGATGAAAATGCGGTGTTCTTTACGACCTAAAGCACCGGTACCTTCGAATCCGAATGAGTAGTCGAAAGCACGGGTATCGCTTTTACTGAAAGGAGTACCTACTCCGACAGTTCCCCACAAATAAGTGTCGTTTGTGATTTTTCCGAATGTGTTGGTATGCAGCCAGAAAGGAAGCCGGTCTGCTGTTACTCCACCACCGATTTCGGCCTGGTAATAGCCTTTCCGGTCCTGACCATAACCTTGTAATCCTCCGATAAACAGTAAAATAAGAGCTGTTAGACGTAGCATTTTCCTTCGTTTTTTAATAGTTGTTCCAGTATGATAATATCTTCTTTATAAGTGAATTTCATATTATACGTTTCTCCTTTCACGATCTTGATCTCTTCCTGAGGGAGGTATTTCTTAACGACACTACAGTCATCGGTCGTTTTAAAATCCGGATCTTTCAATGCCAGGGCATAAGCCTCTTGTAAAGTTTGGTTGTGAAATCCTTGAGGAGTTTGTACCTGGTACAAAATATTCCGGTCCGGAATCCGGGAAACATAGGTATGGGTGGGATCGACTTCGATGATTGTATCTGTGGCGGGAATAGCCACATTGACAGCTTTATAAGTTTGAAGTTCGGTGATGACCTCCTCGATTATTCTCCGGGTGACCAACGGACGTACAGCATCGTGGATCAGCAGATTACACGGGCGGCCGGCATAAAATTTCAACGCGGCTAAAACAGAATGATAACGTTCTTTACCACCGTCGAGAAGATGTTTTACCTTGGAAATACGGCAGTCTGAAAGGATATGTTCACACTCTTGTCGCCATTCGGGATGAATGACAACGGTAATTTCATCGATCGAAGGGGCTGAATTGAATTTTTCAAGGCTGTATTCCAAAATCGTTTTGTCGTTTATTTTTTTGAATTGTTTTGGAATACCCCCTCCGGCTCTTTGTCCTGAACCCCCGGCTAATATGACGGCAATATTTAGCATGATAAAGCACACTGGTAAATAATTGGGGACAAAGGTAATATTTTTTAGGAATATTCGCAGGAATAAAGCAGAAAGCAGTATTTTTGTTACATGATAATTCGAAATAGAAAGATGGTATTGTAATCTATTCTTTAAAGTGGCTGGAATGAGAAAATTTTTAGTAACAGGAGGAGCCGGTTTTATCGGTTCGAATCTGTGTGAATATCTTTTGAAGGCAGGGGAGGAAGTGACTTGTCTGGATAATTTTGCTACAGGTAAATTTGAAAATATAGAAGCTTTATTGAGGGAATATCCGGAGCGATTTAAATTGCAGGTGGGGGATATCCGCAAACCGGAAGATTGCCGCAAAGCAGTGGCTGAGGCGGAATATGTATTTCATGAGGCGGCTTTGGGCTCCGTACCGCGGTCGATCAATGACCCGCAGACCACCAATGAAGTGAATATTTCGGGTTTCCTGAATATGTTGGTCGCTGCCCGGGATGCCGGAGTCAGACGTTTTGTATATGCCGCCAGTTCTTCTACTTATGGCGATTCTCAGAATTTGCCCAAAGTGGAAGAGGTGATCGGGCGCCCTTTATCGCCTTATGCCATCACCAAATATGTGAACGAGCTTTATGCCGATGTGTTCGGACGGGTATATGGGATGGAATGTATCGGTTTACGTTACTTCAACGTATTCGGACGCCGGCAATCGCCGGACGGTGTTTATGCTGCCGTTATCCCGAAATTCGTGGAACAACTGATGCGGTATGAATCTCCGGTCATTAACGGAGACGGTGAATATTCCCGCGATTTCACCTATATCGACAATGTCTTACAGATGAACTGGCTGGCGATGAATACGGAGAATCCGAAGGCTGTAAATACGGTATACAATACCGCTTATGGGGAGAATACCACGCTGAATCAATTGGTCGGTTATCTCAAAGAGTTGTTGGGCTTTTACGACGCCCGGATTGCTGACGTGGATATTGTTTACGGCCCTGTCCGGAAAGGAGATATTCCGCATTCTCTGGCCTCTATCGATAAAGCCCGGCAGTTGTTGGGATACGATCCCCGGTTTAATATGAAACAGGGATTGAGGGAAGCGGTCAAATGGTATTGGGAGAATTTAAAAAGAAAGTGATGGAAGAGATTAAAATCGGAGTCGTCGGATTAGGGTATGTAGGACTTCCTTTAGCCCGTCTCTTTGCGACAAAATATGCTGTAGTCGGGTTCGATTTGAAAAAAGAACGTATCGAAGCCTTGAACCGAGGGATAGACAGGACACTGGAAGTGTCGGAAGAAGTGATGAAATCGGTATTGCGCCCCTCCGTTCCCAAACGGGGAGAGAAGGGGTTGTATTGTTCCTGTGACCCGGAAGATCTGAGAGATTGCAATTATTATATCATTACCGTGCCCACTCCTGTCGATAAACATAACAGGCCCGATCTCACTCCGTTGATCAGGGCTAGTGAGACAGTCGGTCAGGTGATTGTTCGCGGAGATATTGTCATTTATGAATCGACGGTTTATCCCGGGGCTACCGAAGAAGACTGTATCCCTGTGATAGAGCGGGTTTCAGGATTAAAATACAATGTAGATTTCTTTGCCGGTTATTCCCCCGAAAGAATCAATCCGGGAGATAAACAACATACGGTAGAAAAAATTAAAAAGGTAACTTCGGGTTCTACTCCCGGGGTGGCAGAGAAAGTGAACGCGCTCTATCATTCGGTTATCGTGGCGGGCACCCATCTGGCTCCTTCTATCAGAGTGGCCGAGGCAGCCAAGGTAATAGAAAATTCACAGCGGGATATCAATATCGCCTTTGTCAACGAATTGTCGAAAATCTTCAATTTAATGCATATCGATACACAAGCTGTGCTC
>ERZ773144.3191-NODE-3191-length-11650-cov-5.004485_pt1 | contig 11650 bp, 10 predicted proteins | sample MGYA00580849_ERZ773144 | MGnify/ENA primary metagenome ERZ773144 (study PRJEB29015, sample SAMEA2737861) | human gut metagenome | biome: human gut; feature: human-associated habitat; material: faeces | place: China | collected 2012 ...
AGAAAAAGAGGATGGACTGCTATAAACACTGTTCCCAAAGATTTCATTATAATATATAAATTTATTTCAAATTTATAATTTAATACAAGTTTGCTGAAAAATTGTGAAAAAAGATAAAAGCCTACTACATTTAGCCCTACTACCATTATAGTACATACACCTAAAAGAAGAGCAGATACTTTCAAAAATTTTCTAAATACTTCCTTAACATCTTTTCTTGCAATTGTTTCACAAAAATACGGATATAATGTTTGATAAATAGGAGTCCCCACTTTATCAAGTACAATAGCTACTGTTTTACAAATTTTATATATTCCCAACTGCTCCAATGATAACATTTTTCCTATCAAAAGATTATCAAAATATTGTACTGGTATGTCCAAACTTGAATTTACATTAGTAAGACAAGTAAATTTAAAAAATTCTTTATTAAAACTGGACTTTTGAAAAATAAATCCAAGTAGTTTTCTTTTTTTCAACACTATTATTGCAAAAATATTTATTAGTAACCCATTTAATATATTTGATGAAAGATATACAAAAACAAAATATCCTAAATCCAGTTTCAGATAAAACCCAACTCCTAGCATAATAAAATTATATATTGAAGTTATCACTCTTTGGTTTCTCAGCATATCAAATCTATCAAAACTTCTTAATATACCAACAGGTGTTCCTTGTATATTAAAAATTATATAAAAAGAAAATATTACTAATAAAAACATTTCCTGAGGAGTAAAGTTATAAATTTTCTTTATCAGCATTCCTGCTGAATTTAATATGATAAAAGCTATTAGTGCGGTCACTATATCCAGAATATAACTAAATTTTATAAGTTTTTTTACTTCGCCATCATCATCTTTTGCTGCTGGAAAAAATTTTATAAATCCCTGCCATGATTGAAAATTAAATATTCCATCTACCAACGAAGCTATTCCCTGTATCAAAACTATAAAACCATATTTCTCCATTCCTATACCTTTTGTTACAAAAGATATAGAAACAATTGAAAGTACTGATCCAATAGCATCTCCACTGAATATATTGAGAAAATTTCTTACCAGTTTATCTTGCAGTAAATTTTTTAATCTATTCATTTTTCATTCCTTTAAAAATTAATCTTTCTATTAGCTATTTTCAGTATTTTCCATTCCTTAACAAACTTTAGCATTCCTGTATAGATAAGAATATTTACCAATATTTTTTTTATTCCTCTGAAATGTTTAAATTCAAGAAAATATAATTTTTTTAAATCTTTCTTCTTTCCCCAGCTTTTTCCCCACCAATGTATTCCATAAGTTTTTTCAGTTATTTTAGAATATTGAAACTCTTCTGTAAAATGATAAGGATAAAAATAATTAGATGGATATATCTTTATACCTCCATCTTTAATACTTATTATTTCATTTTTTAATTCAAAAGAATATTTTTTCTTTAATACTCTTGTTATTATAGACGGAATTGTATAAATAGGTTCATTCCATATATCTTGCTTATAAAAATTCATTATATCTTTTACTACTTCATTATGTGGTACTGCTCCTATTATTCCTGCACTTATTACATCTTCACTTTCTAATCCAATGAAAAAGTCATCTTTTAAAAATTCATCTAGACTTTTTATAATCTGCATATCAGTATCTAAATAAATACCTCCATTTTCATATAAAACCTTCATTCTAAAATAATCAGATAAAAAAGCCCAAAGTTTTCTTTCCAGACACTCTTTCAAAAAAGTATTACTTTTTATTTCATTTTCAAAATCTAAATTACTCTCATTCCATTCTATGATTTCATAATCTGGAAGTTTTTCCCTCCAAGAATTGATACATATATCCATCAAATTTGGCTTTGAATTATTTCCAAGCCATATATAATGTAGTTTTTTAGGTATCATACATTCTCCTTTTTCTTTAAAATTTTGGTATTTTCTGAACATTTGTTATTTGTTTTCCTAAAAATTTTCTAAGCATATTAGGGATAAAAACTGAAAAAGATAAGAGAAATTCTTCAAGGTCAAATTTTTTATTATTTTTCAATTCTCTGTAAAGTTCTTTATATCTTTTATGAACTCTTTTCCAGTCACCTGCTCCATTATATCTTTTATATACAACTACAGAATAAAAACTAAGTATAAGAGCAGATAATACCTCTTTTCCCTTTGCAGAATCTAAGTTATCACATTCAATAAAAAATTTTTCACATATCATTTCTAAGGAAATCATACTTTTTTCTGAAACCTTATTCATTATGCTGCCAGTTCTTTGTCTATAAAAATAAAAAGCTCTATCAATATATTTAACTTTTTCAGCTTTTAAATACACCAGAGGAGTAAATTCACTATCTTCATGAACTATATTTTCATTAAACCAGATATTGTTTTTTAATAAAAATTCTCTTTTGTATATATCATCTACAACTTCTTCTCTAAAACATTTAGGCTTTTGAAAAAGATTCCAGAAAAAATCAGTTCCATTCACTACTCCACTATTTTTTATTATATCAGATCTGAATAGAGAATCTCCTGTTTTTTCAGAAGTATAATATCTCATGTTTCCAACCATAACATCTAGTTTATCTTTTTGTCCTTCTCTAAAAAATTTTTCAAATTCATCACTGTCTACAAAATCATCACTATCTATAAAGGATATATATTCTCCAGCAGCAGCTTTTATTCCTGCATTTCTTGCAGAAGAAAGTCCTCCATTTTTTTTATCTATCAAAACAGTTCTTTCTGGATATATCTCTTTAAATTTTTCCATAATTTTAAAACTGTTATCTTTCGATCCATCATTTACCAATATTATTTCCAGTTTTATATTTTTTATATTATACAGGCTTTTCAGACATTCTTCCAAATAATCTTCTACATTGTATATTGGAACAATTATACTCAGCTCCATCCTTTTCTCCTTTTATAATTCTGAAATTTTCTTTCTATAAATATCTATTATTATTTTTTCATCAAATTCCCTTAGTATTTTTTCTCTGCCTTTTTTCCCCATCTCTTTTCTTTCCTCTTTAGACAGTAGAATAAATCTTTCCATTTTTTCAGCAAGATCAATGCTGTCTTTCACATTTACCAAATAGCCATTTTTTCCATCATCAACTATTTCTTTGCATCCTGTGACATTAGTTGCTATTATCGGCCTCTCCATAGCAGCCCCTTCCATCAAAACTTTTGATATTCCCTCTCTGTAAGATGGAAGAACCAAACAATCTATTTCTTTTATCACATTTTCAGGATAATTAACTGTTCCAAGATAATTTATGACTTTTTCCTCTTGAAGTTTCTTCATATATTCTTCAGTTATTCCAGATACAGCCTCTCCTCCCAATGCTCCCAAAAATTGAAATTCAACTTTATCTCTATATTTTTTTCTTAATACTCTTGCAGCTTCCTCATATTCTTTGAAGCCTTTATCAAAAAAAGCTCTGGCTACCATAAGAAATATAGTTCTATCATCTTTTCTATCCATAGGCAATGGTCTGAATCTATCACAATCTGTTCCTTCTCCAGGTAAAATAAATACTTTTTCTCTATTTCCAATTCTGCTTTTAATAAGAGTTTCTTTGTCATCTGAATTTAAAACCCATATTTCTCTTGAAAACTTTAACGAAAATCTATATAAAATGATTGCTAATTTTGAAATAAGACCTCCTTTTACAAAGGAATACCCTAGCCCTGTCAATATTGCTACTGATTTCTTTTTAGCTATTTTAGCAGCTATACTTCCATATATATTAGGCTTAATTGTATAATGAAATATTATATCTGGATTTTCTCTTCTGTATAGTTTATACAAATCATATGTCAATTTCATGTCTTCCACAGGATTTATCCCTCTTTTATTAAGAGTAATAGATACAGATTTTAATCCAGGTATAACTTTTTCCATATCTATTCTTCCATCATCAGGAGCTGCTGCTATAACATTATGTCCATCAGCTACCAATGCTTTTAATAATCCTCCCCTAAAAATATATATGTCCCACATATAGTTAGCTACAAAAAGTATTTTCATAATTCCTTCCTTTGATATTTTTAAAATAATAATGATATTTCTTTTCCATGTCCTTCATTTTTATATTTTGCTGTTTCTTCTACTTTCTCCCATTTTTCATTAGCACTTCTATGCTTAAAAAATATATTTTCATAAATATAAATATCTCTATTTCCTATAAAATTCAATTGATTATTTACTCTGAAATAACATATAAAAGCTGCCAGCAAAATGACCGCTATTTTTGCAGCAGGGGCCATAGTTTTTTCTATAAGCATAGGTATTATAAACCAGTAAGAATAAATAAAAAGTATTCCAATTCTCAATGATATAACTGAAAGTTCAGAGGTTAACAAAAACATGAATACAGATATATAAATACTATTTAAAAATATATTTCCATATCTTTTATTCATTAATTGGTAACCTGCAAAATATACTAGTAAAAATATTAATATTCTTTCAACATAAAAAAGTGAGAATCCTAATGGAAAATCTCCTGGTATTATAGAAAGATAGCCAGCTATTTTCTGGCCTATTCCTCCAGGAAGATAACTGCCAAACATTCTTACTCCATTAATTATTAATCTAACATTTGATATATAATAAATATTTCCTAAAACAAAAAGTCCCATTATAAATTTCCTATTCCATTTTACATTCAATATAAAATACATTGGAAAATATATTAGAGAACTGCTGTGAAACATCATTCCCAACACATTTAAAGCAATAAATACTATTGGTTTTCTGTCTTCAATATATTTTATTGAGCATAAAAACAGTAGTATACTTTTTATATTCCTCATCATATCTATTTCCAAAGCTATCCCATGTATTCCAAAATATAAAAATAATACAAATATTGGATATTTAGAATATCTTTTAAATATAAAATATATTAAAAGAAAGTCAGTAACAGTATTCACAAAATTAAAGACTAAATAATTAGATGAAAAAGCTTTTACTATACTTGAATATAATTGAAATCCAATCTCATATCCTGAATAGAATATATTTTTATAGTTTCCAGAAAGCACTTGTAAAATATTATCTGTTTTTTCAAAATTAGGTTTATATGAATACCAGTCATAACCAAGATAACCTCTCGTTCCAAAGAATACAACCAACATCAATATTGAAAGAATATATAATACTTTTTTTACTCTTTCATTTAAAATTAATATATCAACCAAGCTGCCTATGCCAAGAATTCCTAATATTATAAAATATATCATCATTTTATCTCTCTAAAATCTCCCTATATAATTTTATATACTCTCCTGCACTATTTTCTATGCTGTACTCTTTACTTTTTTTCAAGCACATCTCAGCTGTATGATTATATAATTTTCTGTCTTCCAAACTTAATATTACTTCTGCTAATTTTTTTGAATCATTTGGACATATAATTCCTCCACCAGAAACTACATTGGCCAAACCAGGAACATCACTTGCTATTACAGGTTTTCCAGAGGCCATTCCTTCTACAGCAGTTATTCCAAACCCTTCAAAAAATGAAAACTGTATAATTATATCAGCTGTTTTTAAAAGATTAGGAATATCTCTTCTTTTTCCTAGAAATCTTACTCTTGATTCTAATTTTTTTTCCTTTGCATAATTTTTCGCATCTTCCTCTAATATTCCATCCCCTACAAATACTATTTTATACTTTTCAGGAAGATATTCTAAAGCTTCAATTACTCCTTTATGATTTTTTGACTCATGAAATCTTGAAACCATCATTAAAATTATATCTTCCATCTCTGTTCCAATTTCATCTCTTGGAATAGAAAAAGAATTTTCAAATATACTTAAATCTACTCCATTAGGAATAACTGCATATTTTTCTTCTTTTCCACCTATCCAGCTATATAAACTCTTCTCTGTAGCATTTGATATGCTTACTATTTCATCATATCCATTAAAAATAAACTTATCCATTACTCCTAAAAGTTTATTATTTCTTCTTCTATTTGATGTACTATGTTCTGTAGTCAGATATCTTCTATTCTTATTGTTATCAAGTAATTTTGCCATTCTAGTCCAGTATTGTGCATGAACCAGATGTACATGAACTATATCATAGTTTCCTGTTTTTACTTTTCCATTTATTTCAAAAATATTTAATGGTGATTTTTTAGAATTATATTTAGATACATATATTTTTATTCCTTTTTCTTCTAAATCTTTTTTAAATACTGCATTTATATCACTCAATATCATAAGTTCTACTGCATATCCATATTTTTTTTGTGCTGGAAGTAATTCTGTAAGAAGTTTTTCAGCTCCTCCCAATTCCAAAGAAGTTATTATATGAAGTATTTTCATTTATTTCCTCCTGTAAATTTATAGTACTTGCTTTGGATAAGTCTTATTAAAAATTTTATTTTATTGGATAAAGGAAGATTATACCTCAACATCTCTCTATAATAAAATTCAAATCCATTTGGATTCTTTTTTATAAGAGTATTGAAATTTTTAGTATATCCATCCTCTAAATACTCAAAAAAATATATTCCTTCATCTATATACCTCATTTTATATTCTTCACCTATTTTAACCCACACACTAGCTTCTGGAATAAATTTTTCTCCTTCAAATTCCTTAAAAGGATTCTTTTGAAGAATATTAGTTTTAAACACTTCAGCTTTATCTCCAACTATTCCCAATTTATATACCATTTCTATTGGTGATGAATCTATTCTGTATTCTGGATATGGTTTTCCTGTTATTTTTCCACTTGTTATATCTATTTTTCTAAAAATCATACCACCTAAATTTTCAGGAAGATTTTTAGCTTCTTTTGTTATAAGCTCTATACAATTATCTGCTATATAATCATCACTATCAACTATAAAAAAATACTCCCCTTGTGCTAATTGTACCCCACGATTGACAGCTCTCATTTTTCCGCTGTTCTTTTGAAATTCATAGGTAATCTCTATAACTTTCTCTCTTATAAATTCTGCTATAAGTTCTTTTGTTCCATCACTAGACCCATCATCTACAACTATCCATTGAAATTCTTTTACAGTTTGTCTTTTAAGGCTTTCATAAAGTCTTAAAAGTGTATTTTTTCTGTTATATGAAGGTGTAAAAACTGTAATCATACTATCTTCCTTTTCCAAAAATTACTGTTTTTAATGTAAGAATCATAATTACTATATCCAAATAAAGACTATGATGCTTTATATAATAAAGATCATACTCAAGTTTTCTTCTGGCATCCTCTACACTTGCACCATATGGATACATTACCTGTGCCCATCCTGTTAATCCTGGTTTTACCATATGTCTTAAATTATAATATGGTATCTGCTTTTCAAGTTCCTTGATAAAAACCATTCTTTCTGGCCTAGGTCCAATAAAACTCATTTCTCCTTTTATAACATTAAGAAGCTGAGGAAGTTCATCTATTCTTGTTTTTCTCATTATATTTCCAAATTTTGTAACTCTTGGGTCATTTTGCTGTGCCCATTTTGCTCCATCTTTTTCAGCATCATTTCTCATACTTCTGAATTTATGTACTTTAAACTCTTTTCCATTCTCTCCAACTCTATCCTGACTGTAAATTATAGGTCCTGGACTTTCCAATCTCACTATTACAGCAGCTATTGCCATTATTGGAAGAGTTACTAACCCTATTGCGACTGCCATTCCTAAATCAAATATTTTCTTTACTCTATTTTGTATCTGACTGTGAAGAATTTTAAATCCATAAGCTTGAAGCAGCCATTCTTCATCAATAAATTCTACATCTATCTTTTCTTCATTTTCAAGCATATAATCTGAGTAACTTTTTACTTCTATTCCTGAAAGTTTTAAATTCAATACTTCTTTTATTTCTTCTTTTGAAAGTTTCAATTTAGTAAGTATTAAAATAGATATTCCATTTTTTTCTATAAATTCTGTAAGTGATTCTTCCCTTTTACATTCATCTATATACTCATATTCTGAAAATTTGGAAAGACTTTCTATTATTCTTTTCTTCATCTCTCCATTTCCATATGTAGTTACCTTTTTTATTTCAAAAGTTATTATACTTATTATTGTGCTTATCAATATTTGAGATGCTGTAAAAATAAGCATAAATGGTATTATGGAAAAATCCCAAATATCAATAAACCATATGAAAAATGCTATGAAATTCAATATAAGTATTATTACAAATCTTTTATTACTATAATAATATCTCTTAAACTCCATATTATCTGTTATATACAAACCTAAAATAACAAATGTAAATACTCCCAGAGAATAGATGGGTATCCCTATTTCAAAAATAAAGAAATATCTGCATAATAAGAATATCACACCTAATAATATTATATATATCAATTTTAATGTTGTACTTTTTTCTTGTTCCATTTTTATCTCCCTTTATTCTTGAAAAAGTTCTATTCTTTTTCCTGATAATATACTATTGTCTTCAAAACTATTTTTATCATAATAAAGTCTTGCTTTAAAAAGCTCATGCCCGCTATCTTTTCCTATTTCAGAAAAAACTCCGCTAGGATAGGCTTTATCACTAAATCCATAAACTATAAGAATATTATTCTTTTTTGGAAGATATTGATTATTTCTAAACAGCACTCCATTTTTCCAATTTTCATCTAATTTTATTCTATTATTATCTTGAATGTTTATTATTTTACCAAGTATATCAAATTCAAAAATAAGATTATCATCTATTGCTTCCCAGTTTCCTCTTTCATTTCTATCAAGAAGAGATTTTTTTATAACAGGAGAAACTATTAAAAGATATCTGATATTTGCATTAGAATCAAATATAAATGGAAGTGATTCATCTTTAGTATTGAATGATACAAGATTCATTCCCTGCTCTATACTTCCATCTACTTTTTTTTCTATCACAACTGCTGGAAGGCTGTCATCAATCAGTGATGTTTCTATTGTAATATTTTTATTTTTTAAAATACCCCCATTATTCATTTTTAAAGATATTTTATTTACAGCTTTAGGGTATAATCCTATTATTGGAATTTCTCCATTTACCCTTACTTTTGTTTTATAAGTGTAATCTGGACTTCCTTCTTTTCCTTCAATAGTTACTGTTATATCTTTTCCTGCAGCTTCATTTTCTATTTTTACTATTGCAGAAAGTGGTGTTCTTCCATATGGATTTAATTTTATAAATGGACTGTCAAAAGTATAATATTTTTCTCTATATTGTTTCTCAAGCTCTACTCCACTATTTTTATCTAAAAGATAAAATTCCCCAAAAGATGACATTTTTTTATAATCTATATTTTTTAAATGCTGATCTATTACTTCTTTCAATTTAGGTGAAACAAGGGTCATTTCATCAATTCCTTTACTTGTAGCAACCACTCTTTTCATATCATCCAATATAAGAGTAGAATTAAAAAAGTCTTCTTCATATTTTTTAAAATTATTTATATCTTCCTCTTTAAATTCCATGAGAGAAACTACTTCTGCATTTCCAGCTATTATACTGTTTAATTTATTCAGCTGCTCTCCATTTAAAGTTTTTATAATCTCTGAAATCTCTTTATCTGGAAATAATTTCAAAATTTTATCTTTTATCTTTAAAATATCTGGTATTTTATTTTCATTTTTATTTACTTCATTATAATTAAAGCTAGGATATTTTTCTTCTAGGTAATTTTTAAATTCCACTGAAAGAACTTCTATTTCCCCAAATCCTCTGCTGATATTAGCAATTTTTATAGCATCCTCTTGAGTTATATCTGGAGAAAAATATTTATCTGAAGTATACTTACTTCCATCTTTTGCATTTAATACATCTACTACTTCAGGAAAATTTAAACTTTCTTTTAATATCTCTAACTTTTCCATTGATAATCTATTCATTATTGAATTAAAATTTTTATCATTAATTTTTTTCTCTATTTCTTTTTTTAGTTTTTTGCTTTGGCTCTCTTTATATGTCATCACTAGACTTGGGCTATTTGATAGCTTTTCCATTATTTTCTCTTTGGAAATATACAAAAGTATACCTAATCCAATGATACAAACTGAAGAGCCTATGATTAATTTTTCCTTTCTATTTATCAGCATTTTTACTCTCCTTTTTCATTAAAACTTTATCCATATATTATAATAAGAAATTGATATAAAATCCAGATTATTTTTTATATAAATATTTCCCCAAGAAAAAAACTTTATTTTTCAACATAAATTTCTATTTCTTTTTTTAATTCATTCTGTTCTTTTTTATATTTTTCTTTGATATATAATTATTTTACTTTATAATATATAAAATTACTTTAAATGATTGGAGACAGATAATGAATTATTTTTTTCTAGTATTTTCAACTTTTTTCTTTTTATTAAACTTTTTTGTTATAAGAAATACTTTAAAATATGTTGTTTCAAATGATAAAAAAATTCTTTTTCTTATTATTTTTTTATCATTGGCACTTCTCTTTTATTTGTATAGGTTTTTTGGTATTTATTTTTCTTACTCATTAAATAAGGTTGTATCTTATATTATTTATTATTATCTGGCATTTTTAATCTATGCCTCACTCTTATTTATTTTTGCTTCTATAGCTACTATGGCTTTTAGATATAAATTAAATGTAAATCTTTACAAAATATCTTTAATATTTGTTCCTATAATTTTATTAGTCGGAACTTTCTATAAACATCATACAATAATAAAAAAATATGATATTAAATTAAATAAAGATTATAATCTTGAACCTCTTAATATCGTTTTAGTATCTGATATTCATCTTGGCTATATAAATGGTAATTCCTCTTTTATAAAAATGAAAAATATTATAAATTCTTTAAATCCTGATATCGTTCTTATAGCTGGTGATCTTATAGATATGAATTTAGAACCAGTTTTAGAAAAAAATATGCTCGAGGAATTAAAAGGTATAGAAACTAAATATGGAATCTATTTTGCTTTAGGCAATCATGATATTTATGGAAAAAAAGCTGCTCTCCTCACTGAAACATTAAAAGCAAAAGGTGTTACTGTTCTTAGAGATGAAAAAATACTTATTGATAATAAACTATATATAGCTGGAAGAGATAATTTTTCAAAAAAACCTCTCATAGACATTATAGGTGACCGTTCAAATAAACCAGTTATTTTAATACAGCACACTCCTGATACAATTAAAGAAACTGTGAAAAGCAAAATAGATTTACAAGTTTCTGGTCATACCCATAAAGGGCAGTTTTTTCCTGGAAGACTTTTTACAAAACGAATTTTTTTAATAGACTATGGACATAAAAAAATTTCTGACAGTAATATTTTAGTTTCATCAGGTTATGGGACTTGGGGACCACCTATAAGAATAGGAAGTTCTTCTGAAATATGCCTTATTAAATTTTATAACTAATATTAAAAACTTTTCTTTGTTTTACTATGAAGAAAAGTTTTTTTATTTTTCAAATTTCTCTCTCAAATTAAATAACAGCTGTATTTTATCATCTTATTTTATTTTTATTTTTGTTATTTTATATTTTTTTGACTTTTTCGATTTTTTTTTATGATATACTTGGTTCATAATATATTCATCATGTTTAGAAACGAAAAAAAATCGAAATTTAATACTTTTTGTTTGTTCTTCCTTAAGTAGCATCAATTAATATTTTAAAAACATTTTTATGTACTTTTT
>ERZ773144.3199-NODE-3199-length-11636-cov-3.628184_pt1 | contig 11636 bp, 10 predicted proteins | sample MGYA00580849_ERZ773144 | MGnify/ENA primary metagenome ERZ773144 (study PRJEB29015, sample SAMEA2737861) | human gut metagenome | biome: human gut; feature: human-associated habitat; material: faeces | place: China | collected 2012 ...
GTGGCAGAAATAAATTTTATTTTTTTAATTGTCTACTTGACGGGAAGCAGTTCACGGATATTAAGGTTTCTTTGCTTTTGTAAAATATTTTCCCCCGTTTTCCACAAAAAACGTATGTTTTTATGTGGACAATGTGGATAACCCACAAATATTCAGCATTTTCACATTTTTCAAATGCCTGCTTTCACTGGTGTTTCCAAGCTTTTACACGATTCTTCTTACTGAAAGAATTGTCGTATAAGTCGCCGGTGAAATCCCGATTCCCTGTTCCGGGTTCTGTGCATTGACGATCTGACCGTTCCCAATATAAATTCCGATGTGGCCATCATAACAGATCAGATCTCCCGGCATCGCCTGATCATAGCTTACCTCCACGCCTGCATTAATCTGGTCATACGTTGTCCGTGGAAGACTGATTCCAAAATGCGCAAATACTGATTGTACAAATCCGGAACAGTCTGCCCCATCTGTCAGACTTGTGCCGCCCCAGACATACGGATTCCCAATGAACTGGCATGCATAATCAACGATCGCCTGTCCATTTGACGCCGGTTGTGCGGAAACTTCGGTAGTCTCCGTCTGCTGTACATTTTCCTGGACTTCCTGCGTCATCTGCGCTTCTTCGGATTCCCTGGACACTGCATAGTTAAATGCTTCTGCTTCTTCTTTTCCTTCCTGCTGCGCTTCCGTTACCAGATTCTCCGCATACGTCTGCGCCTCTGCTCCTGTCAGTATATATTCTGTTTTTACATATCCGGTGACATCTCCCGATTCAACTGCCGTCCATTCTCCCACAGGACCTGTGATCTTCGCCGCGTATCCCGGATACAGCTTTCCGACATATTCACTTTCCTTTGTCGGTTCGCTTCTGACATACAGAAAACTCGTTACATTGGCAAATGCCATATCTAAATACTCACCCTTATTTTCCGGTACCAGATAATCCTCAGCTTTAATCTCCCTGTTCTGAGAATAAAGATCATTCAATACCGCTTCTATCCCTACGCCCGGCATCTTTGCAGCTTCTGCGGTGTCTCCATCTGCTGCCATAACCGAAATTCCCGGAGATACTGTCATCCCCAGAAAAGTAACCAGGAACAATCCTTTTTTTAGATTTGAATGCATAAATCTCCCTCCTTCATGTATTCTTATCTTTTGTAAATATTACAGAATTGTTACATTTGTTACGGTGACATTATATCAATCAAATTTCACATTGTCAAGTTTTACTCATTTATTTCGTATTACACAGTTCTACACCGTTCTTTATATGCATTGTTTTTTCGTCATATTTGTTACAAATTGTTACATCCCGCTTAACAGTATTTCCATTTTTTATTCTTTTATTCAATATACAATTTTTTATTGACATTATAAGAATATTATTATAATATGATTTTAGTAATTATTATTATTATCTATTTGTAGGAGGTGACATCAATGGCAAGTTTAAAATGCAGCAGACAGCGTGAGGCAATTAAGGATTATCTTTCCTCTGTTACAACACATCCAACAGCAGATACTGTATATATGCATATCAAAGAAGAATTTCCAAATATCAGTCTCGGAACCGTTTACCGCAATTTAAATCTGCTTGCCGACATAGGCGAGGCAATTAAAATTACAACACCCGATGGCGGCGATCGTTTTGATGCACGTACCAATCCGCATTATCATTTCTATTGCAAGTGCTGCAAGCGAATGATTGATATGGATTTTGATCACATGGATAAGATCAACCATCTCGCATCCGAAAGTTTCGACGGTCAGATTGAATCACACACCATGCTTTTCTACGGTATCTGCGGTGATTGTTTAAGAAAGTCCTGACTATGTAGTATAAATTCAGAAATTTTGAAAAAACTTATCAATTATAGTTGACAAAGAAGGATGTATATGTTATCTTAATATCAGTAACAGTTACTAATATTGCTAACTAAAAGAAATCAAATATACTATCAAAAAAAGAAAAGGAGATTATTATTATGAAGAAATTTGTTTGTACAGTATGTGGTTATGTATACGAAGGCGAAGCAGCACCGGAGAAATGTCCAGTATGTGGCGTAGGCGCTGACAAGTTCACAGAAGTAAAAGAAGGCGAAAGAGAATGGGCTGCAGAGCATGTAGTTGGAGTAGCTAAAGGCGTAAGCGAAGACATCCTTGCCGACCTCAGAGCAAACTTTGAAGGTGAATGTTCAGAAGTAGGAATGTATCTTGCAATGGCAAGAGTAGCTCACAGAGAAGGCTATCCGGAAATCGGACTTTACTGGGAAAAAGCTGCTCACGAAGAAGCAGAACACGCTGCTAAATTCGCAGAACTTCTTGGCGAAGTTGTAACAGACAGCACAAAGAAGAACCTTGAAATGAGAGTAGAAGCAGAACACGGTGCAACAGCAGGCAAATTTGACCTTGCAAAACGTGCAAAAGCTGCAAACCTCGATGCAATCCATGACACAGTTCATGAAATGGCAAGAGACGAGGCAAGACACGGAAAAGCATTCGAAGGATTACTCAAACGCTACTTCGGTTAAGATTCAAAAAGCTTCAAAAAGATCCGGGATTTACTTCCCGGATCTTCTTTTATTTCTGGTTCGCCGGCTCCACAGCCACCGTCTTCCCTTTAATTTTCACATTCTTCATCGCATTCAGTACCTCACGGGCATATTCCCTCGGCACCTCAACAAATGTATACTTATCATACATATCAATCGTTCCGATCAGCTTTCCATCCATTCCGCTTTCCCCGGCGATTGCACCAAGAATATCTCCCGGACGTACTCTCTGCTTTTTTCCAATATTGATGAACAGACGTACCATTCCGTCCTCACCTGCACCGGTATCTCCAAATTCCCAGTCATTTTCCTCTGTATTTTTGTTATCCTCTGTCATTCCACAGCAGATCTTTAAAAATGCAGCCGCCATATCCATTGCTGTAAATTCAGAATTATTGACACGTTCTTCGATGGCATTGATCATCATGTCCAGATCTTCCTGCTCGATCACACGCTCCACATCATCCAGAATATTTTCCATCTTAGTATTCGCAACGTCATTCAGTGACGGAACTTTCTGTGCATAGATCTTCGTCTTGCAGTATCTCTGGATCTCTTTCAGTTTGTAAACTTCTTTTCCTGATACAAAAGAAAATGCTCTTCCTTCGCGTCCTGCGCGTCCGGTACGCCCGATACGGTGTACATAATATTCATCATCCTGCGGGAGATCATAATTAAATACTGCTTCCACTTCATCTACATCAATTCCACGGGCCGCCACATCCGTTGCTACCAGGATCTCTGTCTTACCGGTCCGAAAGCCCTGCATCACGCGGTCTCTCTGTTCCTGCTTCATATCCCCGTGAAGTCCTGCCGCAAAATATCCGCGTCCGAGAAGTGCATTTACCAGAAGATCCACCTGCTTCTTCGTATTACAGAATACAACCGAAAGCCTTGGTGAATAAATATCAAGAAGTCTGGAAAGAACTTCCTCTTTCTTCTTCGGCTTTACATCATAATAATACTGCTCAATATTCGGAACAGTCAGTTCCTTTTTTGTAACTTTGATCACTTTTGCGTTATTCTGGAATTTCTTCGTAATCTCCATGATCGGCTTCGGCATGGTTGCTGAGAAAAGCACGGTCTGGCGCTCCTCAGGAACACCACTTAATACAAATTCGATATCCTCACGGAATCCCATATTCAGCATTTCATCTGCTTCATCAAGCACAACCGTGTGTACAAAATCCAGCTTCATCGTCTTTCTGCGCATGTGGTCCATCACACGCCCTGGAGTTCCTATGACGATCTGTGTTCCACTCTTTAAGGAACGGATCTGCTTTACGATATCCTGTCCTCCGTAAATCGGCAGAACCTTGATTCCATGCATATATCTGGACAGGTTGCGGATCTCACCTGGATTGCAAGCTCTCTGGTCGGGCAGAGAACGATCGCTTGCAGCTTTTTCAGCTTCGGGTCTACCTTTTCCAGAATCGGGATTCCAAATGCTGCGGTCTTACCGGTTCCGGTCTGTGCCTGCCCGATCAAATCGATCCCGCTAATCATTGCCGGAATTGCCTTTGCCTGAATCGGTGAAGCCTCCTCAAATCCCATGTATCTTACTGCTTTCTGAATCTCTTCCGAAAGTCCCATTTCTTCAAATCTAACTGTTTCCATCCATTATCCTTTCTATTAAATACATTACCAATTACAAATATGACCTTAAACTTCATCATATAAAATCTGCCAGGGCGCATTCTCGCGCCTGCGGCGGTCGCTTGCGCCAACTTCCTTATCCGTCGCAATGCACAATAAAAAACTCCTTACTTGGTGACAATACAAGTAAAGAGCATCGTAACATTCGCGTTATATTCTAACAAATAATTTTTAAAAAGTCAATTTTCACTTGCATTTTATGCATAAACGGTATAATATACTCATATACTTAATGTAGTATTGATTACTACGTGTAATGGTTTTAATTATTCATCTCTAAGGAGGGATTTATGATGAAAAAGAAACATATTAAAGATCCAGGAAGTGCAATCACACATTTTATCGGCATGCTGATGGCAATTTTTGCCGCATTTCCACTTTTAATAAAAGCAGCCCACGAACCGAGCCGGATTTACCTGATCTCGCTTGCAATCTATGCAGTCAGCCTGATTCTTTTATACGCCGCAAGCACAACCTATCATACCTTTGATCTTTCCGAACGTGTCAACACGATCCTGAAAAAGATCGACCATATGATGATCTTCGTACTGATCGCCGGAAGCTACACACCGATCTGCCTGCTGGTACTGGAACGCAGAACCGGACTTATCATGCTCGCACTTGTATGGGGTATTGCAATCACCGGAATTATTATTAAAGGGTTCTGGGTATTCTGCCCGAAATGGGTATCCTCCGTCCTCTACATTAGTATGGGATGGATCTGTGTCCTCGCATTCAGTCAGATCCTCAACAATCTGACACGTACAGAATTCGGATGGCTTCTCGCCGGCGGAATCATTTACACAATCGGCGGTGTGATCTATGCACTGAAGCTTCCGATTTTCAACAGTAAGCATAAGAATTTCGGCAGCCACGAAATCTTCCACCTCTTCGTGATGGGCGGAAGTGCCTGCCACTTTGTTGTAATGTATTCTTTATTGTAAACCTTGCATCCTCGAAAAATCCAGAAATCTCGCCCCACTAAAGCTGCGGAAGTAATTTTTTATTCTGCACAAAATGCCGACAGGAGAAGCAAATCTGCTTCTCCTGTTTCATGCCCTACTGCCCCGTCTCTTTATAGCTCATCACCAGCCCAAGCTTCGCCCTCCGCGTCATATGCTTAATCGCATACTCCCGCCGCATCGCCTCTTCCTTTGTCTCAAACTGCTCCAGATACACCAGCTCCACCGGTCTCCTGGATCTGGTGTATTTTGCGCCTTTCCCGGCATTATGCGCTTCCAGACGCTTCTCAATATCATTCGTCCACCCGGTATATAATGTTTCATCCTTGCATTTTAAAATATATGTATAATTCATTGCTTCAAAGAGGGACCAAAAAGCCCCTCTTCCTTTCTTCTGCTCTTATTCTTCAGCCAGATAGTCCATCGGATTGACCGGCTGACCATCTTTTAACATCTCGAAATACAGATTGCAGCCTTCCAGACTGTAATACTTGGTCGGAATCTCCAGATATCCGATCACATTTCCCGCTTCCAGATAATCACCGACTTTCACCTGCACTTCCTTGAGCTGTCCGTACATGCACTCGTAGCCATTCCCCATATCCAGGGTCACCGTGATTCCCGTCTGTGCAAAGGTATCAATGGATTTGACAATACCTGGTGCTGCTGCAATCACGTTATCGTTCACCGCACCGGATATGATCATCGCCGGATTATATCGGTACTGGTCCAATGTAGAAAAATATACAGTTTTATCCATACTGTAGCTCATCAGCACATTGCCGTCCACCGGCCACAGAAGCTGGCTGTCTTCCCCGAAATTCAGGTTCATTGCCGTTCCTGCGGTCTGCGTGCTGTCCGTCTCCCATGTATCCATCCGGTTCTCTGTACTTCCATCTGCTGCCGTATTTGCAGCCTGGCTGTCCTCTTTTGTCACAGGCTCTTCATCTTCCAGCGCTTTCTTTGCAATACTGCTTGTCTCTTCCGTATTTCTTTTGATTTCTTCCTCTTTCGCCTGCTGTTCTTCCTCGATCTTTGCCTGCTCATCCTTCACATTTGCCCGGTAATTTCTCCATGTATAGGCTCCTGTAAGCACAATAGCAGCGGCAAAGCAGACCGCAAGACCGATCGACGCTCTTTTTCTCCTCTTATTAGAGGACTGCTGCTTTTTATTCATATTTTATCACCTCTGACAATATTTTTGCCAGAAAATGACCAACTTATTCTCCCTTTTCGTTTTTTTCGATCACAATATCCGTGACCTCTTCCAGACTGACATCAGTGAAAAAATATTGCAGGATTTCTTCACAGGTTTTCCCTTCCTCTGCCATCTTCTCTGCCGTGTACTGGCTCATCCCAAGACCGTGCCCGATTCCCTTCGCCGTAACCCTTGTCTGCCCGTCATAATCCTGAAGCGCAAAACATGACGAGGCAAGATGGTAGGTTCTTCGGAATTCTTCACCATTTACTGTTTCACTGCCACAACGGACCTCTGTCACATACCCGGCACTGTCTGTTCCTGTCACTTCCATGTCGCTTCCCTGGATCATGGACACTGTCATCTCCTCTTTTGCCTCCACATCTTCGGGACATTCCCTACTCTGAAGATACGGATACTCTTCCGAACCAAACACTTCATTTCCAGACCTTGTTTTTCCGTTGCTTAACCGGTGATACGGGGTCAGAATCAGCTTTCCGTCATACATCAGAACCTGTCCCCTCGTCTCATCCCACGCAGCTTTCATCTTCTCATAATATTCTCCATAATGATCTGCTCCCCAGTTGCTCTCCATCTGCTGCCTGGTCCAGTATTCCTTCGTCAGGACAGTGCTGGTGCCCTCATCCTGGATGCTTTTGTAAATGCTGGTCCAGATCAACACTGCCTGTGCCTTTAACGCTTCCTCCTCCGCATCTCCCTCAATTTCTTTAGCCAGAATCCCGATCCCATATTCATCCAGTGAAATTTTTCTGTTCTTTTCGTCACTTTTTACAGTCACATACGGGCTCGTCCCATTGTCCTGCGCCAAACTGCTTCTGCCATTCAGCAGAATCGTAACCACATACGGAAGTAATATAAGAATGGCAGCAAAATAGCCTGCCTGTCTGAAGTATTTTCGCATAATAAAACCTCCCATACCACTGTATGAGAGGTTTTGACTGATTATGCTTCTGGTTTAACTGTAACATAATCCAGTTTCCAGATATTATCAACATATTCCTGAATGGTTCTGTCTGAAGTAAATTTACCACAGCTTGCTGTATTCAGAAGTGCCATCTTAGCCCAACGATCCGGATCTTTGTAAGCTTCTTCCACTTTCTTCTGTGCTTCTGCATAAGAGCGGAAGTCTTTCAGGATAAAGTATCTGTCCGGTCTGTCTCCACCCTGTGTATTCAGAAGTGAATTATACAGGTCGCGGAACATCTCATGGTCACCATGTGAATAAGTTCCATCCATCAACTGGTCAACGACTCTCTTAATATCCCAGTCATTGAAGTAGATCTCCTGCGGGTTATATCCGCCATTATTCTCATAGTTGATAACTTCGTCAGAACTGAGGCCGAAAATAAATGCATTTTCAATTCCAACTTCTTCTACGATCTCTACATTGGCTCCATCCATAGTTCCAAGTGTCGGTGCACCGTTCAGCATGAACTTCATGTTACCTGTTCCGGAAGCTTCTTTGGAAGCGGTAGAAATCTGTTCGCTGACATCTGCTGCCGCGAAGATCCATTCTGCGTTGGATACGCGGTAATCTTCGATAAATACGACTTTCAGCTTTCCATTGATGCTCAGGTCATTATTTACCACATCTGCTACAGAGTTGATCAGTTTGATGATCTCTTTTGCACGGACATATCCTGCGGAAGCTTTTGCACCAAAGATAAATGTTCTCGGATAGAAGGACATCTCCGGATGTTCTTTGATCTGGTTGTACAGATACATTACATGCAGAATATTAAGAAGCTGTCTCTTATATTCATGAAGACGCTTAACCTGTACATCATAAATAGATCTCGGATCGATCTCTACTCCATTGTGTTCCAGAATATATTTTGCAAGACGTTCTTTGTTCTTGTATTTGATATCCATAAATTCTGCTCTTGCCTTCGGATCATCTGCAAGCGGTTTTAATTTTGACATCTGGGACAGATCTGTGATCCAGCCGTCTCCGATGTGGTCTGTTACCCAGTCTGCAAGCAGCGGGTTTCCATGAAGAAGGAATCTTCTCTGTGTGATACCATTGGTCTTGTTGTTGAATTTCTCCGGCATCATTTCGTAGAAATCTTTTAATTCCTGATGTTTCAGAATCTCTGTATGAAGTCTTGCAACACCATTTACGGAGTAGCCTGCAATAATAGCCATATGTGCCATTCTTACCTGACCGTCCATCAGGATAGCCATCTTACGGACTTTATCTTCATTGCCCGGATACATACGGCGAACCTGTTCTACAAAACGGCGGTCAATTTCCTGTACAATCTGGTATACACGCGGAAGCAGTCTTGAAAACAGGTCGATCGGCCATTTTTCAAGTGCTTCTGACATGATAGTATGGTTGGTGTAAGCAACCGTCTTTGTTGTTACTTCCCATGCTTCATCCCATCCAAGACCTTCCTGGTCAATGAGCAGACGCATCAACTCTGCAACTGCTACAGTCGGGTGAGTATCGTTCATCTGGATCGTAACTTTTTCATACAGTTTGCGCACATCTTTGTGTTTCTTTTTATATTTATCAAGCATAACCTGAAGACTGGCAGATACAAAGAAATACTGCTGTTTCAGACGAAGCTCTTTTCCTGCATAGTGGTTGTCATTTGGATAAAGAACCTCTACGATCGTTTTTGCAAGGTTTTCCTGCTCGATCGCTTTATGGTATTCTCCTCTGTCAAATGCATCCAGTTTAAAGTCTGTGATTGCCTGTGCATCCCAGATACGCAGTGTATTGACTACGTGGTTGCCATATCCTACGATCGGCATATCATATGGAATAGCAAGTACGGATTCATAATTTTCCTGGATGAAATCTTCTTTCTTGGTCTGTTCATTATACTGTACACGAATGGTACCACCAAAACGGACTTCCTTTGCATACTCGTCACGACGGATTTCAAACGGATTGCCATCTTTGAGCCAGTTATCCGGTACTTCTACCTGATAGCCATCTTTTATCTTCTGTTTGAACATACCGTAGCGGTAACGGATTCCACAGCCGTAAGCTGCATATCCAAGAGATGCAAGTGAATCCAGGAAGCAAGCAGCAAGACGTCCAAGACCACCATTACCAAGTGCTGCATCCGGTTCCTGATCTTCTACCACATTCAGATCAATGCCCATCTCATCAAGGGCTTCTTTTACTTCTTTATATGCAGTCATGTTGATCAGGTTGTTGCCAAGTGCACGTCCCATAAGAAATTCCATTGACATATAATATACGGTCTTTGGATCTTCTTTTTCGTATGTTTTCTGTGTCGCAAGCCAGTCATCTACGATTGCTTCTTTTACTGCATAAGATACTGCCTGGAAAATCTGCTGCGGAGTTGCTTCTTCAATCTCTTTACGATACAGTGTCCGCACATTTTCTTTCACATCATTTTTAAAAGTTTCTTTTTCAAATCTTTTACTGTACATGCTTATATTCCCTTCTCATTTTGCGCAGCGGCAGGGATTATTCTCCCTGCTTTTCTACACCCATATTTACAGCTTCACCGTTGATCTTCCAGTCTTTCACATAGCCTGCAGGTTCAGCCTTTTCAACTGCTACCGCAAGTGTCTCCTGTCCGATCTGCTCTGCATACTCTGCAAATATTTTTTCTGCTTTTTCGCTTCCGTCGTAAGTTACCTTGATCTTGTCCATAACTTCAAATCCGGCTTCCTTACGCATAGTCTGGATCTTACTGATGATCTCACGTACAAATCCTTCTGTCAGAAGTTCTTCTGTCAGGTTTGTATCCAGTACAACGGTGATACCATAGTCACTCTCAGATACATATCCTTCCATCTGTGCCATGTCGATCAGAAGGTCTTCTTTTGTAAGTTCAATTTCCTGTCCATTTACCTGAAGCTTCAGAACACCTGTCGCATTCAGTTCGTCCATAGCAGCATTTCCGTCCAGATTGCTGAGTTCATTTTTGATTCCACCTAACAGTTTACCATATTTTGGTCCAACTGTCTTTAATTGTGGTTTAAATGTATAAGAAGTAAATGCACGAACATCATCTGTAAGTTCGATTTCTTTTACATTCAGCTCATCTGTCACGATATCCTGATAGAACTCCGGCAGATCGGAAGCACCTTTTACGAACATCTTTCCGATCGGCTGACGGTTCTTGATGTTGGCTGTATTACGGCATGCACGTCCCATTACAACGATCTTCAGAACTTCATCCATGTTCTCTTCCAGAGTCTTATCGATATAAGCCTCATTTGCAACCGGATAATCACAAAGGTGGATACTTTCCGGAGCGCTTTCATCTACGCTTCTTACCAGGTTCTGATAAATTTCTTCGGTCATGAACGGAATCATCGGTGCTGCAACCTTTGATACAGTAACGAGTGCTGTATAAAGAGTCATGTAAGCATTGATCTTATCCTGTTCCATTCCTTTTGCCCAGAAACGTTCGCGGCTTCGTCTTACATACCAGTTACTCATATCATCTACGAAGTCCTGAAGTGCTCTTGCAGCTTCCGGAATCTGGTAATTTGCAAGATGATTATCTACTGTCTTGATCAGTGTATTCAGTTTTGATAAGAGCCATTTATCCATTACAGATAATTTGTCATATTCAAGTGCATATTTTGTTGCATCAAAATCATCAATATTAGCATACAATACGAAGAATGCATAGGTGTTCCAGAGTGTTCCCATGAACTTTCTCTGTCCTTCCATAACCGCTTTTCCATGGAAACGGTTCGGCAGCCACGGTGCACTGTTTACATAGAAATACCAGCGGATCGCATCTGCACCGTATGTCTCCAGAGCATCAAACGGATCAACCGCATTTCCTTTGGATTTACTCATCTTCTGACCATTTTCATCCTGTACATGTCCGAGAACGATTACGTTCTGGTATGGGGCTTTGTTGAAGATCAGGGTTGAAATTGCCAACAGAGAATAGAACCATCCTCTTGTCTGGTCAACGGCTTCAGAAATGAACTGAGCCGGGAACTGCTGTTCAAATACTTCTTTATTTTCAAATGGATAGTGATGCTGTGCAAACGGCATGGATCCGCTGTCGAACCAGCAGTCGATAACTTCCGGTACACGGTGCATCTGTTTTCCACACTTCGGACACTTGATTGTTACATCGTCAATATATGGACGGTGAAGCTCGATATCATCCGGGCAGTTGTCTGACATGGATTTCAGTTCTTCAATGCTTCCGATTGAGTGCTGGCATCCGCATTCGCATTCCCAGATATTCAGTGGAGTTCCCCAGTAACGGTTACGGCTGATACCCCAGTCCT
>ERZ773144.3201-NODE-3201-length-11635-cov-5.690674_pt1 | contig 11635 bp, 12 predicted proteins | sample MGYA00580849_ERZ773144 | MGnify/ENA primary metagenome ERZ773144 (study PRJEB29015, sample SAMEA2737861) | human gut metagenome | biome: human gut; feature: human-associated habitat; material: faeces | place: China | collected 2012 ...
CTATTTATTGTTTGTTGATTTTTTCATCTCTCTCTATTCTGTTGTTAATGTCCTTATTTTCATTGCTTGATTTGTTTTGTGTTTCACACCACTTTCCTGCGGCACATTGATTATAATATCATAAATAATACTTTCCGTCAACAATTTTTTTAAAATATTTTAAAAATATTTTTTATATATTAAAGAGCCCTTTATTTTACTGAGCTCTCAATCTATCCATATCAATTATTTTATATCTTCCCTTCTCAATTTTTTCTAAAATATTCTCTTCTAAAAAAATTTTTATCACTCTTGAAAGTGATGGTCGGCTCACATCAAAATATTCTGCTAAATCTTTTACAGATATTTTCATTTGAAAAAAACCGTCTCTTTGATTTTCCAAAATATACTGACTAAATTTTTCACCTATAGTTTTATTAGTAAAATTATTCCAAAGATGATTTGATAGGAATTGAGCCTTACAACTTATTTCATCTAAAAATCTTTTCAATAATCTATCATCTTTTTTTAATAACTGTATAAGTTCATCTTTTTCTATATAAAATATGGAAGTAGAAGTTATAGCATTCAAGTCAACAGGAAATCTATTTTTATTTCCAAAAATAAACGCTGTAGCCAAAAGAGAAAAACTATTTATTTCTTCTATTCTTTTTACTTCTCCACTTTCTTTCAGCATTTCTGTTGCAGCTTTTCCTTCCAAATTTATATGCAATCCTTTTACTTCATCACCTCTGAAAGCTATATTTTCACCTTGAGAATATTTTTTTATTTCATATTTTATTTCTGTAAAATATTTTATTATATCTTTTTCTTCTATATCAAAAAATAACTCAGTTTTTTTTAGTTTTTTTATTATATCTAAATCCATTATGCCTCCTAAGTAACCATATATTTTTGCTATTTTTTATTTTATCATAATTTTTAAGCTTGAAAACATTATATTTCTCTGTTAAAATTACTACATCAAATAAATTAATTTTAGGGAGATATAATATGAAAAAAATAGTTATTGTCTGTCCTTCTTGTCAGAAAAAAATGAAGATATCAGATAAAACAGCTAAATATAAATGTCCACATTGTGGAAATATATATAAATATACTCTTGATAAAAAACTTATCTATAGTATAAAAGATGTAGGTATTGGTTTTGTTTCTACAATAAAAGATATCAAATATAATATAACAAAAAAATATAATGATACAAAAGCTACCTATAAATATATGAGCCAATTAAAAAAAAATATGAAAAATGATCCTAACTGGTCAAATTACAGAAAACAACAGGAAGAAATGAAAGATGTCACTCCAAAAAAATCATTTAAAGATTTTTTTAAAAGAAAAAAATGATAAAAACAGGCTGATCAAAAAAGTTGAAATAATTTTATTCTTAATTCTTTTGATCAGTCTTTTATTTTTCAATTAAAAAATTTATTTCTTTTTCTATCAAGATTTTTATTTCATTATTCTTTTCAAGAGCTTCTTCTTCTCTGCCTAACATCTCCATTAAACTTATAATATTACATAAAGTTCCTATTTCAATCCAGTTTTTATCAAGTTGAATTTTTGTATTTTTATTATATTCATCAAAGAATATTTTGATATCTTTTTGAGTAAAAAATTTTTTATATCTAAAAAACAATCCTATATCAAAGTATCTATTTCCGTATCCTAAATATTCCCAATCTGTAATATATACTTTTTCATCTTGCGTTACCAAAAGATTAGAACTTTTAAAATCACAATGGATAAGAAAATCATCTGTTTTTTTATTTATTTCTTCTTTATATTTTTCAATTATCAGATTTACTTTGTTCATTAAATCCATCCCTATTCTTTTTATAAAAACAGGATTTTCTATTATCATTTTAAAACATTCTTTTAAATTCGGAAGAATACTCAATTCTTTTAAATTTAAATCTCTTATATTATGTAGCTCTGATAGAATAAAAGCTATATTTCTCAATATCTTTTCTGAAAATTTACTATTTTTTTCCAAATATTCATCTAAAGTTACAGACTCTATATACTCATATATCATTATTCTCTTTTTTTCATTCTTCACCATATGAGAAAAAGCTAAAATAAGTCTTGGCATTATAATTTTTTCTTTTAGTATTCTAAAAGCAATTTCTTCATTTTTACTCATTTTTTCATCAGTACATATTCTGAGAAAAAATTTTTCTATTGAAGTATTAATAACATAGTTAGTATTTCTTAATCCCTTTGTTACTAACTTACAATCAGTTATTCTTATATTGTTATCCACTCCTTTCATAATATCTGCTACTTCTCCTATGCTTACTTTATTTAACTTTGCAAACCTTTCCCACTTATTTTCCACTCTCTTTATCCTATTGCCCTTCTTTTTAATAATTTAGGAAATCTAATACTAAATACTGTAGCTGTTATTGATGCTGCCAGTATCCCTGCTACTGGTTCTGCCAAGAACACTGCAAATACTTTATTTTCAAAGAAAAATGGAAATATCAAAGCAAATGGTACTAAAAGTATTATTTTTTTCAGTAATGAAAGTATAAGAGAAACTTTGGCTTCTCCTAAAGCAACAAATGTCTGCTGACATGGAACTTGAACTCCCATCATAAAAAGCCCTGCTCCATATATATTCAATGCCCATACTGTAAATCTTATAAGTTCTTTATCTTCTGTAAACATAGTCACAAACATGGCTGGAAACAGAATTTCTATAAGCCATGCTACTCCACAATACCCCATACTCATAAACAAAAGTATTTTATATGCTTTTTTTACCCTATCTATATTTCTTGCTCCATAATTATAACTTACTATTGGCTGAACTCCTTGAGCAAGTCCAAAAACCGGCATTTGAAGTACCTGAATAACACTTCCGCATATAGTCATAGCTCCTACACCTAAATCTCCTCCAAATTTTTGAAGTGACGAATTAAGCACTACATTTACCACACTGTTTGTACTCTGCATTACAAAAGGTGAAAGTCCAAGTCCTATTATTGGAATAATAACTGATTTTTTTATTTTAAAATATTCTTTTTTGATCTTTATTTTTGTATTCTTTCCTATTAAAAATTTTATTACCCATATTGCTGATACAGCTTGTGATATAACAGTTGCAATTGCTGCCCCCTGCACTCCCATTTTAAAATAAAAAATCAAAATAGGATCAAGAACTATGTTTAATACTGCCCCTATAAGCACTGTCAGCATTCCTGTTCTTGCAAACCCCTGAGCAGTTATAAAACTATTAAGAACTAATGTAGCTTGAACAAATATTGTTCCGCATACATATATATTAAGATACTTTAAGCCATAACTAATTGTTCTTTCACTGGCACCAAACATCATCAAAAGAGGTTCCTGAAACACTAAAAAGAAAATTGTAAGAACTATTGCCATTATTATCATTCCAGTAAAGCAATTTCCTAATATTTCCTCTGCTGCATCATTATTTTTTTCTCCCATTTTAATAGCGGCTTTTGGTGCTCCTCCCATTCCTAAGAGGGCTCCAAAAGCAGATATAAGCATTACAATTGGAAATGTTACTCCCACTCCTGTAAGAGCTGCTCCTCCTACTTCTGGTATTCTTCCAATGTATATTCTATCAACTATATTGTATAAAGCATTTATTAATTGAGCTGTAATCGCTGGAATAGTCAGATTGACTATTAATTTTCCAATACTATCTTTCCCCAGATCATTTTTTTTAATTTGTTCCATTTGCTCTCCCCCATTTAATTATTTATATTATTTTTAATAATCTGAAGCTTTGAATGATAATTCTAGTTTTTCCAATTTTGACTCAAGTTTTCTATATTTTACTCCTGCTGCATCTAACATTCTTTTAGATGCCATATCAGATTTTGTTCCGCAATATTTATCGGAAAGATAAACAAGTTCTCTTATTCCACTTTGTATAATTGCCTTACTACATTCATGACATGGAAAAAGTGCCACATATAATGTACAATTTTTCAATGTCTTTGTACTGTTCAATATTGCATTTAATTCTGCATGACAAACAAATGGATATTTTGTATCAAGAAATTCTCCTTCTCGCTCCCAAGGAAATTCGTCATCACTACATCCTTTAGGCAGTCCATTATATCCAACTCCAATTATCCTTCTTTCTTCATTCACAATACAAGCTCCAACTTGAGTATTTGGATCTTTGCTCCTTTTTGCTGAAAGAAGAGCTACTCCCATAAAATATTCATCCCATTCTATATAATCTTCTCTCTTCATAATTTCTCCTTTGAAAATATTTTTTATTATATATATCAATATATCACACCTGCTTTGAATTTTTCAATTTTTTCAAAATTTTATTTGTTATATTAGAAAATTTAAAGTAAAATAATTTATAAGTACATTACTAGGAGGCTATTTTATGAAAAAAATAATATTTTTATTTCTATGTTTATACAGTCTGGCTTTTGGAATTGTTGATTTTAATGAGGTTAATTGGGGAGATAGTAAAAGTAATCTTGATCTTATTTTTCCAAAATTAAAGGAAGAACCTTCTCTTTACCCTGATATGAAAATATATACTTTTGAAAAACCAAATGATAATGTCAGTAAATATACTTTCTATTTTACTAATGGTAGGCTTTTTAAAATAGAAGTTCTTTTTAACAAAGAAACTGTTGGAAGAAATGAAATCAAACAAATTTATGATGATCTTGTGCAAAAAATGGGAAAACCTATTTCTAAAAATCCTATTGAACAAAAATTTAATGGTCTTACTCTTAAAGGTAATTCCTTAAAATTTGTTCCTAATATTTCAACATCAGTCTACTACAAGGGTGTTGATACTATTGATGAACTTGGAAAAATGATAGATTCTAATCTCATTATTGAATATGTAGATGCTACAAAAGAATAAAATTAAAAAGCTGACTAAAATCATGATTTTTTAGTCAGTTTTTTTTATTATTTTTTCTATTTGAGTAGCAATTTCTCTAGCTGATATTTTGTCTGTATTCATTTTTATAGTATCCATCATTTTATAATTATCCATCTTTATATAACTTCTTTCTAAAACACTTTCATCTCTTATTCCATTTTCTATATCTTTCATTATTCTTTTTTTCAATTCTTCTTTTGAGCATATTAAAGAAAATTTATATAATTTATAATTATTTGATTCCAATCTTTTCAATATATCCTTTATGATACCCTCTTCATGCATTACCCAACAGAAAATTACATTTTCATACTCACTGCATTTTAAAAAATTATTTAAAAGAAAAGCTATATTTTCTAGTACCATTTCTTTAGTTTCAATATTTACAATAAAAGGAACCATGTCCCAACACCAATCTCCATCAAGAAAAATACTTTTACTTAAAAGAATTTTAAGTTTCTGACTTACTGTTGTTTTTCCAGAACCCATAGTTCCATTTATAAAAATCAAGTTTTTCATATCATCCTCCTAATTTATGAAAAAATTCCTATACTTTTTAATATCTCAATAGTTATTATAAGCAATGGTATCATCACTACACTAAATATTGATGACATTAATGAACAGCTTGATGTAAGAACTGGTTCTTTATTAAAATGTATGGTATAGGTTGCAATTACTGTAGCTGCTGGTGTTGCCATCATTAATACAATAGTTGCTAATGCTATATATGAAGTCATAAGTATTCCTGTCATATTCATTACAGTATATAAAATCACTAGAAATATTGGAATTATAATTACCTTTATCACACTATATCCCCATGATATTTTTGATTTTAATATATCGTTAAAAGATACTCCTGCTAAAGTAATTCCAATAGAGAGCCATGATAATGGTGCATTTAATGAAGCCAAATACTGCATTGGTTTAAAAAGCCAATATGCAGTTTTATCTATTCTTAAAAAAGCATATTTTTTTATTGTATCTCCATCAGCAACTGATACCTGAGGAAAATAATTTTGAAACATCCATACAAACATTCCTAAAAATGTTGCTACTATTATAGGATTACTTATTATTTTACCCATATTTTCTTTTCTTAATTTTACTCCTGCAATTGTCATATATCCATAAGTATATAGAAGAGCTCTGTAAGGAATATTAAAGACTGAAGCATACATTGCCCCAGTATCACCATATACAGCTTGTATAACGGGAATACCAAAAACAGTAGTGGAACCAAAAATCGTCATCATTCTCAATACATCATTTCTATCTCCATAATAACCTTTATAAAATATTTTAGTAAAAGCTATAAGTACTAAATGAATAATAATTCCCCATACAAGTATACTTAAACTTTGCTCTAATTTTTTACTGTCTATGTCTTGCATAAATGCATTATATGATAAAGTAGGAATTGCCAGATTTAAAATAACCCTGCTCAAACTTCCAGCACAATTAGATGGAATTACTTTTTTCTTAGTGAAAAAAAATCCTGCTCCTATTATAACTATGACAGAAGATATTGTTCCCACTATATTATTATTTCTCATTATACTTTCAAGTATTTTTCCTATTTCCATGCCATTCCCTCTTACTTTTTTATATTCAAATAAGTTTATCTTAGTTTTTTATAAATTTCAAGAAAAATTTATAAAATATATATTTTCAGATACTAATTTTAATAAGAAAAATAAAAAGAATATAATCAGAGTATTTTTTTTCTTATTTTATTATATTTCTATTTTTTCCAAATATTATAACAATTATATTGAAATAAAAATTTTTTTACTTCTTAAAGATACTTTATTAAAGTATTCTCTTATTACCATAAGCATAATTTATTTATCTCTTTTTATTTCATGGGTCCAATTAAATTTGTCTTCTATTTTTCCCCATTGTATATTTGTCAAAGTATCATAAAGTCTTTGAGTAAGTTCTCCTGTTTTAAAATCATTAATTATTGCTATTTCTCCCTTATAATTTAATTCCCCTACTGGTGAAATAACAGCTGCTGTTCCAGTTCCAAAAGCCTCCTCTAATTTTCCTTCTCTTGCTGCTGTCATCAAAAAATCAATAGTAAAATGATCTTCATGGACTTTATATCCCCATTCTTTTAAAAGAATTATACAAGAATCACGAGTTACTCCTGGAAGAACTGTTCCATCAATAGGAGCTGTGTATATTTCGTTATCTATTTTAAACATTACATTCATAGTACCAACTTCTTCTACATATTTTCTTTCTACTCCATCCAGCCATAGTACTTGAGTATATCCAAGCTTTCTTGCTTTTTCTTGAGCAGCAATACTAGAAGCATAATTTCCTCCGCATTTTGTAAATCCTGTTCCTCCTTTAGTAGCACGAACATATTCATCTTCTACATAAATTTTTACAGGATTTACTCCTTCTGGATAATAATTTCCTACTGGTGAAAGAATAATAATAAACTTATATGAAATTGCTGGATGTACTCCTACAGCAACTTCAGTAGCAAACATAAATGGTCTGATATACAAAGATGTTCCTTCTAAATGTGGAATCCATTCTTTTTCATGAGATACAATTGCTTCTACTGCTTTAATAAACACATCTTCTGGGATTTCTGCCATACAAAGTCTTTTATTAGAATTTTTCATTCTCTTTGCGTTCATTTCTGGACGAAATAGAAGTATACGTTCATCTGGGGTATAGTATGCTTTCAATCCTTCAAAAGTTTCCTGTGCATAGTGAAGAACCATAGACGCTGGACTCATAGCAATTGGCCCAAATGGAACTATTCTCGCATCATGCCATCCCTGGCCTTCATCATAATCCATAACGAACATATAATCAGTAAAATATTTTCCAAACCCAAGATTATTTTGATCTGGTTTTACTTTTAAATTTTCTGTTTTTTCTACTTTTACTTTCATGTTTTCCCCCTTAAAAATATATATTATTTTCTTTAACTTTAAAATTATGTATAAAAAAAACAGCCAGTCAGGCTGTTTATATCACTATTATCAAAATATCTCCAATATTATTAAAAATATTATTGTTCATTATAAGAATTTACTCAAATGAATTAAATATATTTTTTACAACAAGAAGTTCATGAAATAATGCTGCAACTTTTCCTAACATAAATATTTGTATATAATTTTTTTTATATATGAGCAGTGTATATATGACAAATATTATGCTTAGTATTACAACCATCCTTACTTCCTCCTCGTTTTTAAATCTTTTTTATAGATTTGAGTATAAACCTAAATCTATAAAAAATCAAGTTTTTTCTGAAAAAAAATTTTTATTTTTTAATTTTTAAAACATATTTTTCATAAACAATAAAAGAAAAAAACAGCAATTAAGACTAAATTAGACTTTCCTGCTGTTTTTTATTTTTATCACTATATCTTCAATATTTTTTATTGAAGTTTCATTAATACTCCACCAATAACAAATAATGATCCAAACAAGAAAAGCCAACCTTGGAACTTAATTTGGAATTTTGCCCAAATTCCCCATTCAAGTTTAGCAATACCTAGTATAGCCATTAAAATTCCTGATGTAGGTACAATAAGATTAGTAAATCCATCCCCTAATTGAAATGCAAGAACTGCAACCTGTCTAGGAACTCCAACCAAATCTGACAATGGAGCCATTATAGGCATTGTCAATGCTGCTTGACCAGAACCTGATACAACAAAGAAATTAAATACAGATTGGAATATGTACATTACCCAAGCAGAAGCTGCTGCTGGCAATCCTCCAAGTCCATTTGCAACCCAGTTAAGAACTGTATTAAGAACACTTGGTGTTCCTGCTTCTGTTCCACCTAATACAAGAACTATACCTTTTGCCATCCCTACTACTATAGCTGCTCCAATTAAATCTTCTGCCCCTTTTCTAAATGAAGTTGCTATATCATTTATAGTCATATCATTAAGTTTGAAAACTACTCCAATTATTCCTGCTACAACACCCATTATTACAAATTGAGTAGCAATTTCAGGAAGATAGTAACCAAATACTACAACCCCATATATTATCCAAGCCATTCCTAAAAGAACAACTAATAAAACTAATTTATGTCCAAATTTAAAATCAACTTCGCCTTGTTCCTCCAATTTAAATTCTTCTCTATAATATCTATCTGCTTCATAAGAAATAGAACTTTGAGGATTAGCTTTTACTTTATTTGCATATCTTATAGTATATAAAATTCCAAATGCTGTAAAAAATGTCCACATAACCATTCTGAACCCTGCTGCTGAAAGTACAGGAATTCCTGCTACTCCTTGCGCTATTGCAACACTGAAAGGGTTCATCCAAGATGTTCCAAATCCTATTTGTGTAGAAACATAAGTAATAAGTATACCTGTTATTCCATCATATCCCATTCCTATTACTATCGGAATAAGGACCATGGCAAATGGTATTGCCTCTTCTCCCATTCCAAATACTGCTCCCCCTAGAGAGAATACAAAGAAAACTATTGGAAGAAGGAGCCATTCTGATCCTTTTGTCTTTTTTATTAAGGCATAAAGTCCTGATTCAACTGCCTTAGTTTTTAATATGATTCCGAAAGACCCTCCAGTGATAAGAATAAATGCAATTACTCCTACTGCTGTTCCCCATTTATCTCCACTTACAATACCTTCGAATACATAGTTTGCCACTCCTACTTCTCCACCTGGTTCAAAGAATTTTATTCCCTTTACTAAAGGTTCTCCTTGTTCATTTAATTCATAAGCAAAACTTCCTGCCACAGGAACTGTTCTAGTTTTTTCTGCCCCAGTTTCAGTTATATAAGTAACCTTTTCCATTTGGAATTTTCCTACTGGAACCGTATGTGTTAATATTGCAGCCAAAATGACTACAAAAAATATAATTACATACGTATCTGGCATGTTAAACTTTTTTTTCATTTTTACCTCCACAAATTTTTAATACTATTATTATACTTTATGTTTTTAATTAAATCAATACTTAATGATATAAACTATATTTAAAATTTTTGAGAGGTATTCCATCCAGCTTTTTGTAAGTACTTATATTAGAACTTTTTCCCTTGACTTATTAATTTTCCATCTTGACTATAACGTTTGTATTCCTTTTCTTTACCATTTTCATATATATATTCTTCTGATATTTTTCCATTTGTATAAAAAAATCTCTGTACCCCATCTCTTCTTCCAGATTTATAATTTTCTTCTGATATAACAACATCTCCTGAATATTGTATCCATCTTCCTTCTTTTTCATCCATCTGATAACTTCCTTGTTTATATAATTTCCCATTTGGATAATACTCTGTTACAGTACCATGGCGAAGTCCATTTTTAAATTCTGATTCTCTTTTAAAATAATCTTTTCTATCAAAATCTGTAGATGTATAATGTACCTGTTTTCCATCCATTTTTCCATTTTCATTATAATTATAGATAGAAACATTCTTTCCTTTTTCATCAAAAGTATTCCATATACCCACTCTCATGGATTCTTTATATGTTCCTGCTGTTTCTAGTTTTCCTTTTCTATTATATTTTTTATAATCGCCTTCTAATCTATCATTAGTATATGTTTCTTCAACAGATATTTTTCCATCTTCATAATAAGTTATAAACATTCCTTCTTTTTTACCAGAAACATAATTCAGTTTTCTATATATTTTTCCACTAGGATAATATATTTCAACAGTACCATCTATTCCTCCATTTATATAATTTCCCTGTTCCATTTTATTTCCATTTTTATTATATTTTGTATATACTCCATTAAGGACTCCTCCCTGGAAATTTTCTTCCCAAACAAGAGTTCTTTGTCTGCTTATTCCTTGCCATAAACCATCTTTTTTATCTTCTATATAATTCCCTTTAACTTCTATATTTCCATCTTGATAGTACTTAACATATACACCATTTTTCCTTCCATTTTCATAAGTAATTTCATATTGAAGATTTTTTCCAAAGTATATTTTTTCTACCCCTTCTTTTCTTCCATTTACAAAATTTATTTCACTTTTTTTATCTCCATTAACTGCAAACGTCGTATAATTCCCATTAAGTACTCCATTGACATATATTCCTACTGCCTTTGTATTTCCATTTTCATATTTTAATATATGTTCTCCAACAGGTTTATTTTCTCTGTATGAAACTTCTTCCTTTAAAAGTCCATTAGCATAAAATTTACTCCATTTACCATCTCTGACCCCATATTTATATTCTCTTTTTTCTTTTATTCTTCCATTCGTATCATAAATTATCTCTTCTCCATCTTTTTTACCATCAATATATGAAGTTTCTGACTTTATAGACCCACTGGTGTAATACTCCTTATACACTCCATTCTTCTGCTCTCTTTTTACAGTTGTTGGAAGCGTTTTTACCTTTGGAATAGGTACTGCTGCAGTAGTTTTAGTTGTCTTAACTACTGGTTTTTTAGATGTTTTGGATAAAATTGCTGCTATTTCCATATTTTTTTTACTTTTTTGGATATTAGCTTCAATCTTTGACTTCACATCCAAACCTTCTATTTTCTTTTGAGCAAAATATACTCCACCAGCTAATATTACTGATATAATAAATATTACAATAAATGCTATAAAAAAATTTTTCCCTTTTTCACTCATGTATCTTCCCCCATTCTTATTTTTTACAATTATATTGTACCATCTTATTCATTTATATTTCTATAATCTTTTTTATATCTTCTTTTAAAAAATAAGCCTTGATAGAATTT
>ERZ773144.3210-NODE-3210-length-11602-cov-3.883520_pt1 | contig 11602 bp, 8 predicted proteins | sample MGYA00580849_ERZ773144 | MGnify/ENA primary metagenome ERZ773144 (study PRJEB29015, sample SAMEA2737861) | human gut metagenome | biome: human gut; feature: human-associated habitat; material: faeces | place: China | collected 2012 ...
TGGCGGGGCCGTTGGGCCGCAGGAGACAGCCCTTGCCGTAGCCGATCAGATCCTCCCGGTGGGTGCGGTGGAGGGCCTCCCGCACCAGCGGGCGCTTCTCCGGGCGCTTCCACTGCATCAGCGCCCGCTGCATCGCCTTCTCGTGGGGATCACGGGGCACATACACCGGCTGCATGGTGCGGGGGTCAATGCCAGTGTAGTACATGCAGGTGGACAGGGTACCCGGCGTGGGGTAGAAGTCCTGCACCTGCTCCGGCATATGTCCCTGCTTGTTCAGCCATTCAGCCAGCTGCACCGCGTCCTCCAGGGTACAGCCCGGGTGGGAGGAGATCAGGTAGGGCACCAGGTACTGGTCCTTGCCGTACCGGCGGTTGAGCTTAAAATACTTCTCCCGGAACTTCTCATAGACCTCGATGTGGGGCTTGCCCATATAGTCCAGGGTGTGGGCCACACAGTGCTCCGGGGCCACCTTCAGCTGTCCGGAGATGTGGTGCTGGACCAGGTCGGTGAAAAATTCGCCGCTGGGGTCCTTCATCAGGAAGTCGAAACGGATGCCCGAACGGATGAACACCTTTTTGATCCCGGGGATGGCCCGCAGCTTCCGCAGCAGCATCATATAGTCGGTGTGATCGGCGTCCAGGTTGGGACAGGGCTCGGGGGCCAGACAGGCCCGGTTTTTGCACATCCCGTGCTTGAGCTGCTTCTGGCAGGAGGGGCGGCGGAAGGTGGCGGCAGGGCCGCCCACGTCGTGGATATAGCCCTTGAAGCCCGGGTGATGGGTCAGGGCGGTCACCTCCCGGATGACGCTCTCGTGGCTGCGGCAGGAGATGGTCCGCCCCTGGTGGAAGGCCAGGGAGCAGAAGTTGCACGCCCCGAAGCAGCCCCGGTTATGGGTGACAGAGAAGCGCACCTCCTCGATGGCAGGGACGCCCCCCATCTCGTCGTACATAGGGTGGGGCTCCCGGACATAGGGCAGCTCGGCCACCCGGTCCATCTCCGGCGTGGTCAGGGGGGCGGCGGGGGGATTGACGATGAGGAACCGGTCCCCGTGCTTTTGGAGGATGGCCCTGCCCACCACTGCGTCATGCTCCAGATACTCCGTCATGTTGGCCCGGGCATAGGCGGCCTTGTCGGCGGCCACCTCCTCAAAGGAGGGGACTTCCACCTTGGGATAGGCGCACACGCCGGGATGGCGGGCGGCCACACAGGTGCCCCGCACGTCGGTGATCTCCTCCACCGGGGTGCCGGAGGCGAGGCGGGACAGGATCTCCACCGAGGCCCGCTCCCCCATGCCATAGGTCAGGATGTCCGCCTGGGCGTCAAAGAGGATGGAGCGGCGCACCTTGTCCTCCCAGTAGTCGTAGTGGGCGAAGCGGCGCAGGCTGGCCTCCAGGCCGCCGATGACGATGGGGATGTCCCCAAAGACCTCCCGCACCCGGTTGGAGTACACCACGGTGGCGTGGTCGGGGCGCAGCCCCGCCCGCCGTCCGGGGGAGTAGGCGTCGTCGTGGCGGCGCTTTTTGGCGGCGGTGTAGTGGGCCACCATGGAGTCCAGGTTGCCGGCGGAAATCATCACCGCCAGGCGGGGCCGCCCCAGGGCGGAGAAGGCCGCCGGGGTGCGCCAGTCGGGCTGGGCCAGGATGGCCACCCGATAGCCCTCGTCCTCCAGAAGACGGCCGATGATGGTGGGACCGAAGGAGGGGTGGTCCACGTATGCGTCCCCGGTGATGATGAGAACGTCATAATCGTCCCAGCCCCGGTGGGCCATGTCATCCCGGCTGACTGGGAGGAACAGATCGCGGTCAAAGCTCATGGTATGCCTCTTTCCTGTTTGGTTTGGATGTGGGCCTGGCCGGATGGGGGGCTCACAGCTGGAGCAGGATGCCCGCCACGGCGGAGGCCAGGATGAACACGATGGGGTGGAGCTTCTTCAGGGGCGTCCACTTCATGCCAACAAAGACCGCCACAGCCAACAGGAGGGACGGCCAGGAGATGGCCGGGAAGCTGTCGGGAGAGAGGTTGTCGGCCACGGTGAACACAGAGAAGGCCACACTCAGGCCGGCGGCGGCGATGAGGGCGGTGGAGGCGGGGCGGAGCCCGGAAAAGACAGCCTCCACGGTCCGGCTGTGGCGGAATTTCTGCAAAAATCCGGCAATGATCAGGATAACGATGATGGACGGGGTGATCAGGCCCAGGGTGGCCACCACAGCGCCTACAATGCCCCCCAGACCGCCCATCCCGGAGGTGCTCCCGATATGGAAGCCCACATAGGTGGCCATGTTGACCCCCATCGGGCCGGGGGTGGACTCAGAGACGGCGATCATGGTGGTGAGCTCCTGGTTGGTGAACCAGCCGGTGGCCTCACCCATGTGCTGGAGGAAGGGGATGGTGGCCATGCCGCCGCCCACGGAGAACAGGCCGGTCTTGAAAAATTCATAGAACAGTCTCAGCAGGATCACCGTGCCTCACCTCCTTCCTTCCCGGGGCGGAGCAGGGAGAGCAACCAGCCCGTTACTCCGGCCAGCACCACCAGGATGGCGGGGGAGGAGAGGAAGCCCAGCGCCGCGCCGACGGGGGAAGCGGGGTCCAGAGGCAGCAGGCTGCCCACCTCCGCCAGGGCCAGAACCGCCAGAAAAATGCACACGGCGGGGGCGTTTTTCAGGGTGCTCTTTCCCAGCTTCAGCACGCTGACGGCGATCAGAGCCACCACACAGGCGTTGATGCCGCCCAGGGCGTGCTGTACCAGGGGGGAGTCGGCGAAGCTGCTGAGAAATGCGGCGATGAGGGTGATGATGATGAGGGAAGGGAACACCAGGCCCAGGGTGGCGACGACGCCGCCGGAGACGCCCCGGTACTTGTGTCCCACAAAGGTGGCCGTGTTCACGGCAATGATGCCGGGGGTGCACTGGCCGATGGCAAAGTAGTCGGTGAGCTCCTCCTCGGTGGCCCAGCCCTTCTTCTCCACCACCTCGCGCTGGAGGATGGGGAGCATGGCGTAGCCGCCGCCGAAGGTGCAGACCCCGATCTTGGAGAAGGTCCAAAACAGATCGCAGTAGAGATTCATAGCTTTATTAAGATCCTTTATTCCAATTGATGTTGTTGGCCACCGGAGCGGCGTTCTGTGTTATTGCAGGCCCTCCAGTTCCTCCATCCACAGGGCGGCGACGGCATCGCTTGGCATTCTCCAGTCACCCCGGGGGGACAGGGTGACGGAGCCCACCTTGGGCCCGTCGGGGAGGCAGGAGCGCTTGAACTGCTGGGTGAAGAAGCGGCGGTAGAAGTTGTTCAGCCACTTCAGGATGGTGGCCCGGTCATAGGTCCGGCCCAGGGCGTGCTCCGCCAGGCGGAACACCTTCCGGGGCGGGAAGCCCCAGCGGACGGCGTAGTACAGGAAGAAGTCGTGGAGCTCATAGGGGCCCACCAGGTCCTCTGTCCGCTGGCTGATCTTCCCCTCAATGGCGGGGAGCAGCTCCGGGGAGACGGGGGTGTCCAGGATGTCGTCCAGCACGGCGGACAGCTTGGGGTCCTCACTGCCCTTGTCGTCGGAGATGAAGGAGACCAGATGGCGCACCAGGGTCTTGGGGATGCCGGCGTTGACGGCGTACATGGACATATGATCCCCGTTGTAGGTGGCCCAGCCCAGGGCCAGCTCAGACAGGTCGCCGGTGCCGATGACCATGCCGCCGGTCTGGTTGGCGATGTCCATGAGCACCTGGGTGCGCTCCCGGGCCTGACCGTTTTCAAAGGTGACGGAGTGGTCCTCCATGGACTGTCCGATGTCCCGGAAGTGGACCTTCACCGCCTCGCCGATGTCGATGCGCTTCAGGGTGGCCCCCAGCCGCTGGGCCAGCTCCACGGCGTTGTCCCGGGTGCGGTCGGTGGTGCCGAAGCAGGGCATGGTGACCGCGATGATGTCGCTCTCCGGCCGGTCCAGCAGCTTCATGGCCACGGCGGTAATGAGGATGGCCAGGGTGGAGTCCAGGCCCCCGGACAGCCCCACCACAGCGGTGCGGGCCCGGGTGTGCTCCAGCCGCTTTTTCAGCCCCAGGGCGGCGATTTTCAAAATCTCGTTGCACCGCTCCGCCCGGTCCTCCGCGTCGGCGGGGACGAAGGGGTTGGGGGAGACGTACCGGGTGAGCTTGGTCTCACCCACCTTCAGATTGAAGGAGACCCGGCTCACCCCCAGGCAGTGGGCCTCCGCCATGGGGTCCCGGGCCGGGGGAGTGAAGGTGGTGTTGCGGCGGCGCTCATAGGCCAGGCGCTGTACGTCGATCTCGCTGATGGTGAGTCCGGCGGCAAAGCGCCGCTCCGCCAGCAGGGAGCCGTTCTCCGCGATGATGTTGTGGCCGCTGAACACCAGGTCGGTGGTGGACTCCCCCTCCCCGGCGTCGGCGTACACATAGCCGCACAGCAGGCGGCCCGACTGCCCCGCCACCAGATTGCGGCGGTAGTTCGCCTTGCCCACCGTCTCATTGGAGGCGGACAGGTTCAGGATCAGGGTGGCGCCCGACCGGGCCAGGGCCGCGGAGGGGGGCTCCGGCGCCCACAGGTCCTCGCAGATCTCCACCCCGATGACCAGATCGGGGATCTCCTCACAGGCCCAGATCAGACGGTCGGACAGGCACACCTCCTGACCGCACAGAGTGATCAAGTTGTCCATATCCTTGCCGGAAGCGAACCACCGCTTCTCATAAAACTCCCCATAGTTGGGCAGGTGGACCTTAGGGACCAGGCCCAAAATCTCGCCCTGTTGGATCAAGGCAGCACAGTTGTACAGCTTGCCGTCCCACTTGTCCCGCACCGGCAGCCCCACGGCGGTCACCAGATCCAGGTTCCGGGTGGCCTCCAGAATGGTGTTCAGGCCCTCCTCCGCCCCCCGGAGCAGGGTATCCTGTAAAAACAAATCGCCGCAGGTATAGCCGGTGAGGCAAAGCTCCGGCAGGCATAGCACCCGCACCCCCTGCTGGTCCGCCTCCCGCATCATGGTGAAGATCTGCTCCGCGTTATAATGGCAGTCCGCCACCCGGATCCTGGGGGTGCCGGCCGCTACTTTGATAAATCCGTCCCGCATAAGAAAATGACCTCCCTTGAGTCTTTCATTCAGCACAGTTATCATACTCTAAACGGGCCGGAAAAGCAAGACAGACCGGCGGAAAAACCCGGGGCGCGGGCCTGGGGCGGCGGGGAAAAAGCAGCAGGGAGCGGCCCCCGCACCGTGGGGGGCCGCTCCCGGGAGGAGACAGGAGGAATGTATCCGGATCCCTGGGTCAGTGGGCCCAGAGCCCGATGTTGAAGGTGATGAGCACCGCGTTGAAGAAGTCGATGAACATTCCGCCCACCATGGGGATGGCAAAGTAGGCCACGGGGGAGGGGCCGTACTTCTTGGTGACCACCTGCATATTGGCCATGGCGTTGGAGGTGGCGCCCATGGAGAAGCCGATGAAGCCGGCGGTCATCACCGCCGCGTCGTAATTGCGGCCCATGACCCGGAACACGATGAGGTAGGAGAATAGCACCATCACCACGCACTGGGCGACGAGGCAGAGGAGCATGGGCAGGGCCAGGTCCACCAGCTCCCACAGCTTCAGGCCGGCCAGGGCCATGGCCAGGAAGATGGACAGGAACATATTGCCCATGGTGTCGATCTCCTCGGCGGGATACTCCACCTTCATGCCGTCCATCACGTTGCGGACCACTACGGCCACCAGCATGGCGCCGATGTAGCCGGGGAAGGTCAGGCGGGTCAGGGCGGTGAGCCAGGCGCTCACCTGGCTGCCGATGCCCACAGCCAGCAGAAGGACCATGAAGCCCTTGACAAAGCGGGGGCTGCTGCTGGAGAAGGTCTCGTCCTCGCTGGCCACATCGGTGGCCAGGACCTCTGCGCTGGGCGCGCTGGCGCGCAGCGAGGCGCTGTCGGGGCGGAGCCTGTATTTGTTGATGAGCCGGCGGGCGGTGGGGCCGCCCATGAGGGAGCCGGCCACCAGGCCGAAGGTGGCGGCGGCGATGGAGACCACGCTTCCGCCCACTGCGCCGGCGGCCTCCAGCTCAGGACCGTAGGCCGCCGCCGTGCCGGGGCCGCCCACCAGGGCGATGGAGCCGCAGCCGATGCCCAGAAGGGGATCCTTCCCAAACAGGGCCATGACGCCGCCCCCCAGGAAATTCTGTACGGGGATCATGACCACGGCCACCAGCAGGCAGAGGAGTACCGCCTTGCCGCCCTTCAGCAGGGCGGGGATGCTGACGGTGAAGCCCACAGTGGTGAAGAACATGATCATAAAGACGCTCTGAAGGGTGTCGTCAAAGGTAATGGAGGCAGCTCCCGTGGAATAGAGGATGCAGTTCACGATGGAGAAGCACAGGCCGCCCACCAGGGGCGCGGGAATACAGTAGCGGTTCAGGAGGCTGATCTTGCTGGTGATCACGCCTCCCAGCCAGAACAGGAATGCGCCCAGCGCAACAGCGTGGTACATATTCAGACTGATCTCAAGCATAGTTGTACGGTCCTTTCTCTCTGTTATTTTGCTTTGCAAAGCTTCTCTGGACATCGGCCGCCCACACAGAGCAACGGCTTTTGCAAGTCAAAAAATACAGCATTTTGACGAAAAGGTCAAGGCATATTGCATAAAGAAAACGGATAAAGATGCTAAGAAATTGTTAATTACTCAAAAAAATACAAAAAACCTCAAAAAGATACAGGAGAAACGGACTGCCCGTTTGCGGCCAGTCCGGGAATGCAAAAAAACGGCGCGGACGAGATTCGTCCGCGCCGCTGAAAAAGAAGGGCATGAAGGGGGCTCAGCCCTGGTTCTGCGCCTCCACCAGGCGTACGCCGCAGTATTTCTCCCGCAGCTTGGGCTTTTCGATCTTGCCGGTGGGATTGCGGGGGATGTCGGCAAAGATGATCTTCCGGGGGCGCTTGTACCGGGGCAGATCCATACAGAACTGCTTGATCTCGCTCTCGGTGCAGGTCATGCCCTGCTTGACTTGGATGATGGCGGCGGCGATCTCGCCCAGCCGTGCGTCCGGCAGGCCGATGACCGCCACATCGTGGACCTTGGGATAGGCGGAGAGGAAGTCCTCGATCTGGACGGGGTACAGGTTTTCGCCGCCGGAGATGATCACGTCCTTCTTCCGGTCCACCAGGAAGATGAAGCCCTCCTCGTCCTGGCGGGCCATGTCGCCGGTGCGCAGCCACCCGTCCTTCAGCACCTCTGCGGTGGCCTCCGGATTGTGGTAGTAGCACACCATCACGCCGGGGCCCTTCACGCACAGCTCACCCACGCCCCCCTGGGGAACGGGCTGGAGCTGCTCGTCCACGATCTTGACCTCCCAGCCATAGCCGGGTACGCCGATGGCGCCCACCTTGTCGATATGGTCCATGCCCAGGTGGACGCAGCCCGGGCCGGTGGACTCGGACAGGCCGTAGTTGGTGTCGTACTTGTGGTGGGGGAAATAGCGCATCCAGTGCTTGATGAGGGAGGGGGGCACCGGCTGGGCGCCGATGTGCATCAGCCGCCACTGGGACAGCTGATAGTCCTCCAGCTTCAGATCCCCCCGGTCCAGGGCGGCCAGGATGTCCTGGCACCAGGGCACCAGCAGCCACACGATGGAGCACCGCTCGGAGGAGACGGCCTGGAAGATGGCCTGGGGGGAGTTCCCCTTCAGCAGAACCGCCTTGCTTCCGGTGAACAGAGAGCCGAACCAGTGCATTTTCGCGCCGGTGTGGTACAGGGGCGGGATGCAGAGAAACACATCGTCGTGGGTGGTGGCGTGGTGGATGGCCTCCATCCGGGCGGACTGGGCCAGGGCGTGGTGCTTGAGCAGGATGGCCTTGGGGAAGCCGGTGGTGCCGGAGGAGTAGTAGATGGCGGCCTCATCCTCGTCGTCGATGAGCACCTTGGGGGCCATGCTGGAGCAGTTGGCGGTGGCCCGGTGATAGTCCTCGGCGAAGGAAGGGCAGGTGTCCCCCACGAAGAAGAGGAGCATCTGCTGGGAGATCTTGGGCACGATGGCCTCCACACGGCCGATGAACTCCGGGCCGAAGAACAGCACGTCCACGTCGGCCAGCTTGAGGCAGTAGTCGATCTCGTCGGAGGTATAGCGGAAGTTCAGCGGCACCGCGATGGCCCCCGCCTTCAGGATGCCGAAGTAGATGGGCAGCCACTCCAGGCAGTTCATCAGCAGGATGGCCACCTTCTGCCCCTTCCGGATGCCCCGGCCCAGGAGCATATTGGCCACCCGGTTGGCCTTCTCATCAAAGACTGACCAGGTGATGGCCCGGCGGTAGGGGACGGAGGAGGTGGGCTGGATGAGCTCGTACTCCTTCCAGGTCACCCGCTGGGCCTCCTGGATCTCGGGGTTGATCTCCACCAGGGCGATCTCCTCGCCGTATAGCTTGCTGTTGCGCTCCAACAGATCCGTAATAGGCATGACAGTCAGATCCTTTCAAAACGGGGAGAGCCCCGAAACACTTCATTGATTTTACCTGTTGAAGTATCATAACCCGGAACCGGAGGATTGTCAAGGCCGTTTTCTCTGCCGGAGGGAAAATCAGCGGCAAAAAAATTTTACGGAAAATTCAGAATTCCCTGTTTGACCTTAACGCTTTAATGTGTTATAGTATATAGCAATACGGATCGGCCCGCTCCGTCTGCGGGCCGGAAGGGAGGAAATGTTATGGCAAAGGCAGAGCGCCGGGAGCGCAGCACCGCCCTGTACGAGACGATCCTGAAGCTGAGAGATCTGGAGGAGTGCCGCCGGTTCTTTGAGGACCTGTGTACCCCCACAGAGCTCCAGGCCATGGAGCAGCGTTTCGACGTGGCTGTCTATTTGCAGCAGGGCCTGGTCTATCTGGACATCCTGGAAAAGACCGGGGCCAGCAGCGCTACCATCAGCCGGGTGCGCCGGTCCATGCTGGAAAACGGCGCCGGCGGCGTGGTGCAGAGCATCATTATCCGGGAGGGCCTGGACAAGCCGGAGCCGCCGGAGGAATGACCCGGATCCGGGATATGGGATCAAGTTTTGCATTTTGCAGGAAAGCAGGGAAAAAGAATGAAGCAGCTGATGCTGGGCAACGCGGCCGTTGCCCGTGGACTTTATGAGGCGGGGTGCGGTGTGGTCTCCAGCTACCCCGGCACTCCCAGCACTGAGATCACCGAGGAGTGCGCCAAGTACGACGAGATCTACTGCGAGTGGGCCCCCAACGAGAAGGTGGCCATGGAGGTGGCCTTCGGGGCCAGCCTGGCGGGGAAGCGGTCCTTCTGCGGGATGAAGCACGTTGGTCTGAACGTGGCCGCCGACCCCCTGTTCACCATGAGCTACACCGGGGTGAACGGCGGCATGGTCATCGGTGTGGCCGACGACGCAGGGATGCACTCCTCTCAGAACGAGCAGGACTCCCGCCACTACGCCCGGGCGGCCAAGGTACCCATGCTGGAGCCCTCCGACTCCGCCGAGGCCCTGGCCTTCGCCAAGCTGGCCTATGAGCTGTCCGAGCAGTTCGACACCCCGGTGCTGCTGAAGATGTGCACCCGGGTGGCCCACTCCCAGTCCATCGTGGACACGACGGAGCGGGCGGAGCGGGAAATGATCCCCTATGAGAAGAACATCGCCAAGTATGTGATGATGCCAGGCAACGCCAAGCGCCGCCACCCGGTGGTGGAGGAGCGCACCCGGAAGCTGGCCCAGTGGGCGGAGACCGCCCCGGTCAACCGGGTGGAGGAGGGCGCTGACCACAAGATCGGCATCATCACCTCGTCCACCAGCTATCAGTATGTGAAGGAGGTCTGCGGCGACCGCTTCCCCGTTCTGAAGCTGGGCATGGCCTGGCCCCTGCCAGAGGGGCTGATCCGGGATTTTGCCGCCTCGGTGGATCTGCTCACCGTGGTGGAGGAGCTGGACGGCTTCATCGAGGCCCACTGCCGGGCGATGGGGCTGGCCCTGGCAGGCAAGGACGTGTTCCCCTGCATCGATGAGTTCTCCCAGAACCTGGTGGCGGAGAAGCTGGGCCTGCCGGTCCACGCGGGGAGAAAGCTGGACGACCAGATCCCGCCCCGGCCCCCGGTCATGTGCGCCGGCTGCCCCCACCGGGGACTGTTCTACACCCTGAATAAAAATAAGTGTACGGTGCTGGGCGACATCGGCTGCTACACCCTGGGCGCGGTGGCCCCCCTGTCCGCTATGGACATGACCCTGTGCATGGGCGGCTCCATCTCCGCCATCCACGGCTTCAACAAGGCCCGGGGCGGGGAGAGCGAGCACAAGACGGTGGCCGTCATCGGCGACTCCACCTTTATGCACTCCGGCATGACCGGTCTGGCCAACATCGCCTACAACCAGTCCAACTCCACTGTCATTATCCTGGACAACTCCATCACTGGCATGACCGGCCACCAGCAGAATCCCACCACCGGATTCAACATCAAGGGCGACCCCGCCGGAAAGATCGACCTGGAGGCCCTGTGCCGGGCCATGGGCTTCCGCCGTGTCCGGGTGGTGGACCCCTATGACCTGAAGGAGACCGACCGGGCGGTGAAGGAGGAGCTGGCCGCTGACGAGCCCTCTGTCATCATCAGCCGTCGGCCCTGCGCCCTGCTGAAATACGTCAAGCACAAGGCCCCGCTGAAGGTGAACACGGACAAGTGCATCGGCTGCAAGAGCTGCATGAAGATCGGCTGTCCCGCCATCTCCATGAAGGAGGGAAAGGCCCATGTGGACTTCACCCAGTGCGTGGGCTGCGGCGTGTGCCAGCAGCTGTGTCCGGTGGGCGCCTTTGAGAGCACCGGCAAGGAGGGCTGAGAGATGGAAACGAAAAATATTATGATCGTGGGCGTGGGCGGACAGGGCTCCCTGCTGGCCAGCAAGCTGCTGGGCCATCTGCTGATGGAGCAGGGCTATGACGTGAAGGTGTCCGAGGTCCACGGGATGTCCCAGCGGGGCGGCAGCGTGGTCACCTATGTCCGCTATGGGGATAAGGTGTGTTCCCCGGTCATCGACCAGGGAGAGGCGGACTTCATCGTCTCCTTCGAGGTGCTGGAGGCCGCCCGCTGGCTGAGCTACTTAAAGCCCGACGGGCAGATCGTCACCAACACCCAGCAGATCGACCCCATGCCGGTCATCACCGGGGCGGCTCAATATCCGGAAAACCTGGTGGAGAAGATGAAGGCCGCCGGGGCCAGGGTGGACGCCCTGGACTGCCTGAAGCTGGCCGAGGAGGCGGGCTCCTCCAAGGCGGTGAACCTGGTGCTGATGGGGCGGCTGTCCCATTACTTTGACCTGCCGGAGGAGGCGTGGATGAAGTCCCTGGAGGCCTGCGTCCCTGCAAAATTCCTGGAACTGAACAAGCGGGCCTTCCAGCTGGGCAAAAACGCTTGAGTCAATTAGGAATTAGGAGTTAGGAATTAGGAATTGGAGGGCGGAGATGGGAAGCGTACTGCTGGTGGGGACGGGCGGGGCCCTGGGGGCCATGGGCCGATATGGGCTGAGCCTGCTGCCCTGGCGGGGGGAGTTCCCGTTGCTGACCCTGCTGACCAATCTGCTGGGGGCGGTGCTCATCGGCTTCATCGCCGGACTGGCAGGCCGCGGGCGGCTGAACCCGTCCGCC
>ERZ773144.3216-NODE-3216-length-11594-cov-14.273767_pt1 | contig 11594 bp, 8 predicted proteins | sample MGYA00580849_ERZ773144 | MGnify/ENA primary metagenome ERZ773144 (study PRJEB29015, sample SAMEA2737861) | human gut metagenome | biome: human gut; feature: human-associated habitat; material: faeces | place: China | collected 2012 ...
GCCGGTGTTTTGCCGCGACTATGGATGGCACGGGATCTGGTTGGCGGTATTTCACTCCATCTCCGCCTTTTGCAACGCAGGGTTTGACATTCTGGGAACAAACAACAACTTGTATCCGTCCCTTACCGGTTACGTCCAAAATCCGGTGATCAATATCACGATCATGCTGCTGATCATAACCGGCGGCATCGGATTCTTAACGTGGGATGACATTTGCGAAAACAAGCTGCACATCCACCGTTATCGAATGCAGAGCAAGGTCATTCTCGTTACAACACTCGTGCTGATCGTCCTTCCGGCACTGTTTTTCTTCTTTGTGGACTTTGATGCCCTTCCCCGCGGAGAGCGGGTTCAGGCAGCCTTGTTCCAATCGGTCACGCCGAGAACGGCGGGCTTCAACACGGTAAATCTATCCGCGATGTCCGGTGCGTCGCAGGGCATGATGATTCTTCTGATGCTCATTGGCGGTTCTCCCGGCTCCACGGCAGGCGGCATGAAAACCACCACGCTGGCAGTTCTGCTTGCCAATGCTGCCGCAACCTTCCGTCAGCGGGACAGCGCCCAATTCTTTGGGCGCAGAGTCGATTGCGGTGCCGTCAAAACCGCTGCGACCATTCTGACGATGTACCTTGCGCTGTTCTTTGGGGGAGCCGTCTTTATCAGCGTGTATGAGAATCTTCCGCTGTCCCCCTGCCTATATGAAACCGCGTCGGCGGTGGGCACCGTGGGACTGACTCTGGGTATTACGCCGCAGCTGCACATTCCCTCGCAGGCGGTATTGATCGCGCTGATGTATCTGGGCAGGGTCGGCGGGCTGACGCTCATTTATGCGGCGGTGTCCAGCAAAAAAAGCGGCAATGCAAAGCTGCCGCAGGAAAGAATTACGATTGGATAAGTAAAGGAGTTGTCTATCCCATGAAAAATGTTTTATTGATTGGAGCAGGTCGCTTTGGGCGGCATATCGCCATGCAGCTTTCTCAACTGGGGCATCAGGTCATGGCAGTTGATACCAACGAGGAGCGAATCAACGATGTGCTTCCGTTTGTCACCAACGCACAGATCGGCGACAGCACCAATGCGGAGTTCCTGCGTTCGCTCGGCATCGGGAATTTTGATGTTTGCTTTATGACCATCAGCGGCAACTTCCAGAACTCGCTGGAAACCACCTCGCTGCTGAAAGAGCTGGGCGCAAAATGCGTGGTATCCCGCGCCGAACGCGACGTGCAGGCGAAGTTTCTGCTCCGCAACGGCGCAGATAACGTGGTCTATCCCGAAAAGCAGATGGCAAAATGGGCAGCGATTCGATTCACTGCCGACCATATTTTTGACTATATAGAGATCGACGAGCAGCACGCCATCTTTGAAGTTCAGGTGCCAGAGGCGTGGGTCGGGAAAAGCGTTGGAGAACTGGATGTTCGCCGAAAGTTCGGCATCAATATCCTCGGCATCAAGCGTGCAGGAAAAACGGATGTTTCCGTTACGCCGGACACTGTATTGTCCGATGACATAACGATTCTGACAATGGGTGAGTATAAAGCGCTGCAAAAGTGCTTTCGGATTTGAATGGGCCTGTGCACAATAGTGGAAAGGAAGAAACATGGCGAAGAAACCGCAAAACACAGCCGGTAACAGAAATGAGGATTCCGCGCCGCAGGAACGCAAATGGCCGGACAAGGCGATTATTCGTTACATTATCCGCGCATTGGTGCTGCTGATTGTATTTGCGTGGGCACTGGTAAACCTTGACGCTGTTTTGCGTTTTCTCGGCAAGGTGCTTGCGCTGTTCACGCCATTTCTGATCGGCGGCGCAATTGCGTTTTTGATTAACATAGTCCTTCGACCGTTGGAATGCTGCTGGAACAAGGTGTGCCGAAGGGCTCCTGAAAAGCTGACCCGCCCTGTGTGCCTGAGCGCAAGCACCGTGCTCGTTCTTGGGATTCTGTTTGCTGTGGTGTTTATGATGATCCCCAGCCTGCGGGAGTCCGGCGACGAGTTTATTCAAAACATTCCGGCCTATGTGGAGGAAATCGGGCGGTGGTGGACAGGCGTTGTCCGGTTTGCTGCAAAATATAACATTGTCCTGCCCGAATACGCCATAGACTCCGACCTGTTGATCGAGAAGGTCACCGCCTTGATCAGCGATGAGGGAAGCGGCATCCTCACCGTGACGTGGGGCGCGGCAACCTCTGTCCTGTCGGCTTTGGTGGATGTTCTCTTGGGACTTGTCTTTGCGCTGTATCTGCTTGCAAAGAAGGAAGTCGTCGCGGCACATTTGAAAAAACTCATTGTGACAGTCCTTCCGCAAAAGAAGGCACAGCGGCTTCTGAGTATTGCCTTTCTGACCAACCAAACCTTTACAAATTTTGTCAGCGGACAGCTTACCGAAGCGGTCATCATCGGCGTTCTGTGCTTCTTTGGAATGCTGATCCTTGGGATTCCGTATGCTGGTGCGGTCTCCGCGTTTGTGGCCGTTACTGCGCTGGTACCGATTTTTGGCGCATGGATTGGCGGCGGTCTTGGCGCGTTTTTGATCCTACTGGCAGAACCCGGCAAGGCTCTGTGGTTCATTCTCTTTCTGCTCATTTTGCAGCAGGTGGAGAGCAATCTGATTTATCCCAAGGTGGTCGGCAAGTCCGTTGGGCTTCCCGGACTGCTTGTGCTGATGGCTGTTACAATCGGCGGCGAAGCATTCGGCGTCTTAGGGATGCTGTTCAGCGTACCCGTCTGTGCTGTGTTGTACAGTCTTTATCTGGAGTTCATGAAGAAAGCAAGCACCAACCACTGAATGATTCATGATCGGCTGCCTCCTGAATATAAGGCTGCGAGCCAAATGCAAAGGGCTTGGGATTATCCCAAAATCGCCACGTGTCCGGACAGCGGCTGTGCTTGCTATTCTCCCAAATCTCAGTTTCCCCATCCCCGCGCTGCGCTTTTCCTTCGGCGTGATCTGTGGTATACTGTAGGAAAATCACCAAAGGGAGGGCTGCGTATGGCAGAGAGACGCGTATTTGCCGGTTACTACAAGCGCTACGACGGCAAGCCGATTTTCGTCATCCGGGTGCTCAAGGACATCGACACCGGCGAGGCCATCTTGGTCTGCAAGGATGCCAGCTTTTCCCGCGAGGACAACGAACATTACTACCTCATCCGCTACGCCTCCTTCTGCGAGCAGGTCGAAGTCGATGGTGTGCTGCGGGATAAATACGTCCGTCAGACCCGGCGCGAGATCGACGAAGGCACCGTCCGCGAGGTGTATGAGGATGGCTTTCCGGAGCCTAAGAGCAAGCCCTTCACTTATGTTGATGACGAGTACGCGGAGCGCACCATCCGTTGCAGCAGAACCTACTATGAATACGCCGACCTCTTCCGGAAACGCTTTTCCGAGGGGCTGTCCATCCGCAAAGCAGCGGATGCCATGCAGCAGAATCGCGGCGTGGTCGAGCGGCGGCAGGCCGCGCTCTATCGGGCGTTCGCCCAGCTTTTGCAGCAGCGGGATGAGGCAGATGGTGTCTGTCGGCTGATGCAGAAAACTGAATACGATCAAAGGGATATAGAGGATTTGCTCGAATAACTGATGCAAATCCAAGCGCTTGTCGTAGTGGCAGGCGCTTCTTTTTTTGCCCTTGTTATGACAAAACCGTGACGCCCCGCATCATTTTGTCCGTTGGAAAGTAGAAAGGGCAATTTGGAGCAGCGCACAGAATTTATTTCACCGACCTCGAAACTTTTTTGAGAAATCTGGGACAAAACCGGTCTCTGATTCACTTAGCTAAGTAGAGGGAGGATCAGGGGCAAGAAAAGTTTTTTGAAAAAGGGTGCTAAGTTTTTGAGAAAAAATGTCCGTTGGTTATATAGAGGACCTTCTGCACGACCAAAATTTTTTCGCGCCACCTGACAAACGATCAAAAATTGTCTGCGGGATGGAGAAAGGGAAACCAATCCATCCAAGCCGCCCTTCAAACAAAGTTTTTCAAAATCGAAAGAAGAATCACAATGAACATCATGCACTACGATTATTCCGACAAGACCACCGTCCCCACGGAGCTGCTGCAAGACCCCTATCTCTCTGTCGATACCAAGGGTCTGGCCGCAATCCTCTGTTCCTTCGGCAAAGAAGCCTTTGAGCTGTCCGAACTGAACAAACTGCTGAAAGATAACATTTCGGATGAGCGAATCTTCCGCACGCTCATGGAGCTTTACGATATGTGCTATCTGGACGTTTGGGAAGAGGGAGATAACAGACACCTGATGCTGAGGGGGATGTAAGTCATACCGGACCGCACGCGACCCATCCGCAAAGAAATCTGCCTCAACAAGCAGGAGTTGAATCTCATTCAGCACAAGATGCGGCAGTTGGGGACGCACAACTTCGGGGTTTACGCCCGGAAAATGCTGCTCGACGGGTACATCATCAAGGTCGATTACACCGAGCAGAAAAAGTTAACTGCCGCCGTCAGCCGCGTCACCTCGAACGTCAACCAGATTTGCCGCCGCATCAACAGCACCGGGCGCTGCTACGAGGATGACGTTGCCGAGCTGAAAGCGCGGCAAGCCGAGATCTGGGAGCTGCTGCTGGACAGGGCAAGCATTTCCCGGCAGAACGGCTACGTCGAGCCGGACGGCACCATCCGGCTGTACTTCACCTTGGAGCAGGCGCAGACAAAGCTCCACCGCAGCCGCCAGAGCGCCACACGAATCTTCCGGGAACTGGAGTACAGCGGCTTGATCGTTCGGCGCAAGCAGGGCTTTGCCAATACTAATGATTGTGCGAAGAGGGATAAAATCCGTTCAACTTGAAGTATACCTTGTTTCACTGGGACACAATCTTTATAAATTCCACAACAAACAGATGAAAATAAAATCAGCTGCACAGATTTGAAAATCAACAAATTTATGGGGTAAGGGGGAAATGCGCTTTTAGAGACTACTTCGTTTATAATTTTTTAGTCTAAAAGAGCGTGTAAAAAATGATTTCTCATTTTTTCACACGCCCTATTTTTACCATATGCTTTTATTTTCTGCTCTCCGCCAGCTCCCCAAGCTTCCCAAGGATCTCCTTCGCCTTCTCGATCATCGGCTCGCAGTTCTTGTTCTTCTTTCCTTTTTCCTGGTAGAACAGGACCGGTTTCTCGCCGCCCTGGGCGAAGCGGAGAGCGGTCTTGTACTCTGCGATCAGTGCCGGGATCTTTGTGACATCGAGTTTTGCCTTCGGGTAGAGCTCGATGCGGATCTCCTGGGTGTTGATGTCCACCTCGGTCACATATGCCCGGTGCGCCATGGCCTTTAACTCCGCAACCCGGAGCAGATTGTCCACAGATTTCGGAATATCGCCGAAGCGGTCGATCAGCTCATCCTGCATATCCATATACTCGTCGTCCGTCTCGATGGCGGAAATTCTCTTGTATACATCAAGCTTCAGATACTCATTCTTGATATATCCGTCCGGAATAAATGCGTCGATATCGCAATCCACCACGGTCTCAAAGGTTTCCTCCTCTTCCTGTCCGCCCTTTAAGGCAATGACCGCCTCGTTGAGCATCTTGCAGTAAAGATCATATCCGACTGCCTCCATGTGTCCATGCTGTTCCGCTCCGAGGATATTTCCCGCGCCGCGGATCTCAAGGTCACGCATCGCGATCTTGATCCCGGATCCCAGCTCTGTGAACTCCCGGATCGCCTGAAGACGTTTTTCCGCATCCTCCTTTAACATCTTATCCCGTTTATACATCAGGAACGCATAGGAGGTACGGTTCGACCGTCCGATCCGCCCCCGGATCTGGTAGAGCTGGGAAAGGCCAAGACGATCCGCGTCCTGAATGATCATCGTGTTGGCATTCGGGATATCCAGCCCCGTCTCGATGATCGTTGTAGACACGAGAACATCAATATCGCCGTTGATGAAATCCAGCATGATCTTCTCGAGCTGATGCTCATTCATCTGTCCATGGGCAAAAGCCACATTTGCGTCGGGCACGAGAGACGCCACATGGTTTGCCACCTCGTCGATGTTATTGACACGGTTGTATACATAGTACACCTGCCCGCCGCGCCCTAATTCTCTGTGGATCGCCTCACGGATCATCTCGTCGTTGTACTCCATGACATAGGTCTGGATCGGAACACGGTCCACCGGCGGCTCCTCGAGAACACTCATGTCACGGATCCCGATAAGGCTCATATGCAGAGTCCGCGGGATCGGCGTCGCTGTCAGGGTCAGAACGTCCACGTTCTGCTTCATCTGCTTGATCTTCTCTTTGTGGGTCACACCGAACCGCTGCTCCTCATCGACGATCAGAAGTCCAAGGTTCTTAAACTGTACATCCTTTGACAGGACTCTGTGTGTGCCGACAATAATATCCACATACCCCTTTTTCAGTCCTTCTACTGTCTTCTTCATCTCTCCCGGTGTCCGGAAGCGCGACATCATGTCCACGCGGACCGGGAAATCCTTCATTCTCTGGACGAACGTATTGTAGATCTGCTGCGCCAGGATTGTTGTCGGGACCAGGTACACGACCTGTTTTCCTTCCTGCACCGCCTTGAACGCCGCGCGGAGTGCGATCTCCGTCTTTCCGTAACCGACATCCCCGCAGATCAGGCGGTCCATGATCTTCTTGCTCTCCATGTCCCGCTTCGTATCGTCGATCGCGGTGAGCTGGTCATCCGTCTCATCGTACGGGAACATCTCCTCGAATTCCTTCTGCCAGACCGTATCTGGTCCATACTGGAATCCTTCCGCATCCTGTCTCGCCGCATAGAGCTGCACGAGCTCCTTCGCGATCTCGCGGACTGCCGTGCGGACCTTCGTCTTCGTCTTCGTCCACTCGGTTCCGCCAAGCTTATTTAACTTCGGAACCTTTGCGTCAGCCCCCGCATACTTCTGGATCCCCTCCAGACGGGTCGCCGGAAGATAGAGGTTTCCGCCGTCCCCGTACTCGACCTTGATGTAGTCTTTGATGACATGGTCCTGCTCGATCTTCTCGATTCCTTTATAGATTCCGAGACCATGGCTCTCATGCACCACGTAGTCACCGACAGAGAGTTCGGAGAAGCTGCTGATCTTCTTTCCCTCGTAATTGTACTTTTTCCGCTTTTTCTTCCGTTTTTCCACGCCGAACATGTCGCCCTCGGTGATGACGACGAACTTGATCAGCGGGTACTCAAAGCCCTTATGGAGTTTTCCGTAGGTGACCATGATCTCCCCCGGAGCGACCGGCTGTCCCGGGTCTTCCGGACAGAACGCCCGCAGGTCATACTCCCTTAGATCCCCCGCAAGACGGCTCGCTCTGGTCCTCGACGCAGAGAGGAGAACAACGCGGTATCCGTCCTTCTTCCATCTCGTCAGGTCCTTGATCAGGATCTCGAAGCTGTTCTGGTAGGAATTTAAGTTCTTTCCGGTCAGGCTGTACTTCGCCTTCGGAGTCATGCCGGGGAGTCTCTGGTCAAGTCCGGTCATGAAGATCGTGTGCGGCGTGTGCGCGTCCGCCAGGATCGTTTTCGATGAAAACAGGAGGTCCGCCTGTCCCGGCAGGATATAGCCCTGTTCCAGGCGATGGGACATGCTCTCCCGGAATTCCGTCTCGACGGTCTCCGCTTTTTCTTTCATGCGCTGGGGTTCATCTAAGAGCAGGGCGAGTCCTGTGTATTCCTTTTCTGTGCCCGCTGCTATCCTATTTGAGTCACCGACAGCTTTTTTCCCTGTCCCCCCTGCCTTTTGTTCTGACATTCCGCTCTCTGCAGCTTTTGCCGTTTTCTTGTCAGTCTCCTCTCCCGTTTTTACCTCAGAATGCGTGCAAACAGCTCTGTTTCCCACATCTTTCATGTAATCCAGAAATGACACCGTGTCCTTACAGAAATACCGGATATACGCATCCAATGTCTGCACATCGAATCCCTCTCTCAAGGATTCCACAAGCTCTCCGACGGCCCGCCGGATCCGCGTCGCTTCCTCCGGCTTTTTCTGATCGCGGAAGGTCTTTTCCTGCTTCTTTCCCTCTGACTCCAGGCGCAGGATCCCATCCTCGATATGTTCCTTCGTGAGGATCAGTTCTGCTGCCGGGTAGATCGTGACCTCGTCCATCTGCTGGATCGAGCGCTGGCTCTCGGCATCAAACGAGCGGATCGAGTCCACCTCGTCTCCCCAGAGTTCGATCCGGACCGGGACCTCCTCCGTAAGCGGAAAGACATCGAGAATTCCACCGCGGACCGAAAACTGTCCCATTCCATCGACCTGTCCCATCCGCTCATATCCCATGTTCGTAAGCTGTGTCTTGATCTCCTCGATATCGAGCGTCTGTCCCGCCATGATGTTCAGGCAGCTCTCCCTGATCATGGAAAGCGGCAGAAGATGATCCATGAGACCGTCCACGGTCGTCACGACAACGCCGCCTTCGTCCTCCAAAAGGTGTTTAAACACCTGCATCCGCTGTCTCGTCAGGAGATTTCCGTGGATATCAGAGCTGTAAAACAGAAGGTCTCTTGCCGGGTACAGCCATGTATTCGGCTCAAAATAGCTGAAATCATCATAGATCTCCTTCGCCCGGTTGTCATCATACGTCACGACAAGGCGCCACGGATGTTCCTTCGAGAGTTCATACATGACATGAACTTTCTGGGAATCTGTCACGCCGCTGACCTGGATCGGACCTTTTCCTTTATCCATATCCTGTTTCATATCGGTATACTCCGCCAGCTCCGCGAGCGGATTTGCAAAAACTTCAGCCATGGTTCCTCCTGTTTTTATTCGTTTCCTGTCCGATCATATTTCTGATTCTATTCCAGTTAGTGTGCATAGGTATTCTCCGCACGCACACTGCGGCAAAATTTTACCAATACTTCTTTTATTTTTCTTCTTTCTTCCGGTTATGATCATTCATCGCCTGCGCGATCCCGACATTCACGATCTCGCAGACTGCGTCGGCCGCTTCCTTCACGGCGTCATCCATCGTCGCCTGCTCTTCCTTTGAGAAGTGTCCGAGCACATAATCTGCAAGATCCATTCTCGCCGGTTTCTCACCGACTCCGACCTTCACGCGCGGGAATTCCTGGGTTCCGAGATGTGCGATGATGCTCTTGATCCCGTTGTGACCGCCGGCACTTCCCTTTGCGCGGATCCTTAACTGGCCCGGAGCCAGACTGATATCATCGTACACGATCAGGATATCTTCCGGATCCACCTTATAATAATCGGCTGCCGCGCGGATACTCTCCCCACTGGAGTTCATATACGTCTGCGGCTTCATGAGAATCACCTTCTCCCCGCCGATCACGCCTTTTCCGCAGAGCGCCTTGTGCTTTTTCTCTGAAATGTCCGCCCCGATCTTCTCCGCCAGAGCATCCATCACCATAAAACCTGCATTGTGTCTTGTATTTTCATATTCCTTTCCCGGGTTTCCGAGACCTGCAATTATTAACATTTTTATCTCCTTTTCGAATTTCCGCTGACCGCCAGGTATTCCCTTCCACGGTCAAAACGGAATCTGATTTTTCTAAATCGCAACGCATTTAAGGGGCCTTTTTCCAAAGTCCCCTGATTTCTACATTTTATCAGTTTTGAACGTCCAGTGCAAGAGGCAGTTATGACAAGAATCTGCCGCCAGCAACTCCGTCATGACACCCATTCCGTCCATGATCACAGCTGTTAGCGGCAGATTCTTTTATATCCTATACTCGTTTTTCATACTCCGGCAGATACCCCCTGATGTACCGTCCGAATCGTGCGGGATTTGCGCTTTTGCGCTCATCCCTTGTGCATTCCGTGTCATGGAATGTATCTATTCATAGATTACCATATTTTCAGAATTCATGCAATCCTTTTCAGGAAACACATACACTTGCGTTTACAGTAACTATCCTTCACAGACATTCGACTTGAATTTTCGACATAAAATCAATTGTTTTTTCATTCCTGTATCTACGTGCTTTTTCTGTATCCGTAATTTAACCGACACTTTATTTATTTTTCCAATGCTCCGTATGCAGCAGCATATGTGCCTTGTGGGACATCGGTTTTCCGAAGAAATCGCTGTAGATCTCCTTGATATCCGGGTTTTCATGCGAATACCGGAGTTCTGATTCCGCATCCAGTTCGTATAACTTCTTTCCGCGCGCAAACGCCAGCTCCTCGCCGTCGTGGATCGGCTGTCCGCCGCCGCCGACACAGCCGCCCGGGCATGCCATGACTTCGACAAAGTCGTAGTGGACTTCCCCGCGCTCGATCTGCTGCAGCAGTCTTCTCGTATTTCCAAGGCCGCTGACTGCTGCGGTACGCAGCTTAATGTCGCCGATCGCAAACTCCGCTTCCTGGACTCCTGCGTTTTCCTGGAATCCTTCACTGCGGACCGCACGGAACGCGTCTGCCGGCGGATTCTCGCCCTTTAAGGTGAAATATGCGGTGCGCAGGGCTGCTTCCATAACGCCGCCGGTCGCGCCGAAGATCACACCGGCGCCGGTTCCCGCGTGCATCGGGCTGTCGCCCGGGATCTCGACCAGTGTATTCGGACGGATATGGGCGGAGCGGATCATCTTCACGAGTTCTCTCGTCGTGAGAACCGCATCGACGTCATGTCCGGCATACTCCCCGTAGAAGAGGTCCATCTCACGCTCGCCTTTTTTTGCCACGCAGGGCATGATGGAGAGCGTAAAGATCTGATCCGGGGAAACTCCGAGTTTTTCCGCAAAATATGTCTTCATGACCGCCCCGAACATCTGCTGCGGGGATTTTGCTGTGGAGAGGTAGTTCACCATATACGGAAACTGGCTCTTCGCAAATCGAACCCAGCCAGGGCAGCATGAGGTGAACATCGGACGGTCTTTCAGTTCGCCGCTTGTGAAACGGCTGATAAACTCCGTGCTCTCCTCCATGATCGTGAGATCCGCGGAAAATACCGTATCAAACGCGTAATCGACGCCCATTCTCTTTAATGCATCGAAGATCTTTCCGACCGGAGCGTCCGCGCCGGAGAGTCCAAGTTCCTCTCCCCAGGCCGTGCGGACCGCCGGGGCAACCTGCGCCACAACGATCTTCTCTTTATTTTCGATCGCTTCCCAGACTTTTTCCGTATCGTCGCGCTCCGAGAGGGCGCCAACCGGACAGTGGGTGATACACTGACCGCAGAGAGCGCAGTTCGCTTCCCCGATCGTCTTATGTCCTGCGACATTCACGGTCGTTCTGGAACCGGTTCCTTCCACATCCCAAATCCCGAGTCCCTGGATCTTATCACAGACCTGAACACAGCGCATGCACTTGATGCACTTCGCGGAATTGCGGATCAGCGGGAAATTCTTATCCCACGGCTGATATTCCGGTTCCTGCTTAAACGGGATTTCCAGAATATTCAGATCATATGCCACCTGCTGCAGACCACAGTTTCCGTTTCTCGGACAGACCACGCAGCGGTTATCATGCTGGGACAGCAGCAGCTGGACCGTATTTCTTCTGTGATTCCGGACCTTCGGGCTGTTCGTATGGATGACCATGCCTTCCTTCACGAGATTGTTGCAGGAGGTGATCAGTTTTTCCTTTCCTTCCAGCTCCACAACGCAGACTCTGCAGGCCGCGATCTCGTTGATCCCCTTTAAGTAACAGAGCTTCG
>ERZ773144.3218-NODE-3218-length-11589-cov-3.647304_pt1 | contig 11589 bp, 19 predicted proteins | sample MGYA00580849_ERZ773144 | MGnify/ENA primary metagenome ERZ773144 (study PRJEB29015, sample SAMEA2737861) | human gut metagenome | biome: human gut; feature: human-associated habitat; material: faeces | place: China | collected 2012 ...
CTGTATCGAAATGTATGTGCTCATAACGAAAGGTTGTTTTCCTATCACACATATATTGACATTCCAGATACGTTGTTACATAAAAAATTAGGCATTTCTAAAAACGGTTCAAAATATGTATATGGAAAAAATGACTTGTTTAGTGTAGTCATTACTTTTCGTTATCTACTTCCAAAGACCGATTTTTTACTGTTTAAAAAGCAATTATTGCATATTTTTGACCGATATGAAAAGCAGAATTCAAATTTGAAGTTGAATGATCTTTTTGAATATATGGGATTTCCGAGTAACTGGAAAGAGATAACAAAATTTCGCAAAATATAAGTGGAGATATTAGCAAAAATATTTCCACTTATATTTAAAGCTATTCTATTTTCTGTGACTTCTTCGCACTATTCAATCCATCCACCCAATTACACAAAATCACAATCGTCTCATAATTTACATTGATATATGTACGCCACCTTTTCTTCCGCCAAGAACGTCTTTTCCTTTCAGATCATCCCATGAAAAATCCGGCATTTCTTCACGTGCGACCAGAAAGTTTCCGGCGCGCTGCGTAAGCTGCGCGAAGTTTTTGATGACATCATTTGCACCCTCCTGGTAAGTATAAATCGAAGATTCACTTCCCATAAAGCCAATATCTGCCTCACCGGAGAGGACGGCGGTCATAACTTTATCCGCCCCAAACGGAGTCAACCAGTTAGTACAAGACGCTATAAGAAATCAACAGAGTCAACGGTATGATCAGTATTCAGGTGAATCTCCCGGATAATGGAGTGCCAGAAAGCTCTGCGGTTTTCTTGGGTTAAATTGTAGTACATTGTTCTAAAGTCTGTATTCAGCAGCTCTTCCAGATAAGCATAATCAGGTTCTAATTCCGGAGCCGCATTTAACAATTCATTCAGTTCGTTTTCAATCCGATCATATTCTTTGCTGTAATAATCCCATTCGATTCTTCCTTTCTGGAAGAGAAGATTTAATCGTTCTAATTCTTTCTGGAGCTTTTCCGGAGTCTGAACTTTCTTCTTTTTTTCTTGTTCCTTTTCAATTTTTTCACATTTTATTTTAAATTTATTGTATTCGTATTCCAGATGATCAATCAGGTATCGTTCTATAAGATTCTGACTAACCATATGTCTGTAAGAACATTTATGATCAATAAAAGCTTTGTTGCATCGGTAATAGCAGTATACTTTTTTGGCACCGGTTTTCCTGTTGATAATGGACGAACCGCCTCTTGCGCTAAGCCTGCGTCCACAGATCGGACAATTTATCATGCCGCTGAAAAGATAAATCCGGCCAGAAGGAGCACGCTTAACATTTGCGTTCTGTATTTCCTGCAGATTATTCCATTCGGATTCTGTCAGGTAAGCAGGACAGTATGGAATTCCGCGATAGGTTCCTTTGTAAAATTCACTCGACAGCAGTGTTCGCATATTCGCCCATGTAAAATCCGGATCATAATTTTCCTGAATATAGCGCATGGAAAGCCCTTTTGCATGGTGCTTAAAGAAAAAACGATAAAAAGCATTTACAGTGTCTTCTCGATCAGGATCTTTTACCATGCGTTTTACGCCGTCAATGATTCCAGATTTGTAGCCGTACCCCATATTCACATCGCCGAAGATCAGCTTTCCCTGACGGATAGATGCTTCATTTACGAATTTGATACGTTCGCTGGTGGTATCGACCTCATTCTGACCGATAGACAGGACTACATTCAGCTGCAACCGTCCGTCTCTGGTTTCCATATTGATTCCGGGTTCACTGGTGCTGATCCAATGGACGTTATTATCGTCCAAGACTTCCTGTACCTTGTAAAAATCAGACAGGTTACGGAACCATCTGTCAATCCGCCAGAAGATGATCACATCAATTTTTCCGGCTTTTACATCTTCGAGGAGTGAATGGATAGCTTTTCTCTTTTTTAATTCTTTACGGGCAGTTTTACCCTCGTCAGCATAAACTCCAGCAACGGTCATATTATGTTCTTTGGCGTAATTGGTCAGGTACTGCTTTTGTGCTTCCAGGGATTTACCGTGCATCATCTGTTCAGCGGTAGACACACGGATGTAAATGGCGCAGCGTTCAATTTTACTTGGCATATTATATCACCTTTCTCTTCAATATACGTAAAAATGAGTATAAAAATAACAGCCAGAGAACTTTTGTTCTCTTGCGCGGCTGCTCCGAAGATGATACACTATATTTTGAACGTACTGGTGTATCCTTCGGGGCATTAGTCTTGAGCCGTTCCTGTTGGCGCAGGAGCGGTTTTATTTTGAAAAAATGTTTATATAACGTAAAAGACCTCGCATTTCTACGAGGTCTTTCAATAAATACGGCTCGCCAGATGACTGGGAGCATTGTCTTGTATACTGCCGGTTAACGGCTTTGTTTTAGCTTATTTATTATATACCTCATTATATGAAAATGTCAATAAAATATGTTGATTTTTAAAATTTTCTATTTGTAAAGTTAGAAATAATTTCCTGATCTATGCGATCAAGCTTTTCGTTGGAAAGCTTTACATTGCTTAAAATATCGAAATTAGTTTTCGGATCATAAATTCGTATTTTGCTGATGGTTGTGATTTGTCCAACTAAAGCAATACTACCAAGTTTTGCTTTATTGATTTCGTTTCTCATTCTTTTTAATAACAATAAATCCCTTGCACAATCCTCTAAATCCTTTTGGAATTTATGCATGTCTTCTGGATGAGTTTTGTAAGTGGCGTCAACTTCTTTCTTGAGGTCAAAGACTTTCTTTTCCAGAGGTCTTTGAATATAAGTAATTTTGGAAACTAACCCTGTGTATAGTTCGTTACCTAAATAGATACAACCTTTATGAAGATGATCTACATCAGATTTCTTCTTAACAGAGGTAAGCGGAACAACAGTTATTACAGGGGAGTTCTTTGAATTATTTTTTTCGACAACAACGCAATAGTGCAACCCACCTTCTTCGCTACCAATATTATAACCAAGATGGACTTTTATGATTTCACCTCGTTTGTATCTTCTTAAACTGGATGGGGAAAAACGAGATTCAAAATCGAGAAAAGTAGACCAATCTTCAAGCCAATAACTTAATTTGTCAGCTTTTCCACGGGTTTTAGAATCTGGACTATTGATCAAAGAGTCGATATAGTGTTCCATTTTTGCCAAAGCCTTTTCTTTATGTCGTTTAAGCTCTTCTTTTGTTAAATTACGTCCCATATATTCACCTCATTTCTTTTGGAAACAAAAATGTAATTGTTTATATAGTTACGATTAGTTCTCTTGCGCGGCTGCTCCGGAGATGATACAATATTATTTGGAATTGGGTATCTCTTCGGAGAACTTAATAGAAACATATTGGAGTATGTTTCATCGCTCGACCGTTCCTGTTGGCGCAGGAGCGGTTCTTTTATTTATATTATTCTGTCTGATCAAGGGTTATAGTTTTTGTTATTCCGGAAACTGTTACCTGATAGGTAATCTGCTTGCTTGAATCGGAATAAGAAAACTCTTTTGTATCGTCCAGAGAGGCGAGAAGAGCGGAATCGGTTGCTTCTTTGTCTCTGGTAGATGTCCAAGTATATTCTTCAGAATATTCTGTAGGAGCAGTATAGGTTCCAACCCAGTAAACAGCAGTTGTATTCCCCTCATCCATAATCCAGTTTATTGTGATGGTATCCTCAGTAATATCTGCCTGCATCCAAGTACCGTCATCATCTTTGTACTCCCATTTTCCAGTTAGCACGACAGGTTCTTTGACTTCTTCCTTTGCTTCCTCTTTTGGAGTTTCGGCAGATGCTTCTGTCTTCTTGGATGATTCTTTTGTTCCTTTTGATGAATCGGAGCTATTGCCACAGGCTGTAAATGACAGTGCCATGCTTCCAATCAGAACCAATGCTACAAGTTTCTTTTTCATAATTTTTCCTCCTCATATAAAGTGTTTCTATATAATCGCATATGCGGTTATACCAATTTCATCACCGATAACTGTGGTATAAAATACACCACATAATTATCCACCTGTTTACAGATTCCGTATTTATTCCGGTAACATTCAATGCAATCCTCAAGATATTCTTCCGTCACTTCCAAGTATTCCGCAATCTCATATTTATCCTGACATCCATGCTCGTAGGCATTTACAAGTCCGATCAGCCCGATCAGGCGGTTATACCCATGCAGTCGAGCCTGACGTTCCTGTTTCCGGTTGACAGCAGATGTCATATCGAGGATATTTCCGACAGATGTTTCGTGGTGTCCGAGTTCTTCAGCTAAAGCACAGGTCTTTTCCGGAATGGTCATGTCTTCTCGGATAGCAATAACACCATCACAATACAGTCCCTTTATGTTATTGCTTTCAAAACGGTAATTTAAAACATCGACATCATCTTGATAAGCTACATCTTCTAATTTTTCAAATTTATTCACGTTAGCACCTCAATGTTTCCAATGCCATTATTATTTTCTTCTATTTCTCACAAAATCAGCAAAATTTTTGATTTCTTCCATTTCTGCTTCTGTATATTCTTCCCCGTCAAAGTGGGCGGCGAGGGTGGTTGGCTCAGAAGGCTCTGCATATCCGAAAGTGCTTAAAACGTCAGATATACCATAAGCTTTGCACATTATAAGTAAAGCATCTGGCGTTGGTTGACTATTTCCACTTTCCCAACTATAAATAGTTTTTTCGGATGCTTTAAAACCTTTAGAAATTAACAAATCAGAAATATCCTTTACTGATTTCCCGGATTCAAGTCTACATTTTTTTAATATTTCACCAATGGAACTTTTCATATTTTTCCCTCCGATTTGCTTCTTATTTATTTCTGTATCTTGAATATAACACTGAGAATTTAACGTGTCAATAAAATTTCTAAGAAAATCAGAAAAAGGTATTGACATTCTGAGAAATTAAGAATATCATACAATCAAGTTCTAAGAAACTTAGAAAGAGGTGAAAAAATGGACGGAGCAACAAAACAAATTTCTGAGTATATCAGAAAAAAAGGATTTAATCTTTCGGAAATTTCAAGGAAGACAGGAGTACCTTACATGGCGTTATATGACAGCGTTGCAAATGAAAAAAGAGATCGAGATTTGCGGGTAGATGAGTTTTTGGCACTATGTAAGCACTTAGAGCTGGATCCAATTATATTTTGTCCAACTGATACGGAAAGAGGTGATTAGATGGAACAGGTGAAAAAAGAAATAGAAAAAATGAAAGATCAGATAAAGACGTTAAAAACATCTTTACTGATCTTAAGCATTACATTTTTGGTTGTGTCTATTTGCTGGTGGATTCGTTATTTTCAGGTTCAGCAATCTCTTTCTGATATTGTTCAATGTTTGAAAGATGTGAATTTATTTCATCGACTGATTCTTGCAATTTATCGAGTTTCTCGACCGTTGTAGCGTCAGGTGCTTCCGTGTTTTCTAAAATTTCTGAAAGTATTTTAATTTCGGTGCGTTGTAAAGCAAGCTGTTCCTGTTCTGTTGTCGAAGGTCGTAGAGAGATAACCAGAGCAATGATGGCAAGGACTGTGTTAAGCAGACTTAAAAATCTATCAAAAGTTATTTTTGAATGCTTAGAGTCAATAGGAAAAGTATCAGTTGCATTATCGAAGTCGGAAATGATGGAGTTATCAATTATTACATATTCAGCATCAGAAGTAGATTCTGGTTGAACTTCAGTTTTGATAGCCAGTATTTCTTTGACAGCATTCTTCCCAGCAGAAATTGTAGTGGAAGAGACTGATGAACCAATGGATGAAATCAGTGAGTCTAATGCTTTTTGAAGTTCAGGGGTGATTGTAATGTCAGAAGCCAACTGTGATATAGCAGATAAAGAGGACTGAAAAATATCCAATGAATTTTTCAGGGAATTTGCGCCGAGGCTTTGCAATTGGGCAGCGGCAAATTCGGATACTAATTTGGATAATGCAGAATCTAAACCAGATAACTTTAGGTAAGAATCGGCTAGAGAAGTATTACTCATGATAAACCCTTCTTTCGTAATTTATGAAAGAATTTTATCATATCGGTAAATAAAGTTCAATATTTGCAACAAATGAAGAGGGAGCGCAGATTACTTCGGCGTAACCGTGGATTATTTTCTGGAAAAGTAAGGAGGGGTGAAATGGAACGTCTAAGTGGACCGACAGAAGTAAGAGTAATCAATGTGATTGAAGTAAAAGCAAAGAAAGGTCTTGGAATAGAAAAAGACCCAGTACGTGAAATAACACAGTACTGGGATATGGATGGGAATCTATTGGCTGAGAGAGACAATGATCCGCAATTGTTACTTGATCAAATTGAATGGGAGTCGAACCGGTTAAAAAACATTATTGAGAATTTTTTAAGAAGTCAAAAGCTTCAGCAAAAGTAAGTTCATATTCGATATAAGCAACAGTAGCATTTATAAAACGTTTTAAATCTTGAAGATTGTAAATTGCGTGTTTGCGAATATAGTGGGTCTCATCATTACCTATCCAAGAGGAAGCTTTAGCTAATGTTTTAATTTTGGAATTATCAATGTAATCATTGATGCACTTGCTTAAAAAAGAGGATTCTATTTCAGCTTTTTTATCAGGATGTTGTGATATGGCATAGTCTTTTATAAGAAATTCAAGTGCTTTTCTATAGCCAATGCCACAAAGTTCGGATAATCCAGCATTTTCAGCTTCCTCAGCTTGGTGATAAATATTTACGAACTTTGGAGAAAGCTCAGAAAGTTTATCAGAAAAAGAAGTCAAGCTATTTGGAATGGGATATTGAACTGCAATGTGTCCGATGTTTTTGGTAGATTCGATATCATCAAAGAAGCTATAAATCGTAAAGAAAGCATTTTCACATGCAGGGCAGAAAAATAAGCTATACAGGCGCATAGTCTTGAACTTGTCTTGGAAAAAACCAGAAAAACTAGGAGCAGATGCGTAAGCTGTAGAGCAGCATGGACATGTAGAAGGCAGTTCTATGTCAAAATCTTGACTGCCACCAAATGGATTTGGGTTTAAATCATAGGCAGTAATGCAGGTAACCATAAAATCAATCCTTTCATTATTTGATAGAAAAATTATACCAGATAATAGTAGGACAAATCAACAAGTACAACCAGCACCGCATAAACTTCAATAGAAAGTAGGTGGTAAGCATGAAACCCGATATCGAAAAAATCATACAGGTGATGATTTCTTTATTGGAAGAACAGGAAAAAGTGAAAATTACATATACCATTGAGAAAACCGCGTAAGCGGTACCAGTTGGACAAGTAAAGGAGGGATAAGAGATGTTTTACAAGATCGCAAAGGCACTCAGCGTAACGGCAAGCATTACCGGAATCTTGATGATGGCTGGTGCGTGCTCAGTGAAAAGTCGGGAGCTGTTTTATTTATATGCAGCACTTGGAATCACAACATTTACTACCGGAGCATTTGCACTGGAATATTTCCGGATACGGGAATGGCAGTACCGGAAAAGGAAAATAAGGGAGGCGAGGGAGCATGCCAGAAGAGAAGCAGCGTAAAAGGCGGATCAGAGTAGAGAAGCTGGATGAATGGATTGAGACTCTGAAATCAATAGAAAGAGTCAATCGTGAATCCGAATATTTCAAACAGAGTGCGATCCCATATTTAGAACAATATGTAGACAGCCTGAAAGAAGCAGGCAGAAAAACAGTAGTATTGGAGGACAAGCAGTGAAAACAGTAAAAGTAACACCGGATAACATCATTTCGATAATCGATGTGGATTTTGACGATTTCCACGATCTGCAGAAAGCAGTCGGCGGGCATTTTGAAACTGTAAGCACAAAAACCTTGTATGAGACGTTTAAAATGCCAATGATCATGCTGGTGGATGAGGATGGAATAATGAAGCAGAAAGAAGTCAACCGCCTTGGAAGCTATTTTTATGATGCAGACAGGCACGGATGGCCAATCTTAGGAGATATTGTATTTGCAATTGCAGCCGGAGAAGATATTGAAGCACCGGATGATGCGGAAGCTCTGATGGTATTCCTGAAAATGAATTTTTCGTACTTAAAAGAAGAATAAAAAACGCTTGCGAAAAGAAATATCGCAAGCGCCGCAACCATAAAGGTACACGAATAAACTAAGCACTTATAGTGTACCTTTTAGCGGCGGGAAAGTCAAGTATTTACAGGGCAACCGCCCTTTTTAATAACTTGATAAGACTATTAATTTTATGAGGACACGCTATGAGAATCAGACGAGTGACATATGATTTGGGAAACGTAATAGAGAGGCAGGAATATCTGGACGGAAGGTATGGAGCACCGGGAGAGAAGAGAGCCAAAAAGAAGAAAGCTACACCGGAGGAAGTGGAGCAGGTAAACCAATGGACCAGGGAGAGGAAGGCACGTCACAGACTCCGGATGTATTTCAAAGTGAATGATTACTTCTTCACTCTCACATATCCGAAAGAAGAACGTCCGGCGGACATGAAGCAAGCGGTAAAAGATTTTGAAGATTTTTATAAATATTGCAAGAAAGAATACCGGAAACGTGGCGAGGAACTCCGGTGGCTCCGGAATATTGAATGCACGCCGTCTGGCAACTGGCATGTTCATGTAGTTCTGAACCGAATCCAGGATACCGATCTGATCATAGCTGCAGCCTGGAAGCATGGGAAGGTTCGGAATAAGCAGTTGCTATACGAAAAAGGAGAGTTCCGGAAACTTGCCCAGTACATCACAAAAAATGAGAAAACACAGAAAAAATATGTGGAGGACGGTGTTCTGGATCACAAGATCAAAGAAGCGAGTTTTTCAAGATCCAGAAATATGCCGCTTCCGGAACCGGAGACGGATATTATGTACCGGTGGCAAAAAGAACCGAGACCGAAAAAAGGATACTACATAGTAAAGGACACCTATTTTGAAGGAATCAACAAAGCAACCGGATTTCCATATCGGCATTATGAAATGATCCGGATAAGGAGGACGGAAGATGAAGATAGAACTGTTCACGGAAGTAAACTTCCGGGGACTAACCGCAAAAAACGGAAAGTGCATCGCTCTGGTAGAATGCGAGACTAAGAAAGGACCGGCGGTCAAAGCACAGATCGAGACCGAACAGAATACGACCTACCACAGAATGAGCATGATTGCGATCCTTGTCGGTCTAAGGATGCTCCGACCGTGTGAAGTAACCGTCTACACGCCGGATCAGTTCCTGGTCACAACCATAAACGAAGGAAATATGGACAAATGGAAACGGGAAGAGTGGCGCAGACCACATGGAAAAGAGATCAAGAACAAAGAGCTCTGGCAGGAGCTGTCGGAGCAGATGGAAAAACATCGTGTAAGCTTAGAGTTTTCTGAGTCTACGCGGTATTCCGATAGACTACAGTCTAAAATGCGGGAAAAGGAAGAAAACAATGAAATATAGACAATGGAAAAAGAATTACAAGAAAAAGTATGGAGCAAATCCTCCGTTCGAGCTGGATAAACGAAAACAACGGCGGTATGCAAGGAAAATGGCGAGGCAGATAAATATAACATTGCCGACAATGATGGAGACGTTAACAAAAGAGATTGACGGATGCATGAAAAGCCTAAAATCAGCATTTATCACGATGTGCGAAAGTATGGCAATAACGCTTAATGATATAGCAGGACGTTTAAGAGAAGAAAGGGAGAAAAAAATAAAATGACAACCAGTGGAATCACGAATATCAATGCGAAATTGATCCATCAGCATCCGGATAACCCACGAAAAGACCTGGGCGATTTATCAGAGCTGAGTGAGTCGATAAAGAAGAAAGGAATTATGCAGAATCTTACGGTCATTCCGGGATACTGGGATGAAAACCGGGCGCACCACGATGAAGGATACACGTTGATCATCGGGCATCGCCGGTTCGCTGCCGGAAAAATGGCAGGCGTAACTATGTATCCATGCCGGATCGTAGAGGACATGAGCTATAAAGATCAGGTCGGAACCATGCTGGAAGAGAATATGCAGCGCATCGACCTGACACCATTGGAGCAGGCAGAAGGATTCCAGATGATGCTTGACCTTGGAGATACGGAAGAACAGATTGCAGAGAAGACCGGATTCTCCAGGACAACCGTGCGCCGGAGGCTGGAGATTGCGAAGCTCGACCCGGAGCTGGTGAAGGAAAAGACGGATGAAGACGGGGTATATCAGCTGAACCTAAAAGATCTCGCCGAACTGTCGAGAATCGAAGACGTTGAAACAAGGAACAGAATATTGAAAGATGCTGCAGATTCAAGACAGATTAAGTGGAAAGTAGAAGCGGAGATTAAAAACAAAGAGAGGGAGAAGAACAAAAAGATTATTGTTGAGCTTCTGGAGGAAGCAGGAATCAAGAAAGCCACAAAGGAGATAGAAAAAAAGAAGTATACGGCAGAGCTGAAAGATGTAAAAACGTTCAATCTGGAGAAAGAACCACCAAAGAGAATAAATATCCGCGGAAAAGAACTGTATTATCTGGATGGTTGGAATGGGATTGATGTAGTGGAAAAACTCCCGAAATCAGAAAAGGTTGAAACGGAATGGGACAGGCAGAGAAAAAAGATAAAGCAGTTGAAAGCTTTACAGAAAAAAATGAATGAAAGAAAAAAAGAATTCATCCGGACAATAGTAGACGGAAAGATCGAACTGTTAAAAGATGAGGAACGCCAGAAAATCATTGAAAAGATGATTCGGAACATGATGGAGAAGTCCTGTTGGTTAGGAAATGGAATGGTTCTAAAATTTTTTACCGGGAAAAGCCTGTATGATGCGGATGAGAAAGAAAAGGAAGAAGCAGAAGAAAAAATACAAACACTGGATACGCAGGTGTTGCTCCTGATTGCAATGAACAACATGATGGATGATTATACCGGGGATTTAGTAGAGTATTCCGGAGAATACAAAGAGGATGCCGGAAAGAGATACCAGGAATGCTTCAAAATCTTAATGCGTTATGGCTGGAGTTATGAAAGAGAAGAGGCGGATTTGGTTTACGGCAACCATGAGCTATACAAAAAGGAGTCCTAAGATGGAGCAGTTAAGTGTAGAAGACTGGAAACCGGATGCCTGCCCGAAAAATATAACCGTAGAAGAATATCTGGCCACATTTCCCAAAATCAAATTAACCCGCCGGGAATATATCCAGACAATTCCATTGTATCATGCGGCTCTGTACCTTGCAGAGACAAACCAAAAAGTACACAGTTCACAGGAATGGTATCTGTATTTAAACGAAAAAGTAGATCAAAACGGGGAGGTGTTGATCGATGAATATGATGTTTCCGAAACCAATCAAGAAGAAACGTAAGAAGCACAAAAAAAGCATCATGCAGCCAAAAGGCGACCGCCGGTGCTACCTGTGCATGTTACTGGATGAAGATTTTGCATGCAAACCATATCTGGAAGAACACCATGTTCTGTTCGGCAATACCCACGCATTTGCGGAAGCAGAAGGCTTAAAAGTCAATCTCTGCCTGGAGCACCACCGGAATGGACCAGCAGCAGTCCATAATAATGAAAAAAACGCACGGATCCTGATGGAAAGAGCCCAGGAAGTGTACGAAAGAACCCACACCAGGGAAGAGTGGAAGATCG
>ERZ773144.3221-NODE-3221-length-11583-cov-3.124913_pt1 | contig 11583 bp, 19 predicted proteins | sample MGYA00580849_ERZ773144 | MGnify/ENA primary metagenome ERZ773144 (study PRJEB29015, sample SAMEA2737861) | human gut metagenome | biome: human gut; feature: human-associated habitat; material: faeces | place: China | collected 2012 ...
TTATGATGACCTTCTCCAACCCGAAAATTTGCAGGTCACAGTAACCACATCATCTACGGGGAAAACGGTATTTGCGTCATGGCCAGAAGTGCGCGGGGCTACAGCGTATGAAATCCAGCATGGGGCAGACGGCATTAACTGGACGCGCTACGGTCAGGTCAACATCAGTTCGGTGGCGCTACAGCTTGGCGCGGGTGCGGTGTGGTTGCGAGTGGCGACTGTGCGCGGGCTTGAACAGTCAGGATGGACGATATGGCACTAGCACAGGAAAGATTCATATGGCCTGACTGGATGCCTAAACCGCAGGTGAGCGGCTACGGTATCCAGCCCGTTGATCGCAGAACGAAGACGGAAATGGAGGTCGGCGGCGTCTATCGTGCTGAGTTCGATACAGACGAAAACGAATGTTCATGCAGTCTCGTCTTGAATCGTGATGAATCCGCATGGTTTGAAGCATTCGAGCGCGATTTGTTAAAGCAAGGTTCTGTCTGGTTCGAGATGCCGCTTTGGGTCGGGGGTGCGGTTGAACAGCACATCGTCAGAATGAAGGATCGGCCCAAGGCCGGATCTCTTATCGGACTGCATACGACATATACGCTTTCGCTCGACGTGAAGAAACGGGATCTCATGTCATCCGATGAAGCTGAGGCTTTGCTTTGGTATAAGCCTTCTGAATTAAGGCTGTATGACAGTATGTTGCAGCATGTCATGCACGTTCAGATGCCTGAGTTCACGCGTTTAGATATTCCTCTTTTCCCTGAAATCAATTTTGATGCTGAATGCCCTAATATACCATCTGGAGACTGTAGCCATGAGTAGTAAACTTCCACTCAAAGAAGCACTCGAAAGACTTGGAAAAAATGAAAATCTGTTCGAAAAGGTAGTAAACGGAGATGAATATGAAGATGTCGAATTGGGGGGGAAGCCTACGCCTACACTGCGTAAGCTATTCTCTAAACTGACATCCGATTCTTTTTTGAATGAGGTTGTGCAGAGATCCACATCTTGTGCTAAATATTATATGGAGCAAGCAAATAAAATTGCGACTTCTGAAGCATTTATAGCCACTGGATCTACAGAAGCAAGAACACTTGCTGATAGAGCAGCAGACGTCATCAACGTTAAAGATCATGGCGCAAAAGGCAATGGCCTTGATGACGATACTTTTGCGATACAAAAAGCTATTAATGCCTGCCCAATCGGTGGCGTCGTGAATATTCCTTTTGGGCAATACCCAATAACGGATACTTTGAATATTAATAAAGCTATATCGATACGAGGTGAAGCATTCGGCGGTGCTCATTCTTGTATACGCTGCAAGAATATAACTGACAAAGCATTTCATATTACAACCGCGAATACATACTTTGACAATTTTGAATTGACAGGAACTGAAACACAAAAACCTCAGTATGGTTTTTATTTTGATCCATTGGCTAATCCACAGGAAAATGTCGACGTAGATTGCTGGTTTCATGGAGTGTTTACGCGCTACATGCAAACCGGGATATACTGTAGAGGCCGTGGCCTCAACATGTTCGACTGCGAATTTGCCGGGCTAGGCTATTGTATCGAACTCGATTGGCCAGATGAAGCAGATTTCAGAGACGAGAATTATGGGTTTGAGACATGGGAACAGGGGTTTCGGGGATTCATTTTGTCAAATCTTCGATTTCATTCTTGTGTGTATGGTGTCAAAAATGCCGGTATTAATGCTGATAAAATAAAGGGGCTTTTCCTCTCAAATATTTACGCTGACACGGGTTGTGAAATCTTTGTGGGTAAACTCATAAGATCCTCTATATCAAATATTCAAGCAATTAACGCATTTCAGGGATCTAAAATAATCAGCCTATCCTCTGGATCGAAAGATTATACCATCAATGGCGTATATGGTATTGCTCCTGATGCAGGCGTCGTAAATTCATCTGGTGAGGGGATTGAGTATAGGCTTAACGCCTTCATATATGGAGAAGGAACTCAGACAAGAGGGATAATTTCTAATTGTTTCTTTGGCAGAAGCACCCTTCATGGAATTTCATTCATGAACACATCTATCTGCGAAGACATTGTAATCGATAATGTCCATATGCAGGATGTTGGATGGAGCCTCACAGACAAATCAACATGTTACCCCGTGTTATTTAATGGTTCAGCAAAGCGCTGCAAAGTGAACAACATCAACTACGTTGATACTTCTGATTACGGGAATACTTTAAAATATATTGTTTATGCTTCTTCGTCATCAACAGATGTTGAAGTTGGAAAAGTGATTAAAAATGTAGATGTCGCTATTACAAATAGTGCATCAACAGGTCTTGTACGGAGCAATGTTTGCCATCCCCTTGGTAAGTCTGGTTTCACGTCTTTTCTTGATGTCGTAAATTCTTCTGGAGATGTTGTTCACAGTCTACAATCTTATGCTGATGGGACGAACATCAAAATCAATGTTCCAAACGGAAATATATTCGTAAATATGGGAACAGCAGAGGGTACTGGTTTAAAACCGTATACGGACAATATATGGCGTCTCGGTAGTGTCGAGAACAGATGGACACAAGTATACGCCACAACCGCAACAATTAATACATCGGACGAACGAGAAAAACAGCATGTTGAAGACATTCCCGATGACGTGTTCAGAGCGTGGGGCAAGATCAACTTTAGGCAGTTTCTTTTCAACGATGCAGTTGAAAAGAAAGGCGGAGCCGCACGCATACATGTTGGCATCATCGCGCAGCAGGTAGCAGAAGTCTTTGCATCGGAAGGGCTGGACGCAACGCGATACGGGCTTCTCTGCTATGACGAATGGCCCGACGAGTACGAAACCGTGACAGTGTTCGACGCCGAGGCTACATACGATGAAGACGGAAATGAGTTGACTCCGGAGCAGTCGCATGAAGAGCAAAGGCTCGTGCGTGCGGCTGGGAACCGTTACGGCATACGCTACGAAGAGGCCCTTGCGCTTGAGTGTGCGTACCAACGGTGGCTTGGGGAACAACAAGATATCAGAATTTCCATCTTGGAGGCAAAGACCAACGGATGATCTTGCAGATACATTGAGTCATGGCTAAAATCTCTATAAAGGAGACGATGCCATGCCGCTACCCATGCCCGAAGAAGAGGAAAACTTGCGCTGCCCACACGGTGAACGTGTTCAAGCGTTGATGTTGTGCTCACTCGACTGTGCCGTGTCGGGGGCACATCCCGACAGAAAGGCAAAAGCCGATGGTCGATTCATCATCACGCCGTGGTGGTGCCTGAACAAGTGCAGATGGCTGCCTGAGCACCGAGATGAGATCCGATTCGTGGCGAAAAAGTCGGATTGAAGACACAAAAAAATCCCCCTCCCGGCGCGAACCGAGAGGGGGATTTTTGAGCTTGGTAGCATAGTGGTAGCACAGCACAAGAAAAGGGTTACACATAATGGTGTAACCCTTTGTTTTTTCTGGTGCGCCCGACAAGAATCGAACTTGTGGCCTACAGCTTAGGAGGCTAACAAAGCACTTTTCCTAGCATATCCTCTGGTATCCTGCGATAGCCTAATCTCATAATTCTCGTGAGTTATATTTCCTAGGCTATCCTTTGCTATCCTGACGTATCCGCCTTATGGTAGCACAGCGGTAGCATGGGAGGTAGCATGGCAAAACGCGAGAAAACGAAATACCCCGGTGTCTATGAGCGGGTGCTTATTGACAGAAATGGAAAATCTGATGTGGCCTTTGACATCGCATATCGTCACGATTCGCGAAAGATATGGGAAACTGTAGGGAGAAAAAGTGAAGGCGTCAATGCTTCTTATGCTTCTCGCATTCGTGGTGAACGCCTAAAGCATATAGAGGATAATGACTTTGTGGCTCCGGGGAATGTCCCCACTTTCAAACAGGCTGCGCATCGTTTTTTGACGGTGCATATGGCTGGTAAGGCTTCCGCAAAAAATATGACCGGATACCTTGAACACCATATCATACCGATCTTTGGAGATGCGAGAATGGATAAAATCCGTCCCATGCACATCGAAGAACTAAAAAAGGCTATTCAAAATAAAGGACTTTCTCCTCAGACAGAAAAGCATGTAGTCGGATTTGTCCGTCAGGTTTATAGAAAAGCTAAATTATGGGGAGTATATGCTGGAAGTATTCCCACGGAAGGGGTTCAGCTTCCGGCAGTTGACTCCGCACGGCTTCGCTTCTTGACTGAAAAAGAAGCGCGGATTTTGCTAGATGAATTAAAAAAAAGAAGCCCGCAATGGCACGATATTGCCTATGTTTCTTTGTATACGGGAATGCGGCTTAGAGAAGTTTTAAGCCTGAAGGTGGGGCATGTAAACATTGCCGCGAGGATTATCAACGTCATGGACGCGAAAGCGGGAACGCGGGCAGCTTACATGAATGAAGAGGTGCAGCGTATTTTTTTACGTCGTTGCGACGGGAAGGATACGGAGGGATTTGTTTTTGAGCAAAAAGGCGGGGGACATATCCGGTACATTTCGTCTGCATTCAAACGGACTGCGGACATGCTCTTTAACGAGGGTATAACTGACGCAAGGTACAAAGTCGTTTTTCATACCTTGCGTCATACTTTTGGATCTTGGTTGGCACAGAAAGGAGTACCGCTGTACACAATCGCGGAACTCATGGGGCATTCCACACTTGAGATGACAAAACGGTACTCTAAACTTTCACCGGACACTAAAAGGGATGCCCTATCCCTGTTGCCAAACATTACATAACCTTCTGGCGATGGTGTTCAAGCCATTTTTTGATAGATTCATGCGTATATGCAACGGGACTGTTGTCTGTAACTTGAACAAAAGCCGGACCCTCGCGGTTTCTACGAAGTTTTTCAAGAGTAGACTTACCTATGGGGTATACTTTTGCGGCTTCTTCAGTCGTGATATAAGGTTTAGCGAGAATTCGTTGTGTTTCTGCGAACTCTGATAGTGCAGCAGAAAAAGCCATATTGAGTTGTTCTTGCGGAATATTATGAAGCGTTTCCATAGTTGTCTCCTTTCCTCCCTACGCGGCCCGCTCGTACACCCGCGTCCCGATCTCGGCGATTCGCGGGTCGACATTTTCGAGCGCATTGCACAGCGTGGTCAGCGTCTTGAGCATGTTGTGCCAGTGAAGGCCTCGGAAGTAGGCGGGGCAAGTGTTCCGGCAGTCCTCAAGAAAGGTCAGCCCGGCCCACATCCCGGCGCCCCATTGCGTCCAACGGGAAGCGTCCCCGGCAGCGGCCTGAACATCCCCGACGTGCCCAGCAAGGATATGGAACCGGGCATCCAGATCTCGCTTCGCGCCTGCGGAGAGTCTGCGCTTCTGCGTGTCGTCCGCCCATCGGTCGATCCAGCGGTTGACCTTCTCGACTTGTCTGCCAAGGTCGCCAAGCTGAGCCAGCATTTCCGGCTTGAGGAGGGATAGCGCCACGGTGATCATGGACAGGGCCAGAACACAGCGGGTGTGCTGGATGGCCTCGTGCGGGTACGGGATTACGGGGTTGATGGGTCTTCGCATGATGCTTCTCCTCTCTAAAAGAAAAGCCCCTGTTCGGGGCTACTTCGGTTCGTGCTTGGCTTGAGAGTTCCAAACGTCTACAGCGGCGTTATTAACTAGTATTCGCAGAACTTCTTTATTTCTGAAAAAGTTACTTCGCGCAACCACTTGGGTACCTGTGGCAATTCTTCGTCGAAGGGAATGGGCACGCTAAAGCATATCTTTAGGCTTCGGATGGATACCCTTGGCATGTAGTGGATATTGCCTTCGGTATACTCTTTACCGAGTCCGATCTTTTCGGCCATGAAGCCGTTGGTGTCGAACTGCACGTCTTCGGAAGCCAGCCGGGCAGCAAGTTGCCTCCCCTCGCACGTGTTAAGGTTTGGGAAATATCCGTACCCGGGGGCCATCTTCCCGGGGACGCCACGCAGATAGAGTTCGTCGGACGGCTTGTCGAAAAGGAGGCCCACAGGGGTCTTCTTGTCGTTGAGGAGCAGGCTGTGGGCGCTGTAGTCGTTTATGAGCAGGGTTCTAGCATATCGACACTTTGTCGCTTTGCTGATGGCAAGTTCGATGAGTTCCACGCATTCCGGGCCTTCTCCGATGTAGTACATCCGTTCCATGTGGCTATTCCTTCGGTTCGCGGGGTTCGGGGATGGCGCCTGCCCATTGTCTGGGAAGGGATTCATATTCTAGTGGCTCGACGTCTACATTGATCATGGCAATTGTACAGCTAGGCTTGTGGCGATACCAGTACCACCCCGGCACCTTCGGCGGCTCTGTCGTCCACTCTAGAGCTCGGGGCAGGGCGTTCCATGCAGCACGCGCCTCCTCGATAGTATCTTTTTTAGGCCCAAGTATATCACAACGCGGGCAGTATATGCGAATTGTTGTGGGGTCATAGTGCACCCATGCTCTTCCTCCACACGCCGGGCACGGTAGCAACGTCAGTTCCTCACACATGCCCCACCTTCCTTCTTTCTCATATCCATCAATCCGGCGATGATGCTGTTGATCTTAAATTCTATGACACGATCAATGTATAAAAGAATCGTATCACTCTCTTTACCCAATCTGGTATCGACAAGTTCTTTGATCTTGACCTCAGCATATTCCTCGATGCTCTTTCTAATTCTCTTTTCAACCTCGGCATCTACCAAAGAAGCAATCCTGTCGTACAGGACCTCTTTGATGGTGCTATAGTGGTTCAGCCCGAATGCGCCACTTTGAATGTACTTTTCAATAGCTTTATTTACGGAGTCGGACAGATCGTTCTTTATCATCCGTTCAACGCGCTTTTCGATACCCTTGGTGAGGAAACTCTTCGCGGCCTTGTCGATGACCAAGGCGTCGATCTCGGCCTTCAAACTGGCATCACTCTCGATGATGTCCTTCACCAGCTTCTCACTCAGATTCAACGTCAACGTACTCATTCACTTCTCCTAGCTCTTTTGGTTGGGTTCATATTTTCTCCACGAAGTAGCCGGATGGTGAAGTCCGCATGGGCCGCATCAAAGCATGTGTATGGTGATGACAGTCTTTCGCGCCACTGGTCGCGCTCTTCTTTTGTTGGGTTCATATCATTTTTATCCCTTTAGTGCCTTGTAAATACGGACGACAACTTCTTGCAGTTCTGTTTTTTCATTCTGGGCATGTTCCAGTTCCCGGCACAGCCTGAAAATGGTAGCCGCTGACCCCATCTCGTCGAGCGCCTTGGAGTCTCCGAGCATGTCGCCAATGGCGGCGGTTCGGATGTAGTCGAGTTCTTCGGTGGTAGTGATCATTCAAACCCCCTTAAGTATGCTTGCCAATAGCGTTCTGCCGTTGTGTGCTGTTTTTCAGACCGTAACCCAGATTCCTTTCTTATCGTCCACCACTTTTTTACCGCATGTTCATATGCTTTCCAGATTCCCGGCCAACGTCGCATTGACTTTTCGCGCTGTCGTGTGGCCCCCGGAGCTTTGCCAAGGATAAAAGGGCACACGACACAACCAATCCGTGAGATTCCTTCATCGTATAATGACGGATATGGCAATTTTCGGCTTTCGATGAACTCCCAGACGGCCCATTCAGGCCAGTTGAAGATCGGCTTATATGTCGTCTGCCCATTGAACATCGCAATTCTGGGGCGTGATGCTCGGCGTACACTTTCTTCGGCGCGTATGCCCATAATTCGATGCTTGAGGGGATGAAGCCGCGCCGGTTCTTTTTTCAGAACGTCACAGCACCAACGAGTCGTTCGCAGCGGTGGACACTTTTTTTTGATCCCCTCCCACATCGTTGTCTTGGGATAGAGCCACGTTACAGATGGATATTCCCGCTTGATGAACTGGACGACTTCCGGAGGATCTATGCGGGTGCACGAGTAGAAAGCCTCATGCTTTACCCCGGCCATGCGGCACAGCTCAAGAGACACGATAGAGTCTTTACCGCCGCTGAAACCGACAAAAAAGCCTTCATCGGGTTCGCTCTCCCGCAGGAAGGCTATCGCCTCGGTTGTATAGTCGCGCAGTTCGTATCCGGGCAGTGAATACTGCCGGATGGTATTTTTCATTTTATCGGCTCCGTCATTTCAAAAGCGTCTTGTATCTTTCCGTCAAAATCGTTGTCGCCGTGGTCTTCATCACAGAGCCTTCCGGCGAGATATTCGATCATATCTATAAGCCTTGGCACGGCGTTGCACGCGGCGACGATATATGCGGCGTTGTCCGGTTCTGTGGACATGTATTTCATCCGGCAGATGATGCGCTCTTCTTTATCGGTGATGTAGTATTCTTCTTCATCCTCTCCAAAAAAGAGTTTCTTCCTGAGATAATAGGGCGGCATGATTGCCGCCTCCCTAAGCCGTTCCAGTTCGTCAAGCCATTCCTGTGCGGTCATTCCGCTATGTCCTCCCACATTTGATCAGTAACAAGACAACACCATCCGTCAGGCGTGGGCCAGAATGGGCAACAGCCATTTTCCACTGGGCACGCACCACGGCGGCATCGTTCGGCAAGCTGTACTGGGGTGAAGTCTTTGTACTCTGGCAGTACGCCCTCATTCCACCAATCAGCCGGGGTGACTTTTCGGCATCCCTTCATCATCTTGCAGTGCTCACCGCCTCCCGCTGGGCACCCGGACTGTCCCTCGCTGTGCGCGCACAGATAAGCGCGTATCAGAGCCCGTTTGGAATACTTTTCAAGATCTTCTATTTTCATCCTTCCTTCTCCCGCGCGTTGTTCATGCAGCCGCGCCCCTGCATACTATCCACAACACCCAAAGAAAAAAGGCGACCCACACCCACGTGAGCCGCCTTTCCCATTTCGTCATTCAATCTCTTCGCCAGGAAAGAGGATGACACACACGGGGTCGCCGTCTCCGTCCGTCATGAAGCCGATGGAAACCTTAGATACCGTGTTGCCTTCCTCGTCGTCGTGGTGGACGACAGGCGTTTCAGGGGGAAAGGATTCCAGTTCAGAAATCAGTTCGCCAACAGTGTTCATGATGTTCTCCAGTATGATGGTGGGGTATGAAAAGCCCCGCCGGGGGAGGGCGGGGCGTGGGGTGCTTCTGCAATTTTGACAAGAGCTAATGAAAGCTCTATCCTAAATTGCTACGTTTAGGGGAGAGCGAGGCACTATGCCACGTTCTTCTGCTCAAGGCCACGAGTCCTTTATGGTTCGGGGCCTTTTTCATACTCAGGCGTGGGATGCTATCCCATTGCATCCAGTATTCGACTATCAGCGTTCTCAAGCGAGGAAAGAGCATCATCCATAGCGCCGATTGCTGTTTGCATCGTTTCCCCGCGTTCACTGGAGTTTAGGGATTCAGGAAGATTTTCAAATGCCTCTAGCTCCTCGTCCCGCAGTTCCTCCAACTTCTCCATGATGTCAGAAATCTGATCGCTCAATTTTGCGAGCCTATCACGTCTGTTCTTGTTCATCTGTTTCTATCCTTTCTCCGCAATTCTCAGCTTGCTTGCGGGAACCGTCCATTTGCCTTCGTAGCCGTACACGGTGACGTACATAGCCTTGCGGCCTTTCCCGAAATCACGGGGATACGGGGCTGTGGAGGCCGTAACGGTGACGGTTTGGCGTTCGCCTCCGACCTTTGCTCGGTAGAGGAAACGACGCCCCGGAATTATCGATGCCAAATCAGGACATTTTAGTCTGATGTCGGGGAGGGCGTCGGTGTCGGGCATGGCGTTACTCCGTTGAACTCTTTCAATGTTCCGTCGCTCCATATGACTCTGTGGGTGTTGTTCTCAGAGTCTACAATGACGAACACGATATCCTTCTTCTGCTTCTCTGAAAGTATCCCGCTCATCTCACCAGACCTATACGCAAGATGCATACAGAAAAAAAACATGATGAGCGCGTAAACCATCCCCATAAATTTTGAGTTCATGAATCTTGTAAATCCGTTACCCACAGTTCACCGCCCCCCGCAGTTCCTTCCCCGGCCTGAACTTCACGGCCTTGTGCGCGGGTATAGTGATGGGCTCTCCGGTTTGCGGATTGCGACCTTGGCGGGCGGGCACGTCCACTACTTCGAACACGCCGAAACCCTGAATTTTCAGGGAGCCGTATTCAACGATAGCCCGTTGGAGCGTATCCAATACCTGATTGACGACACGTTCGGTCATCATGATCGAGTTCATGGTGCCCGTGGTATCGGACTCTCGAACCATTATGACGAAATCAGATTTGTTCATGGCCTTACCTCAAAAGAAAGGCCCGGTGGTGAGCCGGGCCGGGGTGGTTATCGTACTTGCAAGCTGTATGTCTTCACCAGAGCACAGCCGGGGATGGTCAATCCGCCTTTGAGGGCTTCTTTGATTGTGGACTTATCCGGCTCCACTGTTGTCTTTGTGCGGCGGTACAATTCTGGAAGTTCTTCCGTCTGTGCTGTGACGGCGACGCCCTCAGTTTCCCGGACGCTGATTGTGTAGGCGTTACCGGATACTTTCTTGAGGCCGTTTTCCCTGAGTGCGATGGTGTAGTGTTCCTTGAGCCATGCAAGGCGTGATTCTGCGGCTTTCGCCTTGGCTGCGAGTCGCTTCGCCTCTTCCTTGCAAGCTTCGGCAAGTGCCGACTGGATTTTCAAGAACTGCCCGAACCCATCCACCTTGTCTGCTTCGACTTTGGCGAGTTCATCCATGTAGGCGTCCATAGCCTCGCGTTGTTCCGGAGTCAGCTCCTCATCGGGAATAGAAAGCATCCCGGCGATTTCTTGCTGGATTTCGTTGAAGGTGGGCATGTTCACCTCGTTAAAAGGGCACATTGTCCATGCCGTAAGATTCAGAGGGTAAGGATGAACTGGGCTTTCCTCCGTCCTTCTTGTCGAGGAACTGGACGCGCTGCGCCTTAATTTCCGTGGAGAAACGGTCTTGTCCCTGTTGGTCTTGCCATTTACGAGTTTGCAGGCTGCCCTCCACATATACAAGGGAGCCTTTTTTGAGGAACTGGTTGCAGTTTTCCGCAGCCTTGGAGTAGAGCACTACACGGTGCCATTCCGTCCGCTCTACCTTCTTCCCATCCCGGTCGGTGTACCCCTCATCGGTGGCAACACTCAGAGTACAAACGGGAGATCCGGATTGCGAGTAACGCAGTTCGGGGTCACGTCCGAGTCTGCCGATGATTTGAACTTTATTGAGCATTATTGACTTCTTCCTTTTTTATCTTTGCTTGCTCAGAGAGAATCTCTTCTTTGTTTTTGTTGTAGAGTGTAGCTACCTTGGCTGCGTCAGGATGGAATTTATCGATTCCAAGGCTTCCGATGACAGTATCAAGCTCTTCAACAGTTATACATTGTCCAAATCGAAGGCCAATTTCTTGAATATCTAATCTGGCATATGCCCCCTGTTCTGCACCAAAAGATTGCGGTTCATCTTCAATGTCTTGCGTGAAAATGTCGCTAGCCGCCGTACATGTGAGAACAGCATCCACAAGAGCGCGTTTTTTTGCCATTTTTAGGCACGTATTGTAGTAATCCGCAGGATTGTCATGCTCAACACGACCCATATTTTGGTTTTCTATTTCAGGATCTCCATCGGGAAACTTTGCCCCACATCCCCCCTTTTTCTGAAAGCAAATCCATCCTCCTCCAT
>ERZ773144.3234-NODE-3234-length-11556-cov-3.625511_pt1 | contig 11556 bp, 10 predicted proteins | sample MGYA00580849_ERZ773144 | MGnify/ENA primary metagenome ERZ773144 (study PRJEB29015, sample SAMEA2737861) | human gut metagenome | biome: human gut; feature: human-associated habitat; material: faeces | place: China | collected 2012 ...
GTTGGAAATGATTTTGACAACATATAATAAAAAATTGCATGAGAAGACGTTGAGAAGAGAAGGGCGTGATGAAGGGATACAAAATATCAATCGACTGAACGGATATCTGTTAGCAGATAAAAGATACAGTGATTTAGAACGCTCAACAAAAGATACCGAGTATCAGGAAAAACTCCTGAAAGAATATGGAATAGAGTAAAATAAGAATCCCGTGTCAGATGTCAGGAGAAACTGTAAGTTACTTTCTCCTGCGCCGGACACGGGAATTTTCTTTTTTATAATTGCGGATTTCTTCTGCAATCTGTGTATAGTCCCGCTCAAAAAGCTCCTTTTATTTATGAATGAAAAATAGATTCTACTTTTTTCTGGTAGTCGTATAATTTGTCAATGTAGACATGAATGATTGTCTGACAGCAATTTGTAACGATCGTACCATCGTAATCATGTGCCAGTGAATTTTTAAAGGATTCAAATCTTTTTGTAAATTTCTCGTCCATATTTTCTTATATCCTCCAATAATAACTGATTTCCACATTCATCAAGATTGACAAGGTCTATTGTGTATAAAGTGGGTAAATTATCAAGCTCTTCCCGTAGATTTTCTGCATCTGGAATACCGGATACGGCGATGTCAATATCACTTCGTTCTGTCGCAGTCCCTTTGGCATGGGAACCAAAAAGAATAACGGTAGAAGCAGAATATTTTTTTGCCAGATTTATAATTTCTTCTAAAATACTATTGATTGTCATAAAAATACCCCTCTATTCAGATATCCTAATAAATTCATAAGCGATCCGCGGAGTCCCGTCACTGACGTAAATAATCCCACATTCTTCAAATCCATTCTGTTTAAAGCAAGCCTGCATTGGTTGATTATCCTTGTGGGTATCTACACGCAGATGTGAGATCTGTGTCTTGCAAAAATCAAAGCAAGCCCGTGCAATCCCTTTGGTTGTTCCGTCAGATGCAAGGCGGTGAACGGTTCCGTATGGAGCCTCGGAACGCCAGCTTCCATTTTCAATGAGTTGATAGTTCGGCTCGTCTCCGATGATGAGTGTAAAAGTGGCAACGACCTTATCATTTTCTACGCAGACATAACTGTTACCATTCTGGATATCCGGTTCGAGATCTTCGAGAGCCGGATAATTTGCATTCCATTGTGTCGGGTTTCCGGTTGCGTGCATGAACTGGCGTGCGGTGTCAAAAATATTTAAAATCGTGTCTACATCTTCTGGAAGTGTTTTTCTGATTAACATAGTGTTTCGTTACCTTTATCTGTTTTTTGCTGTATATGAAGTATAACATTTGAAATAAAAAAAGAAAAGGTGGAGAAGAAAACTGAAAGATAGAATCCCTTGCCATTCCCCCACCGCAATGATAAAATCTAAGAAACAGTGGTGCGAAAAGGAGTTGAGAAGACGATGCCAAAAGTATTCAATACAACAGCAGTATGCATACCGGAAGAACATTATATGGTCGATATATCCGGACGGCTGGAGAAGATCAAAAGCCTCGTAGATGCTGGCAAATATTTTACGATCAACCGTGCGCGGCAATATGGAAAGACAACAACACTTCGTGCATTGTATCGCTATCTGCAAAAAGAATATTATGTTGTCCTTCTGGATTTTCAGACTTTTGACAATGATAAATTTGAAAATGGAAATGTTTTTTCGGCAGCATTTATCAATTCATTTTTGCGGTCGTTAAAAAGAAATACTCTTTCACCAGAACTGGAAGATGCGATAAAAAATATTTTGCATAGTACGGATTATACAGATAAGTATTTTTCCTTAAAAGAGCTGTTTGAACAGTTGAGTGATCTCTGTGCGGCAGCCGAAAAAAAGATTGTACTGATGATTGATGAGGTTGACAGTGCATCGAATAATCAGGTGTTTCTGGATTTTCTTGCTCAGCTTCGTGCTCAGTATATTGAAAGAGATATACAGCCGACATTTCGAGCTGTTATTTTGGCGGGTGTATATGACGTAAAGAATTTAAGGCGGAAAATCCGTCCGGATGAAGTTCATAAATATAACAGTCCGTGGAATATCGCAGCGGATTTTAAAGTGGATATGAGCTTTTCAAGAGAAGAAATTGCAGGAATGCTCGATGAGTATGAAAAAGATTATCATACAGGAATGGATGTGGAATTACTTGCCGGACTGATCAGAGAGTATACATCCGGATATCCATTCCTGGTGTCTAGGATATGTCAGCTTCTGGATGAGGAAATCAGTGTGAAGAAGGAGTATGGCGGTAAGAAAAGTGCGTGGACGAAGAAGGGATTTTTGGAAGCGGTAAGGATTTTGCTTTCAGAAAAAAATATGCTGTTTGAGTCGTTGCGTGAAAAACTGGAAAGCTATCCGGAATTGAATAGTATGCTCTATTCACTTCTATTTACGGGAAAAGCGATTGTGTATAATTATTATGAGACATCAATCAATATTGCGACCATGTTCGGCTTTGTGAAAAATGAAAATGGAGTGCTTGCAGTTTCCAATCGTATTTTTGAGACGTGGTTATATAATCTGTATTTGTCATCTGCGGAGATGCAGAAAAAGGAAATCTATGCGGCATCGTTGATTGACAAGAATCAGTTTATCACAAATGGTTATTTGAATATGAAATTGGTCCTTGAAAAATTTGTGCAGCATTTTCATGATTTATATGGCGACAGTGACGAGACATTTCTTGAAGATGAAGGTAGAAAATATTTTCTTTTGTATTTAAGACCGATTATCAATGGAACAGGCAATTATTATATAGAGACTCAAACCAGAGAGCAGAAACGGACAGATATTATTGTAGACTATTTGGGTGAACAGTATATTATCGAAATGAAGATCTGGCATGGAAAGGAATATAATAATCGTGGGGAAAATCAGTTGATAGAATATCTTAATGATTACCATGTGAAGAAAGGATATATGATCAGCTTTAATTTTAACAGGAAAAAAGAAACCGGTATCAAAGAAATTACAATTGACGGAAAGACAATTATAGAAGCAATTGTGTAACAATCAGAATTAAAAAATGCCAGGCAGGATACAGCATGCAAAGGAGGAAAAGGGATTGCTGTACCCCGTCTGGCGTTTTCGTATACGGGAAGCTTGGGGAGATTTCCCATATACGATTTACTGAATTTTATCGAATGTAATGTGGGCACTTGGGGAATGCACCACAATCTTATAATCATTTGGATAATATCTTGTAGAGAATACGAATTCTCCGTCATTTACAAATACTTCAACGGAAGAAGTATCTGCAAGGATTTTTACATTTTCCAGAGTGCCGACTTCAGCGTAGCGAAGGCTTCTGCCTGCGGATACGGAAGTTTTACTTTTGTTTGTGAAATGCATCTGGAACCGTCCATTCTCATAGTCAAGGATCAGTTCATCTGAAAGGACAGCCTGGAAATGATTCTCCTTAATTCCATTTACATTTACTTCATATACCGGGCAGCCGCTCTGGGTAAGTTCATTCTGAACATCCTGAAGCTGTTGTTTTTTTGCATCCAGCTCGCGAACCGGTTTCTGGCAGACTTTGTCATCTTTTATGAAGACTTCTCTTGGAAATGTAAAGCAGTGCTGCCATCCGTCTTTGATGGTCGGATTGGTATATTCTTCGCAATCCGGCATTCCCATCCAGCTGATATGGATGCGTCTTCCATCTTCTGCTTCGAAGCTCTGCGGAGCGTAATAGTCAAAACCATAATCCCACAGATGATATGGGGATAATTTGTAGGAATCTAAAATGTCGCCGTCCACAAGGAAGTAACCGGACTGGTATACATTTCGGTCAGCCCACTCTTTGCCTTCCAGGCCCTGGACGGAGGAGGAAAGGATTTTGATGCCGTCCGTTTCAAAATAATCCGGGCATTCCCACATATAACCGAAAGGCTTTTCGGATTCTACACGGCTGCGGAAGTGCCAGTTTATTTTATCGGAGGATTCAAAAATCAGTGCCTGACCGACATCATTTTTAGTACGTGCGCCCTGGATCATGTAGTAGGTATCGTCCTTTTTCCAGACCTTCGGATCGCGCACATGGCAGGTCAGGTCAGAAGGATAATCGCTGTTGCGGAGCAGTTCTTTTTTGCTGCCAAAATGAATCCCGTCTTTGGTTGTGACGAGTACGGTATTTGCCTCACGGCCGGTGTTGATATAATCAAAATCTCCATCTTCCAGCTTGACATTTCCGGTGTAGTAAAGATACATTGTACCGTCTTCGAGGAAGGCAGATCCGGAATATACACCGTGACAGTCAAATGGCTGATCCGGGTAGAGGGATACACCTTTGTATTCCCAGTCGATCAGATTGGTGCTGGTGTAATGGCCCCACATTTTCACACCGCCTTCGGCGTTAAATGGGGAGTACTGGAAAAATGCGTGGAACACACCATCCATCTGACAAAGACCGTTCGGATCGTTGAGCCAGCCAACCGGAGGCATCAGGTGCAGTTTCTCGCGGAACTGCGCGCCGGATGTCTGTTCTTTTGCTGTCTGGTTCTCTTCCGCTGTATTTACTAAGTTTACAAAATCTCTGGTTAATGCGTTCATATTGATTCACTCCTGGAAATAGTTCCGCAGGCAACGGTCCGGAAAACGTATTGATACGGATATCCGACACCCGCTGCGGGAGACAAATCTGATTATTTGTCATGAGTTATTTTATTTTGTAAGTTTCATAACAGATGATTTACCGGTTACAGTGCCGGGTGCGGCACATTCTACAGAATCATACAGATCTGTATTGGTAAGGATCATCATGGTTGTTGCCGGATGTCCGGCTTCTTTTATTGCATTTAAATCTGCTTCGATCAGCACGTCTCCGGCGTGTACTTTTGCGCCGTCAGATACTTTCTTTGTAAATCCATTTCCATCCATTTTTACAGTGTCGATTCCGACATGGATCAGAAGCTCTGCGCCGCCGTCAGTCAGGATGCATACTGCGTGACCGGTATCAAAAATGCTTACGATTTCGCCATCACAAGGTGCGGTGATGATGCCGTCAGCAGGTTCGATCGCTACGGTTTTTCCAAGGACTTCTGCTGCAAATGTATCGTCTGCGATCTGATCATTTGGAATGATCTTTCCATTTACCGGAGCATTTAACACTTCTTCGGAAGAAGTGGTTTTTGTATTGCCTGAAGCTGTTTTGGTTTCGGAAGCAGCAGATTCTTCGCTGTCTGTTTCCTCTATGGAAGCTGCAACAGTAACAGGAGCTTCTGCGACTGGTTCTTTCTTCTTGTCTTTGTAAAGTGCGAAGGATACTGCAAATGCAACACCGACTGCGATTGCCATCTCAATGACGTACTGAAGTGGCTGGTTCAGGCAGAGCAGGATTCCGAAGATACCGGTTACACCTGTTCCTTTTGCACCGAGGTGAACAAGGGAAGCATAAAGGGCTCCGCATCCGCCACCGATGCATCCGGCGATAAATGGTTTAAAGAATCTTAAGTTTACACCAAAGATTGCAGGTTCTGTAATTCCCATAAATGCACTGAGTGATGATGGAAGTGCAAGGGATTTGATCTTCTGGTCTTTTGATTTTACAGCAACGGCAAGTGCTGCCGCACCCTGTGCCACGTTTGCTGCACTTGCGAGTGGCAGCCAGTAGGTTACACCGTATTTCGCAAGCTGTCCGATATCGATGGCTGTGTACATCTGATGGATACCGGTAACAACGGTCGGTGCATATAAACTACCCATGATCAGACTTCCAAGTCCGAGCGGAAGTGTCAGCATCCACTGGATTGCTCCGAGAATCGCATTTTCAGCCCATACGAAGATCGGTCCGACGATGGAAAGTGTAAGGTATCCGGTTACGAATACGCTGACAAGCGGTGTGACAAAAAGGTCTAAAACTTCCGGTACGATCTTGTGAAGCTTTTTTTCAAGTACGGATAAGATCCATACAGCGATGACAACCGGAATAACGTGTCCCTGATAGCCGACCATGTCAATGTGATACAGTCCGAAGAACACGCTCTGTGTCTGCTGAACACCTTCTGTTGCAACTGTGTAGGCGTTCTGCAGGGATGGATGGATCATGATCATACCGATAACTGCGCCAAGGTAAGGATTTGCGCCAAATGCTTTTGCAGCGGAGAATGCAATCAGGATCTGCAGGAATGTGTAAGCAATGTTACTGAAAAGGGTTGCAAATACATAGATCGAGCTGGTTGTGCTGATGTGTAAGAACCCGTTACTGTTCATGAAATCCAGTGCGTTCATGATTCCCATAAGGAAACCGCTGGCTACGATCGCCGGGATGATCGGTACGAAAATGTCTCCCAGAAGCTTGATGGCTTTCATAAACCAGTTCTGCTTTTCGGCAGCAGCTTCTTTTGCTTCTGCTTTCGTGCTGGCTGTGATGCCTGCGATTGCAATAAATTCATCAAATACTTTGTTGACGGTTCCTGTTCCGAGAATGATCTGGAGCTGTCCGGATGCTTCAAATACACCTTTTACCCCGTCTGCATTCTCAAGTGCTGTCTTATCCGCTTTCGAGTTGTCTGCAATGACAAGGCGAAGTCTGGTAGCACAATGGGCAGCAGATACGATGTTCTTACTTCCACCCACATGATTCAGAATTTCCTTTGCGGTTTTTCTGTAATCCATATTCTCTCCTCCTTTAGATACAATGTGTAATCGATTTCATATCTTATGCTTAAATAATATGAAAAAAAATGCCATTTGTAAATATGGCATTTTTACTGATAATTCATATTGTTTTTTGTGAAAAGTGTTGAAAGAAACTTTCGTTTCCTTAAGAAACTCCGGGAAATCAGGAAAATCAGGTAAGATTTTCGGAGTCTGAAGGGTCTGCTCCAACAAGACGGAAGCCGAGCTTCATCTCGATCGGGATCTGTTCTCCTCTTTCAATATTGTCAAGAAGTAGCTCTGCGCCGCGGATTCCACTGGTTTTGTAGCCGAAATGGATGGTTGGGATTCCTCCGGTGACGGCTTTTAACATCTGGTTATCTCCGAATCCGGTTACTCGGATGGACGTATTTTCAAGGATATAGCGCATTCTTGCACCTGCATCGGCTGCATTTGTCGGAATCTGCTTTTTTAAGTAGGTCTGAATGGCTTCGATTGCTCCCGCTGCTATGGTATCGGTTGCACATGATATGACATCGATATCACATTTGCTTTCCAAAAGATCCAGAGCAGACTCATATCCGGATTCCAGCGTGAAGGCTGAGGTTCGCTTATTTTCCTCGAAAAGCGTGACACCTGCATTTTTGAGTCCTGCGATAAATCCGTCCTCTCTTGCGGCACCTGCAGCTTTGTCATCACGGGTAACGCCGATGTAAGCAACTCCTTTTTTACTGAATCCGGCAACGGCCTGTCCCATTGCCTTTCCTGCATCGTAATCGTCGTGGTAAATGCAGTTTGCGTGTGAGGTGCGCTGCCCGATCACGACAACAGGAACCTTTGTCTCTTTTAAAAATTTCCGGTGACCGGCGGTGAACATCGTACCGACAAGAATAATTCCGTCCACCGGATAATTTTCAAATAACCGGAGGTATTCTACTTCCTTTGCAGGGGTGTTGTCGGTTCCGGCAAGAAGCATCTGATAGCCTCTTTCGGCGAGAACACTTTCAATTCCGGCAGTGATCCGGCTGATGGATTCAGAATTGATCTTCGGGACGACCACGCCCACCAGGCTTGCCTTTTTGGTACGAAGCATACGCGCCTGTGCGGATGGCTGGTATCCGGTTTCTTCGATGACTTTACGGATCTGTTCTTTTTTCCCTTCACTGACGTAGCCGCCGTTCAGATATCTGGATACAGCTGCGCTGGATACACCGGCGAGCTGTGCGATTTCTTTGATGGTCATAATATAAAAATCTCCTTCTTATACAACAAGTATAAAAAGGAGATTTCAGGATGTCAAACAGAAAAATTCATTGTAATCAGAATAAAATATGGACTACTAAGGAAGCAAGCGGAATTGCGATAATAGTACGCTCCAGGAAACATACAACGATTTCCCAGAATTTAATTGGGGATTTGGTTGCTAACATTACTGTTGCTGTTTCTGAGAAGAAAATAATCTGTACCATGGATACCAGAACAACGAATGCTCTTGCTTTTACACATACGGTAACGCCGCTTCCCATCATGACTAATACAGGAAGGAACATTTCTGCGATTCCAACCGGGATTGACGGAGCAATCGCTGATACGTCAGGAATCCGGAATAAAACAAGGAGTGGCTGGAAAATGTAACCTAACCATTTGAATACAGGAGTGTATTCTGCAAGAATCAGACCACTTACACCGATGGCCGATAACATAGTCAGAACCTGTGGGAGAACCAGTAAGCTGTCTTTTAAGCTGTTCTTAACTTCTACGGATACATTCTTTGCAATATAAGCACGCTTGACTGCACGGTTTATACCGAGAGGAAGAAGGCTGAAACTGAATTTGGTATCATTTTTACGTTCCGCCTCTGTCTGCACATGTCCAGAATAGTATACATCCTTTTTCTTGCTGATCGGTGGAATTCTTACGGTTATCATTTCGATAATGAATACGAGAACAAAGCTGATCGCGTAAACTTTTACGAAATGATCACCTAGTTTGGCTGTATTGATTACCATGTATGCAAAACCAATACTTACAGCACTGAATCCGGTCATGATGGCGACCATTTCTTTTTCAGTGTAAACATTTCTTTTCCACAATCTGTTTGTGATTAAGACACCAAGTGAAGAAGAGCTTACAAAAGAAGATACGGCATCCAGAGCAGCTTTTCCAGGAACCTTGAATAACGGACGCATCAGTGGTTCCAGGATGGCACCGATAATTTCCAGGATTCCATAATTTAAAAGGAATGGCATGAAAATAGCACCTACGATGATGATTCCAAAAACACCAAGAACGATCGGAGGAATAACGCTTCCACCGGTAGAATCGCCAATGATGATTTTCGGTCCCTGGAATCCTGTGATATTTATATGACAGGCATATAAGACCACATAGATGAAGCCGAGAGCGTATAAAAATGTATGGATAATCGTGTCGTTATCATAAATTTTGGCAAAAGGTGATTCAAGAGTACCTTTTTTCACATACTTAAAATAAATATGACAGACAAAATTTCCGGCAACGATGAGTGTCAAGATCCAGTAGGCAAAATTGCCAAACATATTTACAAAGGCATTATAAATAATACTAAAGATAATTTCGCTCTTACCGTTGTGTGGTACAGAAACAAAAAAAGCGGCGATACCGATAGCTGAACAGATGACTAATCTGAGAATGCCCTTTATAGTCTGGCTTTTGTTCAACTGGATTTTATCAAGTTCGGCGGACATCATATCGCTGTCATAAGTAACTTGTTCGGTAGTAGCTATGGTACTTTCCGTGGTCATAGTCTTAGATTTAACCATAAAGAGTCTCCTTTCCTGAAAAATGCGTATTTTAAGAACAACAGCACCAGTTCCAGTAGAAACTGGTGCTGTCATTTATCTTAAAAATATAATCTAAGATAAATTATTTTCTTTTTTTCTTGAGTGCAAGAATAGAAAGATATTCAAATACGATATTAGCTGCAAGATATGCGGTAATTTCACCATGATCATAAGCTGGAAGAACTTCAACAATATCAAATCCTACAAAATTCAGATCTTTCAGTGCTCTTACAAGTTCCAGTCCTTCGAGAGAAGTAAATCCGCCAACTTCCGGAGTTCCTGTACCTGGAGCATAAGCAGGATCAATAAAGTCAATGTCGAAAGTGAGGAAACAAGGTTTATCTCCTACTCTTTCAATTGCTGTTTCAATCAAAGCCGGAAGTCCCATTTCACGTACCTTGTGTGCAGGAATCAGTTTCATGCCAAGTTCTGCAGCCATCTTGTGTTCGTTTGGATCATAAAGGGAACCTCTCATACCAATCTGAATAGAATGAGATGGATCGATGAGTCCTTCTTCGATCGCTCTTCTGAAAGGTGTTCCGTGATTGTATTTCTGTCCAAATACTTCGTCACACAGATCTGAATGAGAATCGAAATGAACAAGAGCTACCGGACCATATTTTTTGGCTACTGCCCGGAGTTCTGCAAGTGTAATTGCATGATCGCCGCCGAGAACGATCGGACAGGCATTTTTCTCAAGTATTCCAGCAACCCCTTTTTCGATTGCGTCGTAACTCGGGTGAATATAACCAGGGGTGATATTGAAATCACCAATATCTCCACCCTTCAGGCTTTCCATAATATTAACCTGCATGATTACATTGTTCGGTTTCATCATTGCAGAGATATTACGGATTGCGTTCGGACCAAATCTTGAACCAGAACGGAAAGAACTTCCTGTATCAAATGGTGCACCTGCAATCGCAAAGTCAAGACCTTCTGCGGTGTCTACCTTTTGCATTCTCATAAAAGTTCCCATGTTACAAAATCTTGGTGATGATAAAGCACTTGCTGGCTGTTTGATTTCTGACATATCTGTATCCTCCTTAAAATCATATGTAATCATTGCGAACGTTCGATATTTGTTTCGTTGAATGTATGATAGCATTTTGTTAAAAGCTTGTGTTATATCGATCTTTGATAAGTTATATGAAAAACCATATAAGAAATAATATAAAAAGATATAGATTACAGAGATTTTTTGTGTTAACATATAAAAAATATCAATAAAGTCAATAGATCCAGAGTATGAAAAAACAGGTAGGTAGTGAGTGAAAATGGATAGCAAATGTTTTCGATATTTTATTGAAGTTTATGAATGTGGATCAATTAACAAAGCAGCCAAACATCTGGGTTTGTCACAGCCAAATTTAAGTGTTTGTATTAAAAATGCGGAAAAGGAACTGGGATTTTCTGTGTTTTCAAGAAACAATAACAGAATACAATTGACGAGTGAAGGAGAATTGTTTCTGAAATCCGCCCGTAAAATCGTCAGAGAGCTGGACGCGATCGGGAACATCCCTTCTCTTTTTGCAAATAAGGGGAATATTTCGGTTTCAAGTACCTATTCTTTTGATTTTATGAACCTTTTTATGCAGTTTAAGAAGAGAAATCCGGCACGAAATATAGAAGATTCATTTAAGGAAACAGGGCTGATCCAGGTAATCCGAGATGTTATGGATAAAAGATACCGGATGGGATTATTTTACTGCTTTGATTCAATCAGTGAAAGCTATTTTGAAATGGCGGAAAAATATAATATGAAGTTGATCCCGATTGCCAAAAGCAAACCGCTGATTCTTCTGACATCGAAGAAGAATCCGCTGGCATTGCGCAAGAAGATTGAATTTGAACGGATCAGAGAGCTCCGCTGTATTATGTATGAAAATTTTAAATTTGAGGAGTGGCTGGGGATTCTAGGTTTTGAAGATGATAACAAGATTCTTTATGTGTTTGACCGGGGTGGCCTTCTGGATGCAATCAAGCAAAGCAATTATTCTACCGTTATGATGAAGCGTTTTTCGGATGTGTCTTATAGTCCGGAGTGTGTGGAAATTCCTGTTGTGAATGCACCGTGTGGGATGAGCGCGTACTTGATGTACCATTCGGCATATATACCGAATCC
>ERZ773144.3240-NODE-3240-length-11546-cov-5.137586_pt1 | contig 11546 bp, 8 predicted proteins | sample MGYA00580849_ERZ773144 | MGnify/ENA primary metagenome ERZ773144 (study PRJEB29015, sample SAMEA2737861) | human gut metagenome | biome: human gut; feature: human-associated habitat; material: faeces | place: China | collected 2012 ...
AATAAATGCAATAAAGATTCAAGATTATTCTCATTTTGGAACTTCATATAAAATAACAGCAAAATTTTTTTCAATCTTTAATTTTGATAAATTAAGAAGTTACAACATGGTTTTATATTTTATATTTTTATTATTTTTTATTCCTTATTTGTATAAAAATTATAGTTCAAAATTTTATTTAACTTTTTTTAATGTAGTATTTTTATTTTTAGCAAGTATTTATTTAATTAGACCAGGTAAAGAGATGCTACAACTATTTATTATAATGTTATGTTACCAGTTTGATAAATTAAGTTCATTATTTTTAATAATAGGTGGGATATTATTTAGACCTTATTTAATAATACAAGGAATAATATTTATAGGATTAAAATTTTATTTAAAAAGAAAAAGTAAGGTATTATGGGGAATTCTAATTTTAGTATTAATAGTTATTTTTAGTTTTAGATTCCCTAAAATAGTAAACTTAGTATTAGGGATAAGAGAAAGGCTTAATTTACATAGATTAGAATCACCAGATGCAAGAACAATAATAAGTGATTGGATAGATAAAAATGGAATGATATTTTTGTATTTAAATTATTTTATAAATACTTTACGATTATTATTTCCAATAGAGTTATTAATTAAAGGAATTAAATATTTTCCATATATAGTATTTCAAATATGGTTTACTAAGAAACTATGGAATTGGAAAAGTAATAAAAATGATAAAGTAATTTTATTATATAGTTTTATTTTAATAAGCGGATTATTCGAACCAGATTTTGGATCTTTTTTAAGGCATACAGTACCATATATATTTATTTTGAAGGGAATAAGAAATGGAAAAAATATTATTTATAAGTAGTAGGTTAGAAAAGGAAAAAAAGAATGGGGCTTATTTAGTGGCAAAAAGAAATTTAGATAATTTAAAAAGTATTTTTAAAGAGGTTCATGTTTATAAAGTTTCACAGAAGAATATTTTTTTAAGAGTTATTTCTATTTGCCTATTTAATAGATTAGAGTCAAGTTCAATAAAAGTAGAAAGAGAAATCTTAGAAAAAATAAAAAAAAATAAGTATACAATAATTTTTTTAGATGGGAGTGGATATGGATATTTAAGTGAAAAAATAAAGAAAAATTTTCCAAATATAAAAATTATTGTTTTTTGTCATGATATAAATTTTTATTTATATTCATCAATAATATCTGAAGAAAGAAATTTTTCAAGAAAATTAAAAGCAAAAAAAGAAAAATATAATTCTGAGATAAATGAAAATAAGATTTTTAAAAATGCAGATAAAATAATAACATTAAATAAAAGAGATACAAAATTATTAAAAGATAAGTATGGGTATAATACCTCTAAAGAAATAGGAGTAACATTTAAAAATGAAAAAGTTAAAAATATAAAAAATAATAATTTAATAAGTGAGGACTTTACTTTACTATTTGTGGGAGTTGCTAATTTTATCCCAAATTTATCAGGGTTAGAATTTTTTATTCAAAAGGTATTGCCAGAATTAAATGCAAAATTAATTATTGTAGGAAAAGGAATGGAAAAATATAAAAAAAAATTTGAAAAAGTAAATGAAAAAGTAAATGTAATAGGAACAGTTGAAAATCTAGAAGAGTACTATTTAAAAGCAAATGCTGTGGTTGCTCCTATATTTATAGGGGGCGGAATGAAAATAAAGACAGGAGAAGCATTGATGTATGGAAAAAGTATTTTCGGAACTACAGAAGCCTTTCAAGGATATGAAGTAGATTATGAAAAAATTGGTGGAAGATGCAATACAGCAGAAGAATTTATTTTGAAAATAAATGATTATATAAAATATTGGGAAAATAATGGAAAATTTGAAAAAAATAAATATTCAGAAGAGATATTTATAAAAAAATATAGTTACGATTCTTCAATAGAAAAATTTAAAAAATTATTTGATGAATTGAAGATAAAAAAAGATAAGAAATCTATAAAAATACAGTAAATGGATAAATTTAAAAATTATTAAAATTATAGAATGTATTAATTTGAAATGAAAACTAGTTCTGAGAAGTTAAAAAGGGATAAAAAGTGCTAAGAAAATACTTGAAGTATTTGGAGAAAAATAATGAAAATGATTTATAAAAAAGTATGTACTCATTATAATATGTGGATAAATTCAAAATTTATTAGTGAAAATGAAAAAATAAAAATAGAAAATTTGAATGAAGAAGAAATAAAAGATAGTTTCTATAAATACCTTGAGTTTGGAACAGGTGGAATGAGAGGAATAATGGGTATGGGAACTAATTGTATGAATATATATATGATTAGAAAAGCAACTCAAGGACTTTCAAACTATTTAATTGATTCAACTGGAGTTATTGGGAAAAATAAAGGTGTTGTAATTGCATATGACTGTCGTATTAATTCATATGAATTTGCTTTGAACTCAGCCTTGGTTCTATGTGCTAATGGAATAAAAACATATCTGTTTTCTTCATTAAGAAGTACTCCAGAACTTTCATTTGCTGTAAGAGAACTAGGGTGTCAGGCTGGAATAATGATAACAGCTTCCCATAATCCTAAAGAATACAATGGATATAAAGTATATTGGGAAGATGGAGGACAATTAGTAGAACCTCAGGCTTCTGGAATAATAGAAGAAGTAAATAAAACTGATGAATTTGAAGATGTAAAGATTATAAATCAAGAGGAATCAGAAAAGTTGGGGTTATTAAATATTTTAAATGATGAGTTAGATAGTAAATATTTAGAAAAGGTAAAAAAAGAATCTATTTTAAAAGATTTGTCTAATAAAGAGAGTTTTAAATTAGTGTACTCTCCACTTCATGGAACAGGTGGAAGACCAGTGAAAAGGTTGTTTAATGAATTGGGTTACAAAAATGTACATATAGTTGAAGCGCAGGAGAAACCAAATGGAGAATTTCCAACTTGTTCATATGCCAATCCAGAAGAAAAAAATGTATTTGATCTTTCAATAAAGTTGGCTGATGAAATAGGAGCTAAAGTATGTTTAGCAAATGACCCTGATGCAGATAGAACAGGAATGATGGTAAAAGAAAAAAATGAATGGATATATCTTAATGGAAATCAGATAGGAATGCTTCTTTTAAAATATATTTTAGATAATAAAAAAGAGATACCTGAAAATGGAGCTGTAGTGACAACAATAGTATCTACTCCAATATTGAATAAGATAGCTAAAGAAAGGAATTTAAAAGTATTTAGAACTCTAACAGGATTTAAATATATAGGAGAAAAGACAAGAGAATTTGAAGAAGGAAAATATGATAATTCTTTTGTATTTGGAATGGAAGAATCTATTGGATATCTAAAAGGAACTTATGTAAGAGATAAAGATGGAATACTTGGGGTGATGCTTTTAACTGAAATGACAGCATATTTTCAAAATATAGGAACATCTCCAGTAAAAGAACTAGAAAAACTTTATGATAAATATGGCTGGTATAGCGAAATAACATATCCAGTAAAAAGAGAAGGAATACAAGGAACAGAAGAAATAAAAAAGATGATGGAAGAACTTAGAAAAAGAGATTTAAAAGTTCTTTTAGATAAGAAGATAAATATAGTAAAAGATTATAAAGCAAAAAAAGAGAAGAATTATTTAAATAATTCAGAATCAGAATTATTTCTTCCAGAGTCAGATGTTATCCAATATATTTTAGAAGAAGAAACTTACATAACTGTGAGACCATCAGGAACTGAACCAAAGATAAAATATTACATCTATACTAAAGGAAAAAGTAAGGAAGAAACAGATAAAAAATTAGAAGATATATTAAATAACTTTAAAAAGTATATGGAATCACTTTTAAATTAGGAGGAAAAGAACAATGTTGACAGCAATTATTATGGCAGGAGGAAGTGGAGAGAGATTCTGGCCATTATCAACACCAGAAAGACCAAAGCAGCTTCTAAAAATATTTTCAGATAAAACAATGATAAGAGAAACTGTTGACAGGATACTCCCTATAATAGAAGCAGAAAATATATTTATAGCAACAAATATCATACAGGCAAAAGAGATAGAAAAGGAATTAAGCGATATTCCCAAAGAAAATATAATAATAGAACCAGCTTTTAAAGATACAGCAGCAGCAATAGGATATTCATCTTTAATAATAGAAAACAGATTTAAAAATAGATTAAAAGATGGGGAAAAACTGGAAGTAGTGGTGCTAGCTTCAGATCATTTAATTAAAGAAGAAGAAGAATTTAGAAAAGTCATATTAATTGCATCAAAGGAAGCAAAAGAAAATGGAATGATAGTTACTTTAGGAATAAAGCCAGATAAACCAGAAACAGGATATGGATATATAGAAGTAAAAGATGATGAAATAGAACTTAATTCTATATGTAAAGTAAAAAGATTCAGAGAGAAACCAAGTCAGGAACTAGCAGAGAGCTATTTAGCAAGTGGTAAATACTTATGGAATAGTGGAATGTTTATATTTACAACAGATACAATATTTAAGAATTTTGAAGTATTAATGGAGGAACACTCATCAGTATTTAAAGAAATAGAAAAAGAATTTAAAGAGAATTTGACAGGAGAAGAACTTAGTAACAAAGTAAAGAAATACTTTGATAAATTTGAAAAAATATCAATAGATTTTGGAATAATGGAATATTCAAAGAATATACGAGTGATACCAGTGGATATTGGATGGAATGATATTGGGAGCTTTAATGCATTTGATGAGATATTTGAAAAAGATGAAAATGGAAATGTAGTGAGAGGAAAAGAGATAAGAGAATTAGATTCAAGAAATAATATAGTAATATCAGATGATTTAAATATTTCATTATTAGGAATAGAAAATTTAGTGATAGTGAAAGATAAAAATAATCTCCTTATATCTAAAAAAAATAGAGTTCAAGATATAAAGAAAATTTTAAAATTAAGGAAAGGAATTTTATGAAAATAGGAATTTTAACTTTTCACTGGGCGAGCAATAGAAATTTTGGGGCAAGTTTACAATCATATGCATGTATGAAAATGATAGAGAAAAAGGATACTAATGTAAAAATAATAGATTTTAATCCAGAAAAATTTAATATAATAAGAAAATTAATTGCAAGAATAGGGGGATATGGATTTAGAAAATATAATAATAAATTTTTAAAATTGACTAACAAAATAAGAACAAAAAAAGAATTGGAAAAATTAAATGAAAAATTTGATGTCTTTATTGTTGGAAGTGATCAAGTTTGGAGAGTTAAATGGTGGAATTTAGAAAAAGGAATGCATTATTTTTTTGATTTTTTAAGTGAGAATAAAAAAAAGATAGCGTATGCAGCCAGTTTTGGAATAGATCATTGGGAAGGTGATGAAAAACTTACTGAAAAAATTAAGCCTCTAATTAAAAATTTTAATCATATATCTGTTAGAGAAGAAAGTGGAATAAATATATGTAAAAAAATTTTTGAAATTGATAATGTTGTATGTGTTTTAGATCCAACTTTAATGATAGATAGAAAAGATTATCAACCTATATTAGATGATTGGAAAGATAGAAATCACTTAAAGAAAAAGTATATAGCACATATGCTTTTAGATGATGCAAAACAATTGAGAAAAGGAAGTAAAGAAATAGCTGCATATTTAAAAGCAGATATTAATTATATCAAGGGGAAAACATTTAAAGTATTAGGAAGAGCAGTAACTTTTTATAATAAAGTATCACAATGGTTAACTTATTTAAAAGATGCTGAATTAGTTATAACAGATTCTTTTCATTGTACAGTATTTTCTCTTATATTTCACAAAAAATTTATAGTAATTGCTAATTCTAATAGAGGAATAGCAAGATTAGAAACTTTATTAAATAAAGTAGGATTGGAAGATAGATTTTTCACAAATATTGCTGAAGTATTGAGAAGTGGAATATTAGATAAAGAAATTGACTACGAAGAGGTAGATAAAAAACTGGAAGTACATAGAAAATATTCTATAGATTTTTTAAAAAAAGCTTTGGAGGATTAATGAAACAATCAGCAATAGAAATAATAGGATATAATAGATGTACAGGATGTTATGGTTGTTTAAATATTTGTTCTGTTCATGATGCAATTGAATTTAAACTTACTAATGAAGGATTTTATAAACCTTTTTTAACAAATAAATGTATTCATTGTGGAAAGTGTCAAGAAGGATGTCCTGTGATAAAAACTTCTAATATCAATAATAAAGAAGAATTAGAAGTTTATTCATGTTGGAGTAACGACAAGGAAATACTTATGAATAGTTCATCTGGAGGAATTTTTTCTGAACTAGCAAAAATTTATTTAGAAGATAATGGAACAGTATTTGGGGCTAAATGGGAAGATGGAGAAATAGTTCATTCTCATATTACAACTTTGGAAAGTTTAAATGAACTTCAAAAATCCAAATATCTTCAAAGTAAAATAGAGCTTTCATACATAAAAGTAAAAGATTTTTTAAAAGTTGGGAAGAAAGTTTTATTTGTAGGAACACCATGTCAGATAGCAGCCTTAAATTTAATGGTAAGTGATAAAAATTTAATAACAGTGGAATTGGTTTGTCATGGTATTCCATCATATGCTGCATACAATAAATATATAAAAGAAAATTTTAATCTTACTACAAAAGATTTAAAAGTAGATTTCAGAAATAAAAATGCAGGATGGGAAAATTTTAATCTTATTTTTATGACTAAAGATAAGATTATAACTAAAAATAATCATAGAAAAGATATTTGGTTTAAAGGTTTTTTAGAGAATGTTTATCTAAATAAACCATGCTATAACTGTCAATTTAGGAGTATGCCAAGAGTAGCAGATATCACATTAGGAGATTTTTGGGGAGTACCATACAAGATAAAAAATCCAGAAGGGACTTCAGTAGTAACAATAAATAATAAAAAAGGGAAAGAAATCTTTGAAAAAATAAAATCTAAAATAACTTATCATTGTACAACTTTTGAAATTGCGTATAAAGGAAATCCAGGTCTATATAATCATTCATTTGATGATAAAAAGAGAGAGAAATTTTTTTTAAATTTTGAAAATATTACATTTGAAAAATTACATAAAAAATATTTTCCTTTTCCAAATCTTATAAAAAGAGTGATAGGAGTTATAAAAAGAAGAATTTTAAGTTAACAGAAACAAATATTATATGAGGAGTAAAAAATGAATGAGGTTTTAGAGTTTATTGAATTTAATAAAGAATATTGGAAAAAAATTAAAAGCAATAATGAAAAAGAAATAATAATACCAATGTTAATGAATTATCCCACAGAGATCGAATATACTATGCGAATAGCAAAAACATTACAAGAAAAAATGGGATATAAAATAATAGTTTTATTGAATAGAAAAAGTGAATATCAAGATATAATAAAGTCTTATGGAGTAGATGAAATTAAAATTTTATTAAAAACTCGTTTAAATATTAGAATACTTTTTTTATCTTTTTTTAGAGCAGCTTTTTTATTTTTTAAAAATAAAAGTTTAACAGAAATAGAAAATATAATTTATAAGGACATAAAAATAGGAGATCTTGTATATGATTCATATATAAGAGATAATTCTGTTTTTACCTTTAAAAAGTGTTTTAAATCTTTTTTAACTTTAACTAAAGCATTAATCAATACAGAATGTTATTGTAAGATCTTAAATAATGAAAATATTGAATATATTATTTTAAGAGATAAGCTTTATATAACACATGGTATTTTTTGTAGATGTGCTGTAAAAGAAAATAAGAAAATTCTACTCTATAGAAGTAATATAAAATTCATAAATGAGAGTAATATTTATAAACATATATTTTATCCCAGTTTGAGTTTGAGTGAAATACATGAAGAAATTGGTAATAAAAATTATTTGATTGAAATAGACAATTATTTTATAGATAAATTTAAAGGAAAAATCACTTCATTTGATAGTATTAATGCATATAATAATAAAAAAATATACTCGAAAAATGAGATTATAGATGCTTTAAAATTGGACAAAGAAAAAAAGATAGTAGTTATAATGGCACATGCATTTTCTGATGCTCCTCATGTAGGAAAAAGTATTTATTCTGATTATTATATTTGGATAAAAGAAACTTTGAAAATAGTTAAAGATTTGAATGAAGTAAATTGGGTAATAAAAGAACATCCTTCTTCATTTTGGTATGGTGAGAAAAATATTGTAAGAGAAATAATTGAGAAAAATGAAATAAAAAATGTAACATTTTACTCAAATAATTTAAGTACAGCAGGAATAAAAAATATAGCTGATTGTATAATAACTGATAAAGGAACAGCAGGCTTAGAGTTCGCATGTTTTGGAATTCCTTGCGTTTTAGCAGGAGAATCATATTATTCTGGATATGGATTTTCTCATGAAGTAAAAAGTAAAGAGGAATATAAAAATATATTAAAAAACATCAAAAATATAAAAAAATTAAATGAAGAACAAATTAATAATGCAAAATTATTGTATTATTACATATATATTTATCACAATGATGAAGTTTCTTACATAAAAAAACCAGTTATAACAGAAAAATATGAAGAAATAAATATATTTAAAGATGTCTTAAAGAATAATAAAATACATTCTATTTATGAAAATATTTTATATAAATCAACTAGAAAAATGATAGAAACTAAAACTTTAAAGTTTTAGTTTTAAAGTCTTGGAAATAGTTTTAATAAAGAGTGTAAGAAATTATTTAGAAATTATAGAGTTTATTTTTAAGATCTATTTTTAAATTTAAGAATAAAAAATAAAAAGGAGTGAAACTTAATGTTAAATAATTCAACAATACTAGTAACAGGGGGAACAGGTTCTTTTGGAAATAAATTCATAGAAAGAGTTTTAAATGATTATGAACCTAAAAAAATAATTATATATTCAAGAGATGAATTTAAACAGGATTTAATGAAGAAAAATTTTATTACTAAATATGGAGAAGATAAAGCAAATAAGTTGAGGTTCTTTATAGGGGATGTAAGAGATAAAGAAAGATTGTATAGAGCATTTAAGGATGTAGATTATGTAATACATGCAGCGGCTATGAAACAAGTTCCAGCTTGTGAGTATAATCCTTTTGAAGCAATAAAAACTAATATACATGGAGCAGAAAATATAATAGAAGCAGCAATAGATAGAGATGTGAAAAAAGTAGTAGCACTTTCTACAGATAAGGCAGTAAATCCTATTAATCTTTATGGCGGAACTAAATTAGTGTCAGATAAACTTTTTATATCTGCAAATGCTTATTCAGGAGATAAAGGAACAATATTTTCAATAGTAAGATATGGTAATGTAGCAGGAAGCAGAGGATCAGTAATTCCATTTTTCAAACAATTATTAGCTCAAGAGAAAAAAGAACTTCCTATAACAGATATTCATATGACTAGATTCTGGATGATATTAGATGATGCAGTAGACTTAGTGTTTAAAGCATTGGAAGAAGCAAAAGGCGGAGAAACATTTGTATTTAAAAATCCTTCATTCTTAATTACAGAATTAGCTGAAGCATTAAATCCAAATGGAAGTATTAAAGAAGTAGGAGTAAGAGAGGGAGAAAAAATTCATGAAGTAATGATAACTAAAGATGACTGGAGAAATACTTACGAATATGAAGATTATTATATAATCTATCCTCATTTTGAATGGTGGGATAAGAGTAAATTTAAAGATGGAGGAAAATTAATAAAGGAAAATTGGGAGTATAGTTCGGGAGAGAATGAAATATGGCTAAATGCAGAGGAATTAAGAAATAGAATAGAGAAATTGAATATAAAATATTAAGAGGGAAGAAAATGAATATAGTCTGTATAATTCAAGCTAGAACAACTTCAAGTAGATTACCAAATAAGGTGTTATTAAACTTGCCATATAATGGAAATAAAACAGTTTTAGAACAAGTAATTAATAGAGTTAAAGAATCAAAATATATAAATAAAATTGTTGTGGCAACAACCATTAATGAGACAGATAATAAAATTAAAAAATTGTGTGAAAGTTTACAAATAAGTTGTTTCAGAGGTTCAGAAGATAATGTTTTATCAAGATATTATGAGGCTGCTATTAAATATAAAGCTGATTTAATAATAAGAATTACAAGTGACTGTCCATGTATTGATCATGAAATATTAGATGAACTTATAGAAAAACATTTAAATGAGGAAAATGATTATACATCTAATTCTTTAGTGAGAACTTTTCCTCATGGATTAGATTGTGAAATTTTTTCATATAAAGTATTAAAAGAAGCATATGAGAATGCAAAAGAAAAATTTGAGTTTGAACATGTGACACCTTATGTTTATAAAACAAATAAAAATAAATATAAAATAGGACAATTATTATTAAATAAAAATAAAGAGTATTCAAAAATAAGGATAACTTTAGATACAAAAGAGGATTATATTCTTTTGTGTGAAGTTTATGATAATTTATATAGTAATAATAAATATTTTAATTGTGAGGACATAATAAATTTATTTGAAGAAAAGAAATGGTTATATTTAATAAATAATTCAATAGAGCAAAAAAGAGTATGCAACAGTTTAGAAGAGGAAATAGAAGAAGCTGTTAAGTTGTTAGATAAACAAGACTTAAATAGAGCAGAAAAGTATCTAAAGGAAAAGTATTATGAAAAAGATAAATAGAGTAATTATTTTTACTGAGGGTGGAGATAATATTGGATTTGGTCATATAACAAGATGTTCTGCCTTATATGAAGAAATTGAATCTAGAGATATAGAAGTTTTGTTTGTTATATTTGGAAAAAATATAGATGACCTTCTAAAGGGAAAAAGATATCTTAATAAAGATTGGAAAGATAGAGAATTTTTAAAAAAATTTTTAAAAGAAGATGATTATATAATAATAGATTCATATTTAGCAGATATAGAAACATATAAATTTATATCAGAAAGTACAAAAAAATGTCTTTATATAGATGATAATAATAGGATCTCCTATCCTAAAGGAATTATTTTAAATCCAGTTCTTTATGATGATGTAGTTTATAAAACGGAAAATATTGTTCTTCAAGGCAAAGATTATATAATTTTAAGAAAAGAATTTTTAGAAACAACTACAGATACAGTTGAAAAAAATATAAATGTTTTAATAACTCTAGGAGGAACAGATATTAGAAATTTAACTCCTAAATTATTGCAAATTATTAAAAGAATAAATTTAAAATTAAAAATAGCAGTAGTTATAGGAAAAGCATTTGATAATATAGAAAAAATAGAAAAAGAAAAAAATGATAATATTGAATTTTACTATAATTTAAATGCTTTAGAAATGAAAGAGATAATTTTAAAAAGTAAAAATGTAATATGTGGATGTGGACAGAGTATTAATGAATTACTTTATCTAAAAGCTAATTTTTTTCCAATAGTAATAGCTGATAATCAAATAAATAATTGTAAGAGTTTAATAAAATTAAAGATTTTGAATGAAGTTTCTAATTGGAAAGATAAAAAATTAGATAAAAAAATAAAAATATTTTTTTTACAAGGAGTAAAATCTAAAATAAATTTGAAGAATG
>ERZ773144.3253-NODE-3253-length-11505-cov-6.147598_pt1 | contig 11505 bp, 8 predicted proteins | sample MGYA00580849_ERZ773144 | MGnify/ENA primary metagenome ERZ773144 (study PRJEB29015, sample SAMEA2737861) | human gut metagenome | biome: human gut; feature: human-associated habitat; material: faeces | place: China | collected 2012 ...
AGGCTCGGAAGAATACGGCAGACGATGAGTATGAAGAATGGGCCGGGAAACTGATGGATGTTTATATGGAAGAAGCTACAAAAATTCAAGACGCATATATGGATTCAGCAATGTAATCAAAGATATAATACCGGGCTTGTAAATCGAAGTCCCCGCTATCTTATATGAGGTGGCGGGGGCTTTTTATATCTTTAGTGCCAAGTGCTTCATTGCCAAGTGCCGTATTTCAGAAGGTGGTAGCATCATGGCCGTTGATATTGATAGTCTGCAAATTGAAATAGAGGCAACTTCGAGTGATGCGGCGGCAAAAATCGACGCATTGGCTACCGCGCTGACTAACCTGAAAACAGCGGCAAAGGGTGGAGCGGGGCTTACTACAGTTTCTAAGCAGATGCAGGCACTTGCAAATGCGGCAAAGCTGATAAATAGCAGCAGCATTAATACAGTAAAGTTAAAGGAAATGACAAGTGCACTTAACGGATTGTCTTCTATCCAGAAGTCCAGCGGCTTGTCCTCCGCAATCAACGCCCTTAAAAAGTTGCCTCAGATTAGCGAGTCCTTAGAAAAAGCAGATTTAGGAAAGTTTGCTGTTCAGATGAATCAGGTGGCGGACGCAATGCGCCCCCTGGCTACGGAGATGCAGAAAGTTTCCAGCGGGTTCTCAGCTTTCCCGATAAGGATTCAGAAGATCATCCAGAGCAATACCGGACTCGCCGCCTCGAACAATAAAGCAGCAAAAAGCTTCGGCGTTCTTGGAACTGGGATTAGTTCCGCACAGGCGAAGTTCGGAATCTATTCAGTGGTATTTCGCCAAATTGCGCGTACTGCATCTGATTGGGTAAAAGAGAGCAATGATTATGTCGAGAATCTGAATCTGTTTACTGTTGCAATGGGCGATGCTGCGGAGAGCGCATTAGAATATGCGGAAGCAGTAAAAGAAGCTGTTGGGATTGACCCGTCTGAATGGATCAGAAACCAGGGCGTCTTTAAGCAAATAACTGGTGGATTTGGAGTCATGGAAGAAAAAGCAAATCTTATGTCAAAAAACCTGACACAGTTAGGTTATGACATTTCTTCCTTCTATAACATTTCCATTGAAGAGGCCATGGAAAAATTGCAATCCGGCATTGCAGGCGAAATTGAGCCACTGCGACGCTTGGGCTATGCAATTGACGTAGCTACCCTGCAAGAAGTGGCATACGCACATGGAATTGAGCAGAGTGTAAATACGATGAACCAAGCGCAAAAATCCCAGCTTCGTTATTTAGCGATTATGGAGCAGAGTGGGAACGTAATGGGGGATATGGCCCGGACGGTGCAGACCCCGGCTAATGCTTTGCGCATTCTAAATCAACAAATAAATCAGTTAACCAGAGCCTTAGGGAATTTATTGATTCCATTTTTACAGCAGATTATTCCGTATGTTCAGGCATTTGTGGAAGTCATTACTGATGCGATACAGGCATTGGCGCTTCTGGTTGGATTTGAATTGCCTGAGATTGATTATTCCGGGCTGGATGGTGTGACATCTGGTGCCACAGATGCGGAAGATGCCATTGAAGGGGCTACTGGAGCGGCCAAAGAAATGAAAAAGGCGTTGCTCGGGATTGATGAATTGACCATTCTGGAGCCGACTGCTTCTGGAGGCGGTGGTGGATCTGGTGGCGGAATTGGAGGCGATTTGGGTCTCGACCTTCCCGAGTATGACTTCTTAGCCGGGTTGGAAGAACAGGCATCTAAGATAAAAGAGCAGATGGAATCTATTTTGGGGCCAATCCTTTCTATTGGAGCTGGATTTGCTGCATGGAAAATTACTCCTAAAGTATTGAATTGGTTTAAGGATCTTAAGAATGGAAAGTTTAGCAAGATCGATAAACTCGCAGCGGGTATCGGGCTTGTAATTACGGGATTTACGCTTGAATGGCAAGGCGGATACGACATTGGTTACAATGGGCTGAACCTTGAGAACGCCATAAAAACAGCTATCGGAGCCGGACTAGGAATCGCTGGATCGCTCCTTATCTTTGGGACTGGGCCTCTTGGGTGGACAATTGGTATCGTAGCCGCGTTATCTGTTGCCATTGCAAGTATTACCATAGGGTATAACCGGAGACAAATAGATGACGAGATAAAAGAGCGGTTTGGAGAAATTGAACTGACAGTGGAAGAAGCCAAAGAACTGGCAGAAAGGATTATGTCATCTCCGCTTTCTATCCAACTGGACATGTACGTGGAGGCAAAGACTGGTGCAAAAGAAGCAATCGAAAAGTATCTTGCATCTTCCGAAGAGTTTTCTTATCTGATTTGGAAGGTATCCGTTGGCTTTGAAGTAGATGATGCTGAATTGAGCAACAGTATTGATTCTATGATCGCTGACGCACAATCCTTCTTAAATGCACAGAGAGAAACGTATGCGCTTGCTGTCAACATCGGCTTTAGTGATGAAGGAATCAAAACTGAAATGGCGGCATTCGTAAACACGTATTTTTCTGAATCCTCCAGCGAAATGCAGCGTCTTGGGACGGAATTAAAGCAAACGATGCTAGATGCACTTGCCGATGGAGTCATTGATGAACAGGAAATGAAGACGATCAATGATTTGCAGTCTGAGGTAAACCAGATGCTTTCTATGGTTGCTGACGCTGAGTATAGAGCAAAGCTCAACAATGCAGTATATGAGCTTGGTGGAGACTTATCATATGAGAGTGTAAAGGACGTCAGTGAGAAATTGGGCAATATAGCGCAAGAGCAGCTTGATAGTTTAAAACAGACACATTTGGACGCACTGGCGGTTATCGAGCTAAAATATCAAACTGATGGTAATTATGAAGAATATACTGCGGCAATAGAAAACGAAATGCAGACTTATTTTGCAAATCAAGCACAGGTATCTGCAACCGCTTTTGAGCCTCTCATTGGAAAATTTAATGCGGCATTTTCTGACGCGCTTACAGAGGCGCAACCTGCGTTTGATCGGCCGGTAGAAGACCTCCTTGACAGGACGTTCCATCAATTCACTACCGATGAAACCGGAGTGCTTGTCGGAGATAGTATAAGCGATTTTATGAGGAGCGTTGACCAACAATGGAAACTTGGGTTCCAAACGCTTGATATTACTCCAGAAGTGAGAGCTGCTTTGTCTGAAACGCTTGCCGCGTTGGAGCCTAGAGCAGAACAACTCCAAAAGATCGCTGATGATTCTAGAGCCGCAGGTATTGCTGTCCCGCAGTATGTTTCTGAGGGCCTGCATGACTACAACATGCTTGCAGCCATTTCCGGTGATATGGATGCTATCAACTATTTGCTTGGAGAAAAACTGTCTACAGACCCCAATTTCCTACAGGCACTTCAAACTGCGACAGATGCTGGCATGAACATCAATGAGGCTGTTGCAAATGGATTGTTAGACAATCTCGAAGTGAAAGAAAACGCTGATGGAACAATTTCGTTGATTAACGATACAATCGGCGAAAAAGTTCTAGAGGTTACACCAGCGTTAAAAGAAACCTTAAAAACTCTCGGTATAAATATGAGCAATGGGCTCATTGAGGGAGTTGAATCAAAGGACACAGAAGTATTTAACTCTGCAAATGGGATAGGTAAGCAGGTCGGAAACGGAATTGCGGATGGACTTGATGATAGCACACGGGCAGTTAAGAACGCGGCAGATAGGCTTGTTGATATTGCGCTATCGGCAACAAAGACCGCAGCAAAAATTCATTCACCATCTCGCTTGTTCCGTGATGAAGTTGGATTGAATATTGGCCTAGGTATTTCCGAAGGAATCGGTAATAGTAGAGATGCTATACTTTCGGAAATTGAACTTACAAATCAGCGTATGGTGAGTGCTTTTTCAACTGGTTCGATTGGTAGTCTCTCTAGATCTTTTTCTGTGGAAGAAGTAAAGAACATAAATACACATACATCTGGAACCGTTACAGTAACAGACGGAAGAGAAGGCCAGCGGGAGATAAATCAAGAAATGATAAGCACATTGTTTGCCATAAGCCAGCAAATCATTTCCGCAATTGAAGAGAACAGCGGAGACGTTTATCTGGATGGGGATAAGGTCGGAGAACGAGTAACGGAATACCAAAATAGGAAGAATCGCATTTTTGGCAGATAAATTTTAAATTGGAAGAAAGGGTGACAATATTGGTTCTTGAAATTGATGGGTTTAATATTGTCCCTTACATTTCATTTGGAGGAGTTAAGTGGCAACGGTCTGACGTGGACGGGGAGGGAGCTGGTCGTACTTTGGATGGCAAGCTCAGAAGGAATCGGGTGGCAACAAAGCGGCGGCTGGATATTACCTGCCGTCCGCTCAATGCCGCCGAAACAAGTAAAGTCTTAACGGCAATTATGCCGGAATGGGTATCGGTTCGATATACAGATCCTCAAACAAACAGCATTGCAACAAGAAAAATGTATTCCAATAACAACCCGGCTACGTTTCAAATGAAGCAGAGGAACGGAGATGAACTATGGGGAGGGATCACATTCCCACTGATTGAGGAGTAATATATGCCATACGAGTATCAAGTAGAAATTGGCGGAATAATGTACGGAATGGATAGCATTAAAAGCGCAAATATAAAGCAGCCGTTATTCGAGTATTTTGGAGCGGGGAATGCAATGCCTGCTGAGTTCCACATTACATTTATTCCTAAAGAGGAACCTCCCAGAATGGCAAAAATTGTACCATTCTGTAGAGAAGAAGGAGAAAAAGATTGGCATAAGCTAGGTATATTTTTTGTTGATGTAAGGAGTGAAGATAGACAGTGGAAAAATCTCATTGCCTATGACTCCATGCTGAAAACCGAACAAACTTACTTGATTAGTGAAGATGTGGGTGAATGGCCAAGGGGGATGAAAGCGCTTGTTGCGGATATAGCAAGCCGTATAGATGTAGAAGTTGATAGTAGAACAGTTATCAATGAAAGTTATGTGGTTGAATATCCAAACGATTATACAATGCGAGAAATTTTATGCCATATAGCAGCGGCCCATGCAGGGAATTGGATTATTACGGCGGACGGGAAATTGTTGCTGGTTCCGCTTTTTACTGCAATGCCTCCAGAGACATATTACTTAATAGAAGACAGCGGAAGTGCCATAGTGTTTGGAGAGGATAGAATTTTGGTATGAATAACAAGTATTATGTAGGCCAAAAAGCATCTTCTTTTTTAAAATATGAAAAAACTCCTCCAGTTAGTAAAATCCGGCTGTTTTGGGATGATGAAAATGCATTCGAAGCTGGAGATGATACAGGATACACAATAGAATTGTTTTGCCCATCAGCTACGCAGAAGATGGCAGATAATATTTTGAATGCAGCAAAAGGATTTGTGTATCAAGGATTTTCGGCCCCTGGCTCAAGCCTAGTTCCAGAAGCGGAACTGGGGGATGGAGTAACGGTTGACGGTTTTTACGGAATGATAGCAAATCGGGATATAGAATTTGGCCCAGGGAATTTATCCGACATCTCTGCTCCAGGGGAAAAGGAAATTAACCATGAATATCCTTATTTGAGCTCAGAAAGTAGAGAGCTAAAACGAAAAGTTACACTAGGGACTTCTTACTATGGCACTAAAATTACTCGAAAAAACGGATTAGAAATTACCAAAACAGATAATAGCGGTGCAGAGAAAAGCCGGGTTATTTTAAACAGCGATATTTTGGCCTTTTATAATGACGATGGACAGGCAGCACTCTATTTTGATGCGGCCAGTGGAAGATACATTTTTCGCGGGGACATCAACATGCAAGGGGGATCTATTTATTGGGGAGATTCCTTCCCTTACAAGTCCCAGTTTTCAACATCTCCGGATGGACCATGGCATGATAAGCAGCAAGAAGGAGATAAATACAGACGAGATACATATGATGGGGGAAAAACTTGGGAAGAGCCTTACCAATTTGTCGGAACAGACGGACGAGACGGTATAGACGGTTCGGATGCAAGTGTTACATTCAACAATGTACTTCGAGCATTACAAAGAGCAGAGGCGACACAAACAACATTTATTACAGCGGATGAGCTAGGGGCTCCCACCATTTATGGTGCCAAAATTTATGGTGCAGAGATATATGCTGGCGGTGTAGATGATATGGGTGGACAAATTATTGGGCTCTTGGACACTGGGATGGTGGTATGGAACGGAGATGGAGAACGAGTATTAACTATTTCTGGAAATGCAGATACTGCGAGCCTTGTCACGGGCTATAACATATTACGCTTTAACTGTCCGTATATGTCGGTAGAAGCCACATCATCAGTTTCCTTTCATGGACGATTAGTTTCTTTTGATGACGTAAATGAGGTTTCAGGACTTTATCTGAGGTTTTCTTAATGCTTCCTAAAATATATTCAGCGTTTCTCAACTTGACAAATGCATGTAACTTGGCGTGTCGCTATTGTTTTGTGGAACAGCATCCAGATATGATTTCCCTTCAGGTAGCGAAAGATGCAGCGGATTTTTTGGCCGCCAACGCGGGAGACGGGGTTCCGTCTATCAACTTTTTCGGCGGGGAACCACTACTGATGTGGGACGCTATTATAGTCCCGCTGACCGAGTATGTCCGGGATCGGTATCCAGCATATAACCTTTCTATGACAAGCAATGGAACTCTGCTGAACCAGGAGCGGGCGGAGTATATGAGGAAGAAAGGAATAGGGCTCTTGCTTTCCATGGACGGAGACAGACGGACTCAGGAGCGCAATCGACCGCTTCAGGATGGCGGCTCCAGTTTCGACATTCTGGGGAAAAAGCTTCCTTTAATTTTGAAATACTTTCCTGATGTGATGTTCCGCTCTACGGTAACACCGGAGACCGCAGTTGACTTGTTTCACGATATGATATTTGCAGAACAAGCTGGTTTCCGCACATTTTTTACTATGCCGGATAGTTTTGCAAATTGGGACGGCACTGAGCCACTGGAGGAGGAACTTCGGCGCTATTCAGAGCATTATGTCGAGTGCTTAGAAAATGGATGGGAACCAATCTACTTCACACAGATTGAAAAGTTTTTCCCCAAAATACTCTTGCACAACCAGGCGATCCAAGAGGGGGCAAACCGCGCCTATACCTCATGTATGGCCTGCGGCAAGTGCGGGCTGGGTTCTGGGCGCTATGCGGGGATTAACCTGAATGGAGATATCCTAGCTTGTCAGGAGTTCTTTTCACGAGGAGATAATCCATTCGTGATTGGAAATATCTATACTGGGGTGGTAGATGAGACGCGGAGACGACTTATGCAAAAATACGATAGCGCACAGGTTGAAGGGGATGGGTGCGATGAATGCCCCCTGAACCGCATCTGTGATGGAGGGTGCGTGGCCAACAACTATATTCGATCGGGGAGTTTCCACCATATGCCCCCCATCTGCTGTCGGTGGAACCGTCTGCTATTCCGAGAGGCAATCTATCTAATGGAGCGGCTGGGCAAGGCAAGAAACAAACGCTTTTTAGAGAGGTGGCATATCTATGTTGCCAGATGAGCTGATCGAAGTACCGGAATACCTGAAGGGGGAACTTACCGGTGCAAACGTCATGCCCATGTGCGACTTCTGTACGGAGATTGCCTGTGAGACAGATGGAATGGCCTGTGGTGAGACTTGCAGCCAAGGATGCCACGGGCAATGTACTGTGGTACAGTGCGGACAGTGTAGCGGCTGCCTGGGTGGATGCCAGATATGCGAATCATCCTGCCAAAATTCCTGTCAGTCCTGTCAGTCATCCTGCGAGTCGGCAGCGCAAAACCCTACCAGCTATGGTTCCATCACGGTGGGCGAAGTTACCAGCCATACTATTGAAGTAACGCTGAGAGCTATTTCAAAAGCAACATCTTATGTAATCGCCTATCGGCCAGACAGCACGACTACTGCCCGAAATGTGGAAACTACGTCGAGAAATTACACGCTAACAAGCCTCGAGCCTAACCAGAGGTATGTAATTAACTACTATGGCAAGAACAGCTACGGAACCGGCCCTTATATGCCTTCTCCGGTCTATGCCACCACAAGGCCAGAGATTGTAGTTGAACCGTGGTCATGGACATCATCCAATGGGGCAGCGACGGACACACAGACCCGTAACGCCTACCAAGTTTTACAGGGTAACCGGGCAGCGGATGACTTCCATCACAATGTATGGAACGACTTCATAGACAAGATTGTGGAGATGCGAGAGGCATACGGATTGTTTTGGACGACGGACAGTGGGCGCTTTCCCTCCGCCTCCGGGTGCAAGGTGTCCGCCGGGGACACACTGACCGCCGAGATTTACAACGCGGCCAAGACCAATATAGGTTCCATACAATCTACCGGGATACAGGATGTAGATCCGGGGGACGAGATAACCGGATACCACGTTCTTCACATCTCGGATGTTCTGAATGATATCATTGGAGGTCTGTAATGGATAGTCAAAAAATTATTCAAATGGCGGTAGCAATTAGAGAAGCAGCCTCTAGGATCACAGTATCTGGGCCAAACAATTGGACACAGTTGCTTGGTATTATCCACACAGCGGAATCTATAGTTACAGAGGCGGGGAAGGAGGGAGAACATGGCGGATAAACGGATTGGGGAATTGCCTCTTATCGAAGACCTTGATGATGAGTCTTTTTTTGTGGCTGAACAACAAGGTGCAGCAGGACATATTACCGGCGCACAGATAAAGGGATTCGCCCGGAAGTCCGTGGAGGATATTGCAAACGCTTCCCAGAAATCGGCTGAAGCGGCGGCGAAGAGTGCGTCTGCGGCCCAGGAGAGCGCTACTCAGGCGGAGGAAGCGCAGGAAGCAGCAGAGAGTGCCAAGAGTGGGGCAGAGGTTGCACAAAAAGCGGCGGAAACGGCACAAGGCGCCGCCGCGGACGCGCAGGCCGGGGCGGAGAGCGCCAAGACGGCAGCGGAGGCAGCGGCGGACGTTGCAGCGAAAGACGCCGCCGAAGGTGTGCGGGAAGAGCTCTCCGTCTATGTGGAGCAGACTGAGGCAAACGCCCAGGCGGCAGCAGATTCGGCTTCGGAGGCCGCAGTGTCCCAAGAGGCCGCAGCACAGAGCGCCCAGGGGGCGGCAGGCAGTGCAACCGCGGCGGCGCAGGACGCGGTGGATGCGGCGGATGCCAGGACGGCTGCCGAAGCGGCACAGGGCAAAGCGGAGGCCGCCCAGGGGGCTGCGGAAGCGGCCAAGAGCGGGGCGGAGACAGCGGCGGGCACGGCCACTACAAAGGCCGAAGAAGCAAGCGCGAGCGCCGAGACCGCCAAGCAGTACAGCGGAAAACCGCCGAAGCCGCAGAATGGAACCTGGTGGGTATGGAACGCAGAGACCCAGGCGTATACCGATACCGGGATTAAGTCTGTTCTCTCCATTGTGAAATCCTATCCCTCTGTGGAGGCTATGGAGGCGGACAAGCTCAATATGCATGAGGGCGACCTGGTTATCATCGCCTCCACTGTAGATGACCCGGATAACTCCAAGCTCTATGTGCATGATGGCGTTGGCTGGGTGTATCTCTCCGACCTTTCCGGCGTGGAGGGCGTGGGGATTGCGGGCATCTCTCAGACTGACGGCAACCATGCGCCGGGCACCACGGACACCTACACAATTGAGCTGACCAATGGGAGCTCATACGAGTTCACTGTCTACAATGGTGCGGATGGCGACGGAAGCGGAGACATGCAGTCTTCTACATATGACCCACAGGGCAAGGCGCAAGACATCTTCGGATATGCGGACAATGCAGCAAAAGGCAAGCAAGACAAGCTGAAAGGTACCGCTGGCCAAGTGGTAGGCTTTGACTCCGAAGGCAACGCAATCCCCCAGGCGGCCCCAAGCGGATTGCCGGATGGCGGAACTGTGGGGCAGTTGCTGGAAAAAACGGAGGACGGGGCAGAGTGGGCAGACAAGCCTGTGATGTATGTAAACATAACGCCACCGGCTGGAGATTCCCCGTTCGGAACGGCTGACCACACGATTGCTGAAATAACGCAAGCAGTCTTGAACGGGGTAACCGTGCTTTCAAAAATATCGGCAGGAACCGATACCAAAGTAATTCCACTTTCGAGTGTAACAGACAGTGTGGCTTCCTTTTCGTCTACGTCTGTAGACTACGGCGGGTCTGTTATCGCCAATATTGTACCCCAAGAACAGTCCGAAGTGGTTATTATAGCGGAAGATCAATTTAGAGCAAGCCAGATTCTATACGATAAAGGAACGAGTGGCCTTGATTCAGATGATGTGCAAGGCGCAATCAAAGAACTGGCTAAGAACAAGCAGGACTCCGCAGATGCTGTAACTGTTCCCGGCGGCGGCACGATGCAGATGGGGGAGAGCCTGGGCAACGGCCCCTACACCATCGAAGTAACCGAAGACGGAGAGGGCGGCGGCCTCTCCGCCGAACAGGTGGGCTACAACAATGAGGGCACCGGCATAACGGCGACCAACGTCCAGGATGCGGTCACAGAGCTTTTTACGTCTGTCAGTGAGGGCAAAGCTGCCATTGCCGCCGCGATCACTGACAAGGGAGTAGCAACTGCGGCGGACGCCACGTTCCAGCAGATGGCGGAGAAGATCGGGGAGATTCAGAGTACAGCCGAATATGAACTGGTTGAGGTCTCAACTTCCGGTGCGAATACACAATTTATCACCTTAAAAGATGGTGCTCTGCTTGCGACATTTGATAGGGATTCCACGGTTCAGATTGTTAAAGGTACGATTTTTACCTTTGCTTACAATATATCATCGCCGTCGATAACGGGCGACCTAAAAAACCTGGGCGTGGATACAAGAGGATACCCCATGATAAAAGTAAACGGGGCAGGGAGCATTAAAATAGGAGGAGGGGGAAGTAACTGAAAATTTGGCCTATGCGCCTAAACTTTTCCTTCAAGCCTGGACGGCGCTTCCAGAGGCTTCCCAGTGCGCCAGCACGAGGAACCGAATCAAATAAGACCCGGTATGACAATACGAGAGGAGCATTATCGTGGACGTCATCAACTGGAGCGACCTCACAATTACCATCGAAGGGATGTATTCATAATGGCTGTGATTGTCAATGGCAAAAAAGTAGCCGGGCTTGGTCAGCCCGGCAAGGACGGCGCGCCTGGTAAGTCCGCCTATCAGGCGGCAAAAGAGAAAGGATATACCGGAACCGAAGAGGAGTTTAACACCGCTCTGGCTGGTATGCAAAGTGCTCCATTCCTGCCGCTGGCTGGCGGCGTAGTAACTGGCAACCTTATATTAGGGGTAGATAGTTCTAGTGGGAGTGCCTTATATATTGGGAGTGAAAACGGAGCACAGGTTGTATTTGATTCCACGTGGGGACTTAGAGTTCTCGCAGATACGATCATTTTCGGTCAGAACTCCAATGATCAGAAGTCGCTTATTTTCCATAACGGCCAGATCAAAAACTTGTCATTGCCGGGAAGTCCAAACGACGCCGCCAACAAGCAGTACGTGGACGAGCACGCGGGGGCGAGGGTTATTTTGGGGAGCTATGTGG
>ERZ773144.3254-NODE-3254-length-11503-cov-3.022013_pt1 | contig 11503 bp, 7 predicted proteins | sample MGYA00580849_ERZ773144 | MGnify/ENA primary metagenome ERZ773144 (study PRJEB29015, sample SAMEA2737861) | human gut metagenome | biome: human gut; feature: human-associated habitat; material: faeces | place: China | collected 2012 ...
GAAAAGATAGGCGATGTGGTGTCCCGGCTCGTTGCCATGCCAGTAATAGTTCCCTTCGAAGAAGTTGTCCAGACGGTTGATGAAACGTTCTTTTCCGCCCATGTGCCGGATCAGTCCGGCTATGTCCTGGGGAGCATACCAGGTGTAGTGGTAAGGAGTCCCTTCACAGATGAACGAAGTGGAGGCAAACGGATCGAACGGCTCGATCCAGGTTCCATCGGCATGGCGTCCACGGGCATAGCCTGTTTCGGGGTCGATTACGTTCCGGTAGTTTTCCGCCCGTTTGATGAGTGCTTTATAATCGTCTGTCTTGCCTAACTTCTTGGCAACTTGTGCAAGGACAAAATCATCATAGGCATATTCCAGTGTGCGGGATACTTGTTCACGACGGTGGAATGCTTCCGTTACTTGATCCTCTAACGGCACGTAATTGTATTTCAGGTAAGACTCCATTGCCCGTCGGCCTTTCCCGTCGCGATAGCTGGCGGAGTCCGGATTGGCCTCGAAAGCGTTTTTGCGCATCAGCGTGTAAGCTTCTTCATAGTCAAAACCCGGAGTGTCTTTGACGATGGCGTCTCCGATCATGGCGATGCAGTGGTCACCGATCATGGCAGCCGTGTAGCTATTCCAGGACGGGAAGATGGGCAACCAACCGCCTTGCTGTCCTTTTAACACGAGCGAATGTGCCATATCCCCGTTGCGGGAAGGGGTGAGGATGGAGAATAGAGGGTGGACGGCACGGTAGGTATCCCATTGCGAGAAGTCGCAATAGTAGGTTCCGTGGTCCATCTTCATAATCTGTCCGTCACCGTCGAATCTCGGATAGGAGCCGTCCACGTCGCTGAACGTGCGGGGCAGGAAGTGTGCGTTGTAGAGAGCTGAATAGAATTTGACCTTTTCTTTTTCGTTGTTTCCTTTTACTGCGATTTGCCCCAATGCCTGGTTCCAGATGTCGGAGGATGCCTGTCGCACTTCGTTGAAGTTCCATCCCGGAATTTCGGCAGCCAAGTTTTTGCGGGCATTGTCGATGCTCGTAAAGGAAGTGGCAACTTTGACCAGTATTTTCCCCGGCTTATCGGAAGTCAGCTTGATCCAAGCTCCGACAGCATGTTTTTGTCCTTTTGCCGATTTTCGTCCGGGGGTGATCGTGGTGCTGTCCCAAACGCCATAGTCGGCAATCTCTTCATTCAGCTGAATCACGAAATGTCCGCTGAATCCGGCTTCCTTACCGTATCCTTGGTAGATGCGGTGTACGGGGTTGTAACCGGTTATTTCTTTTTTCTCCGGATCGATTTCGACGAAGGCGACACCTTCATCACTATTGGGTTCGATCACGATATAGTGGTCGCCATCCTGTTCGAAGCTGAATTGCATGATGCCGGCACGGGAGAGTCCGGTCAGTTCGGCATGGATGCCATAGTCGTTCAAATCGACTGAATAATAGGAGGGAGTCGCTGTCTCCTGAGCGTGGTCGAAAGAGGAGGCTCGTTTGGCTGGGTCTGTTTCGAGTTTATTGCTGAGCGGCATGATCGTGACACTTCCGTAGTCTTGTGTACAGGAACCGTTCATCCAGTGGCTGGCCCGGAATCCCTGGATCGCGTCCTGGAAATAATAATAGGGAGGATGGCATTTCTGTTCGGTCGCCTGTGTCTGTGCCACCCAGTTGGTCATACCGTGTGGAACCCCGACTGCCGGCATGATTTGTCCGCGTTCTTCTGTCGAGTTCTTATCTTTTCCCTGTACGATGCGGATATCCGTACCGATTAGCGGGTTTACATATTTTTCAAATTTATTTTCCTGTTGGTTGCATGAGAATAAACACAACGTACTTAATAAAATTGTCCAGCTCTTCATGTTATATTATTTTAGGTATGCTGTAAAGATAGAAAAAAAGCAGAAAAGTGTATCAAAACTATCCTTTGTTCCCGCGCTTGATGCGGGATCGCATTATGGCAAGCGCGAGAACAAGGGGATTTTGACACACTTTCTTTCTTTTCGGTTAATTTCGGGATTCGATTCTATAGTCGTTCTGTGTCAGTTTCGGATTGACATCGATCTGCTTTTGCGGAATCGGGCAGATAAGGTTTGTTTCGTTTAGGGAGAATCCTTTACTTCTCATCACTTCAACAGCACGTCCGGTGCGGATTAAGTCGAACCAGCGATGATTTTCGAATGCCAGTTCCACGCGGCGTTCCTGTTCTACCATCAGGGCGAACTGGGCCTTGTCGGTTGTCTGCAGGTCGACCGGGCTGGTCTCTGTCGTCTGATAACCGAAACCACGCCGGCGTGTCATATTCAGATATTTGCAGGCTTCTGCCGTCTTTCCGTTCTGGTTCAATGCTTCGGCATACATCAGGATCACATCGGCATAGCGGATTACCGGATAGTTGTTGCTGGCATCATTGTTCTGATAAGGAACATCCATGAACTTGCAGACATAGCGGGATTCCACCCATTCGTTGTTTTTGCGGTTATCGTAATATCCGAGGGACATGGAGAAATCACGGCGAAGGTCGCCTTCTTCATAAGCATTGTAGATGTCCATTTCCGGGATATTATTACCACCTGTACCACCGACTGCCACCACATTCGTTCCTGAGTTTTCAGGTGCGAAGTTATTGGCATAGTTGGAACCTTCGCCATAGCCGCCTTTCAGGAACTGGATTTCGAAAATGCCTTCCTTGCTGTTGTGGTTAACTGGGCTGAACACATTTTTGTAGCCGTCGATGTTCAGGCTGCCCGGCGTATTTTCCAACAAACTGTACCGTCCGCTGTTGATGATTTCAGCCAAGATAGTTTCCGCTTCTGCATATTTGTGCAAAGTCATGTAGACGTTTGCCAATAATGCTTTGGCTGCTCCTTGGGTTGCACGCCCGTCTTCGGCTGTCGAATAGGAAACAGGGAGATCTTGTGCCTCTTTCAGGTCGGCGATGATTTGGTTGTAAACATTTTCTTTTGGTTCACGCAGGATGTCGTAAGATTCCGAGATGCTGATCTCTTTCAGTACCAGAGGCACATCGCCGTAGACACGGACCAGGTTGAAATACATCAGGGCACGGATAAACTTGCATTCCAGTTTATACCGGTTTGCCAGTTCAGTATTGATTTCGATCCCGTCGATACGTCCTAAGATCGTATTGGTACGGTTGATAACTTTGTAGGCTGCTTTCCAGAAATTGGCGATCATACTGTTCTGCGTGTCGATGTAGAACTGGTCGAACTCATTCTGAGTGGTTACTGAACCGGAGAGCTGGTTGCGGGTATTGTCGGAGGGAATTTCTCCGAAAACATACCAGTTACCGTATATGTCACCTTCCTGTAGAGAAGAGTAGGCTCCGTTTACTGCCGAGAGGATGTCGTCGGCCGTTTTGTAGAAATCGTTTTCACTTAAATCCGTTTGCGGATTCTGTTCCAGGAAGTCACTGCAGGATGAGAAGCTAAATCCCAGAAGGGCTATTGCGATCAGATTATATTTTAGTTTCATAATTTGTCTGCTATTTAAAAGGTTACGTTAATACCGAAAGTACAGGTGCGATACAGCGGGTACATACCGTAGTCGGTACCGGGAGCCGTCACGTTGTCTTCCTTGAAACTTGTTTCCGGGTTGTAGCCGCTATAACTTGTGATCGTCAGCAGATTTTGTGTGGAAACATATACGCGTGCACGTTGGATGCTGCATTTCTTGGTGAATGCTTCAGGCAGCGTATAACCGACAGTCAGGTTGTTTACACGGAGGAAAGAACCGTCCTCTACCCAGCGTGAGGAAATGGCATTGTTCTGCCCGGTCGGCTGTGAGTTGGCTCTCGGAATCCATCCGTTACCCGGGTTTGATTCTGATTGCCAGCGTCCCATCATCTCTTTCAGCTGATTCTGGTTACCTTCGCCCTGTGTGTAGAAGCGTCTACCCAAGTGTAGCACTTCATTTCCGACAACCCCTTGTAGGGATATACTGGCATCGAAGTTCTTGAAGGTGAAGGAGTGTGTCATACCCCAGGTAAAGTCTGGCATATTGTTACCGATGATTGTGCGGTCGTCGGCATCGATTTTATGATCTCCGTTGACGTCTTCGAACATGACGTCACCCACTTGCGTGTCGGCCAGATGAGGATATGAATCCAGTTCTTCTTTCGTTTTGAAGATTCCCAGCATTTTATACCCGTAGAAAGCACCGATCGGTTGGCCTACCATTGTGACGTGGGTTGTTCCGGCACCGCCGTCGCTGAAGATCGGATCTCCTGTCGGTCCTAAAGCCAATACTTTGTTACGGTTGACAGAAATATTCCCGGTTGCATCCCAAGTAAAGTCTTTGCCTCTGAACGGAGTACCGCTAAGGGTGATTTCAAGACCTTTGTTACGCATTTTTCCGATATTCTGCATAGCCTTTTCGAATCCGGTGATTGTCGGAATATCTACATCCATCAACAGGTCGGTAGTCTTACGGTAGTATAGGTCCAGAGACAAAGACAGACGGCTGTCCAAAACGGAGATTTCGAAACCGAGATCAGTCTGGCGTGTCTTTTCCCAAGTCAGGTCAGCGTTGGAGAAGCTCTTTTGGGCTGCACCGTTTACGATATTACCCGTACCCGTTCCCAATACATAGTTAGCATTTTCCATGATACCGATCGACGCATAATCACCGATATTATTGTTACCTGTGATACCGTAGCTTGCGCGGATCTTCATGTCCGACAGCCATTTTACATCTTTCAGAAAGTCTTCTTGAGACAGACGCCATGCTACTGATCCGGAAGGAAAATAACCGTAGCGGTTGTTTTTGCCGAAACGGGAAGAACCGTCCGCACGGATGGATGCGGTCAGGTAGTATTTGTTGTTATAACGATAGTTGACACGTGCCAGATAGGAGAGCAATGTCCAGGTCTTGCGTTCTGACTTGCTGCTTTTTACTGTTGCATTGTTGAGTGTCTGTATTTTATCATTCGGGAAATCGGAACCCGTAGCCTCTGTGTAGCGGTAGATGTTTTTCTGTGCAGTGACACCGGCAACAGCGTCGAGTTCGTGCTTACCCCACGATTCGAAATAAGTAATCGTATTTTCGTTCAGCCAGTTGATAACTTCGGTTGACTTCTCTGTCGCTTTTCTTTCCGTTGAAGGGAGAGGAGCCACGTTACCGTTATTAGGAATGGTTGCCGGACGGAAGTATTCGCCTCTGTATTCGCGGATATCGGCACCGATGGTAGATTTCAGTTTCAGGTTTTTCAACAAGGAAAGTTCGATATAACCGTTGCTGAACAGGCGGAGATCTGTGTCGTAGTTGTGGATATGTGTCAAGGCCACAGCATTCGGTACACCGGTCAATCCGTCGCTAGCGACGGCGTACATGGACTGTGAAGCCCATGTACCGTCTTCATTGTATACAGGTACTACGGGAGATGTCGCCAAAGCTGCATTGATGACACCGTCACTTGCCCAGTGACCTTGGGTTGTCTTGTTTGCGTTCATGTAAGTCGGAGCCAGATTGACACCCAGCTTCAACCAACTGTTCAGTTCGCTGTCGATTTTGGCTCTTGCCGAGAATCGTTCATAATCACTGTTGATAACGACACCTTGCTGGTTGAAATAGCCGGCAGAGAACATATATTTAGTCTTTTCATCGCCACCAGTTACTGTCAACTGGTAGTTTTGTACGGGGGAAGTGCGGAAAATTTCGTCTTGCCAATCCGTACCGGCACCTAAAGAGGCAATATAGGCGGCATCGTCGTAGATAGCCGGGTAACGATAACGGTTTCCGGACGGACGCATACTCAGCGGATCGCTAGCGGATGCTCCAGGAACCTTGCTGATGTAGTTGTTATTGAAGGCTTCCCGGCTGAATTCGACAAATTCCTGCGCGTTCATCAGGTCCATCTTCTTTGTTACGTTCTGGAAACCTGCATAGATATCCAAGCTTACGCTGACCTTGCCGGTCTTTCCCGACTTGGTTGTGACCAATACGACACCGTTGGCTGCACGCGAACCGTAGATCGCGGCTGCCGAAGCATCTTTCAATACTTCGATAGATTCGATATCATTCGGGTTGATCGCATTCAGGTTTTGTTCTCCCAGCGGATATCCGTCGACAACATACAACGGGGCGCTGGATGCCGTGATGGAGCCGGACCCGCGCACACGGATTGTGGCCGCTTGTCCCGGTTGTCCTCCGACTTGTTGTACCTGTACACCGGCCAGTTTTCCGGCCATAGCTTCTGTCGGATGCGACACTTTGAGGTCTTTCATCGAACTGCTGTTCAATTGTGAAACGGCTCCTGTCAAGTCTTTTTTCTTCATGACACCGTAGCCGACTACTACAACTTCGTCCAGTGCTTCGGAGTCTTCCTGGAGAGTAATATTAAAGGTGGTCTGATTCCCTACGCGTATTTCTTGTGGAGTAAATCCGATGTAGGAGATAACGAGGGTAGCGTTTGCGGGCACATTCTCAAGCATGAATTTACCATCCATGTCCGTAATGTTCCCGTTTGTCGTTCCTTTTACGATAATGTTGGCACCAGCTATAGGGCCGAGTGCGTCTTGTACGATTCCTGTGATGGTCTTTCCGTTTTGTTGCAAACGTGTAGGAACTGCCGAGTCCGATTTTCCCCGCAGGCTCGTTGCAGGGTCCGTGATGTAATTCTCATTTGCCAGAACACTGATGCTGGGCAAAAGAGAAAGCAGGCAAATTATTGCCATTTTGTTATTTTTCATGTTTACATGGTGATTTAAGTTACTACTAATAAGTTAACTATATAAATATTAAGAATAGCCGTGGTTATTCTCTATATGCAAAGATTCTTTGACTTCATGGTCCCATTAGATAACTGATTTAGGTTTATATTTATTAGATGCTGTTTATTCACGATCTCTGATTTCATTCAATATTCTGCAAATATAGATAAAGTTATTATTAAACAAAAAAAATTAACAGTTATTCTGGGCTATTCCGAATATAACTGTTAATTTATTCCAATTGTTTTTGCTTCTATCAGAAGCGGAAATACAATTTTCCACTGACATTATTTTCCGGTCCGTTTCCTCTGGCACGATGCGGTTGAGATTGAGGACCGAAATCTTCCGCTTTTCCGAATTTGGTTCCGACAGCCGGAATTGCATTCATGAAAGAGAGGTTTCCTTTTGGATAGTCGACAATCGTGTGGTTGCGTTTCGGATCGTATTGTTTTTGTACGGCTGGGGTAAAGAGATGCAAGCTGACATCTTCTTTTCCGCTGTAAACTTCGAATGGAGTGGGGCAATCGAGCTTCATCCCGTAGAATAAAGAATAGTATCCTTTGAATTCCGGATAGTCCCAACTTTCACCAGTGATAGTGTTGTTATACTTCTTTTCCCAGATATTCAGCGAACCGCCTTTCATCCGGTTGTTGTATACACGGTATGGTCCGTTGGCGAGCAAAGTGGCTCCGGCGATCTCTTTTTCTGGGAAATCGAACGTGATACCCGCCATCTTGACCATGTCCTGGGGGCGGTAATTGTAGTCCAGTTCTACGATGCCGGAAGGGAGCATGGTCCAAGTGAATGTGTAGACTGTATTTTTTCCGTTTCGGGACGTATAAGTGGCAATCAGTTGAGGATTTCCTTCCACTTGCTTATATTCTACTGATTTACAAATAATATCTTGATTGGATATCAGTACCGGCCCATTGTTCAACGGGATTGCTTTACCTCCGGAAGTGACTGACCGGAGCAGGCCGTTTTGTTTGTCGAACGTTACTTCCGTACCGGCAGCCGAAAAATACCAGTTATCGATGCTTTCTTTTACAGCCGGTGTGCTACCTTCCTGTGGCAGCAGACGGTTGGCAAGACGAGGGGTTCCTCTGGAGCGCCGTGCAATTTCCGCTGCACCCTCCGGCTCTATCTCCACACCAAGAACACCGGCTGACCGCTCTACAATAATCTGCAGCTCTTTGGGTGTATAAAACTCCAGTTTCTGGACCACACCAAAACGGTCACGCAACGGAGCCGTCAGAAGACCGGCCCTAGTAGTTGCGCCAACCAAAGTAAAATGCGGCAGATCCAGGCGGATGGAACGGGCCGAAGATTCCTTGCCCAGCATGATATCGATGGCAAAATCCTCCATCGCTGGGTAAAGCACCTCTTCTACCTGACGGTTCAGGCGGTGAATCTCATCCACAAACAGCACATCTCCCTCCTGGAGATTGTTCAGAATTGCAGCCATCTCTCCCGGCTTCTCGATGGCTGGACCGGAAGTCACCTTCATGTGTACACCCATCTCATTGGCAATGATGCCGGAAAGCGTGGTCTTGCCCAGTCCCGGCGGGCCGTAAAACAGCACATGATCCAGCGACTCCCCGCGCGCTTTTGCCGCATCTATGTATACTTTTAAATTGTTTTTGATCTTTTCCTGACCGATGTACTCGGCTAACATCTGAGGTCGGAGATTTGGTTCAATAACCTTGTCCTCTTCCGTCACCTCAGTGGTAATGATCCGTCGTTCCATTTTTTACTCCAATTATCTTCTATATCAGAATGCCAGAAATTTCAGTGATGCCTTGAGCACCGCTTCCGAATTCATGTCCTCCGTGATGGTTACCTGCCGCACAGCCTTTGTGGCTTCTGTTGGGGAATAGCCCAGGGCAACCAGTGCTTCGATAGCTTCTTTTCCTGCGCCATCCACGCTGGAAGCTGCCGCCGTAACCGCCACCTCCGTCTGACCGCCCGCGAACTGCAGCGGCAGTACCTCGTCCATGCTGATCTTGTCTTTCAGATCCAGGATCACGCGCTTGGCTGTCTTCGGACCGATTCCCGGCGCTTTGGCGATGGCCTTGGAATCTTCCGCTATGATGGCCATGCGAAGATCATCCGGGCTGAGGGAAGAAAGAATTCCCAGAGCCGCCTTGGGGCCAATGCCGGTTACACCGAGAAGCTGGTTAAACATCTTTAAATCCTGACGGCTGAAAAAGCCGTACAGCGTCATGGAATCTTCTTTCACCTGAAAGGAAGTGTAAACCTTGATCTGCTCACCCACATGCGGAAGCCGGTCCAGCACCGACAGCGGAACATGAATGTTCCAGCCAATGCCCCCCGACTCCACAACAATGGTATCTTCCCAGTATTCTTCCAACGTTCCTTTTATATATGAAAACAAATTTCTGTCCTGACCTTTCCTGATTTGTATTGCGAACTGTAATCTTTCCTCATTCTAACATACAGGCCGGAGCGATGCAAGACAAATATCGAACAGACATTCTGTTTTTCTTTTAGATGATTTCTGTTTCACCTTGCAGAATCGCAACATTCTCTTGCCACAAACTACTCTCTTTTTTCAATACTAAGCCTCGCCCAATATGATCCGGATCAGGCTCTTTTCCAGCATCATGGTCCGGTTCCATGGATTTAAAATCACGCCCTCAATTTCCGGTACTGTCAGTGCAGTTCTGAAAATCTGTTCCAGATCCGCCAGAAACGTAGACTTCACCTGATCCCCGCCACGCAGTTCCTCATCAAAACTGGTAAATGCCACCCACCACGCCTTCCCATCTGCAGTTTTCACCGCCTGGATCTGCATGGGAGTTGCCGGAGTTGCGTTCTGCTCCTGCGGCATGTCCACCGCAAGGATCACCTGCCCTTTCTCCCGCATCCGGCGTCGAACCACAGTCAGCGCATGCGCCAGCAGTTCCTCACCTGGCTCCTGCTGCAAAGCCGCGATGGCCTCTTCTATTTTCTCATTGCCGATCAGGCCTTCATCTCTTGTTGTGTTCTCTGATGTACTCATAATCCTGTCTCACTTTCCTACGTTCAGATACCTTGAATGTACATTTTTATCGTTCAAAGGCATCACTTCTGACGTAATGTGTTTTTCGTCCAGCTCCCATTTTTGCCAATGTTCCATCGACCACAAGTTTTTTTAATGCTGCTTCTACAGAAGAACTTCCCAGACTCGGACATGAAATCAAAACTTCCTGCTTTGTAAATGTTCCAATTTTGTTTACAGCATATTCTTTCACCAAATCATAAGCAGTACTTTTTGCCCCAGCACGGTTTACCATCGTTATGCGTTCCTCGAACTCACGATAGCAGGATAAAATAATACCAAGCATATACTTGATAAATGGTTTCGGATCGTTTTCTTCCTCATGCCATCTGAAATCCTCAAGGGCAAGAGCCTCATAATAAGCATCCTTCGTATCTGCAATTGCCTTTTCTATACTGATATATTGACCAACTACGTATCCACTTCTATACAACAACAATAGCGTCAAAAGCCTGCTCATTCTTCCATTTCCATCATTAAATGGATATATACACAAGAAATCCAAAATAAAGCAAGGAATCAAAATCAGTGGATCCACCTGTTCTTTTTCCAATGTTCGCTGATAACTTTCACAGATCATCGCAATAGCATCTGGTGTCTCATATGGCTCTAATGGACGAAATAAAACCTGTCTCTCTCCATTTGGAAGCATAGCATCAATTTCATTGGGCGTCGTCTTAAATTGTCCACCATATGATAATGATGTATATTTTAAAAGATCTCTGTGCATTTGCAAAATATAATTTGGACGTACAGGTATCATACTATAATTTTCATGTACCAGATTAAGCACATTCCGATATCCTAATATTTCACTTTCTTCCCGGTTCTGAGGCGTTGTTTTGTCTTCCACCAACTGCTTCAATCGTGAATTTGTAGTCACAATACCTTCAATACGGTTTGATGCTTCTGTACTCTGTACTTTTGCAATTTGTACCAACCTATTTAATTCAACTGGTTTTTGTCTGATGTAAAGTTCCTGTTTTCCTTTATATTCATGAATTTTGGCAACATATAATAAAATTTCGTTATCCCACGTTCGAGTAACGAGTTTACTATAATCAAAATTTCTCACTAATTCCTACTCCTTTCTCCCAGATCGTCTCTTCTTTCTCCCAATTATATGTACATTTTGGGAGAAAAACAATCCTTGTTGGGAGAAAACAAACCTGCTCAACGCCATTAATTGATACTTATTCTAAAATAGAGCATTTGTTTTTCACGCAAATCATTCACTGTATCTACGGAATAATATACAGCAGATGTATTTGCCATAAAATCGTCTCCCTTTCCTATATCACATCCCCATTCGCTTGCATTTGCAGGCATTTGTTGCACTGTTTTATTTTCAATTTCTGACTTTCATAAAATAACAGCCCTTTCACCAGTGCACTTATTCTAATTTATATATTTCTGTATAAGTTCCAAATTACATACAATCAGGTCAGATTGGCCAGTGATCTCATAACCAGATCAATATCCTGATTTTCCAGTTCCTGAATGATATGCAGATATGTTTTCTGTGTTGTGGTCATGCTTGCGTGTCCGAGTCTTCTGGCTACGCTTCCAATGGATACGCCTGCAAAAAGAAGAATCGAAGCATGCGTATGACGCAGTCCGTGAACCGAAATGGTGGATATCTGCAGTTTTTTGCAGTATCGTTCCAAAATTCCATTGACCGTGGAATTATAAATAGGCTCATATTCTTCCTGCTTCTTCACA
>ERZ773144.3262-NODE-3262-length-11473-cov-3.767648_pt1 | contig 11473 bp, 7 predicted proteins | sample MGYA00580849_ERZ773144 | MGnify/ENA primary metagenome ERZ773144 (study PRJEB29015, sample SAMEA2737861) | human gut metagenome | biome: human gut; feature: human-associated habitat; material: faeces | place: China | collected 2012 ...
AGCACATCTCTTGCAAAGTTCAGAACGATCACACCTTCCTTCATAAGGCTCAGGGCATCTTTTCCGATCATTCCCTTTGTGCTGTCAAGTGCCGGCACGTGAACGGTAATGTAATCACAGTTTTCATAGATTTCATCTACATTTGTTGTATGATGAATACTTCTGGAAAGTCTCCATGCAGAATCTACCGACACATATGGATCGTATCCGTATACATCCATGCCAAGATGTGTTGCAGCATTTGCCACAAGCACACCGATTGCTCCAAGACCGATAACTCCAAGTTTCTTTCCCTGCAATTCCTGTCCCGCAAATGCTTTTTTCGCCTTTTCTGCATCTTTGGCTATGTTTCCATCCTCTTCATTCTCCTGCACCCAGTTGATGCCGCCAATGATATCTCTGGATGCCAGCAGCATACCGGCAATCACCAGTTCTTTTACTCCATTTGCATTAGCTCCCGGTGTATTAAATACAACAATTCCCTGTTCCGCACATTTCTCAAGCGGGATATTATTCACACCTGCACCGGCTCTTGCAATTGCTTTCAGATCTGTTGCAAATTCCATTTCGTGCATTGCCGCACTTCTTACCAGGATCGCATCAGCCGTCTCCGGTGTGCTTACAGGTGCATAGTCTTTTGTAAATTCATCCAGTCCTACCTGTGAAATTGGATTCAGATTATGATACTTATACATGATTACAGATTCTCCTTTTCAAATGCTTTCATAAATTCCACGAGTTTTTCCACTCCTTCAACCGGCATCGCATTGTAGATACTTGCACGCATACCTCCGACACTTCTGTGTCCTTTCAGATTTTCAAATCCGGCTTCTTTCGCTTCTTTTACAAATTTTGCATCCAGCTCTTTATTACCTGTTATAAATGGAACATTCATAAGTGAACGGTCTTTTGGAACAACTGTACCTTTGAATAATTTACTTTCATCCAGGTAATCATAGAGAATCTTTGCCTTCTTTTCATTACGCTTTTTGATTGCTTCCAGACCACCCTGCTTTTTCAGCCATTTGAATACTTTCCCGCAGATATAGATTCCATATGCCGGCGGTGTATTGTATAAAGATCCGGCATCTGCATGTGTCTTATATTTCAGCATGGTCGGTGTACCATCTAATACATCATCTGTAATCAGGTCTTCACGTATAATTGCGATCACCACACCCGCCGGTCCTACATTTTTCTGAACTCCTCCATAGATCACGCCATATTTTGACACATCTACCGGTTCAGACAGAAAGCAGGATGACACATCTGCCACCAGTGTCTTCCCTTTTGTATCCGGAAGTTCTTTGAACTTTGTACCATAAATCGTATTATTCTCGCAGATGTATACATAATCTGCATCTTCAGAGATTTCAAGATCCGAGCAGTCCGGAATATAAGAAAATGTCTTATCTTCGGAAGATGCGACTACATGAACCTCTCCGTATTTTTCTGCTTCTTTGGCTGCCTTTTTCGCCCATTGTCCGGTTACGATATAGTCAGCCACTTTATTTTTCATCAGATTCATAGGAATCATGGCAAATTGCTGAGATGCGCCGCCCTGCAGGAATAATACCTTATAATTATCCGGAATCTGCATCAGATCACGGATATCAGCTTCTGCAGTCTCAATAATCTCCTGGAACACCGATGAGCGGTGACTCATTTCCATAACCGACATTCCACAGCCTTTATAATCTAACATCTCTGCTGCTGCCTCTTTTAATACTTCTTCCGGCAATACAGCCGGACCTGCTGAAAAATTGTACACTCTGCTCATTGTTGTTCCTCCACTTTCCTTTACTTTTTGCTTCTTTTATTCTGCATTTTTTGTTTTCAGGTCTTTCTCATCAAAAGCTTCACTGATCGGGGCACCTGGGGCAACCATCGGCCATACTTTGTCATCGCTGTCAATCTGACAGTCAATCACTACCGGATGACCGCTCTTTAATGCCTTTGCAAATGCTTCTTTAAATTCTTCCCTTGTCGATGCACGTACTCCTTCTGCTCCCATAGCTTCTGCAAGTTTTACGAAATCTACTGCATCATTGAGCACAGTTGCCGAGTAGCGCTGTTCATAAAACAGATTTTGCCACTGGCGCACCATACCAAGTACATGGTTATTGATCACTACCTGAATTATCGGGATATTATGGCGTGTTGCGGTAGCAATCTCATTCATATTCATACGGAAACATCCGTCTCCTGCAATATTGACTACCGTCTTTTCCGGTCTTCCGACCTTCGCTCCAAGTGAAGCACCAAGACCATATCCCATCGTTCCAAGCCCTCCTGATGTAAGAAATGTTCTTGGTTCTGTATATTTATAATATTGCGCCGCCCACATCTGATGCTGTCCGACTTCCGTAGAAATGATTGCTTCGCCATTTGTCTGACGGTAAATTTCTTCCACTATGAACGGACCACTGAGTACATCCGGATGATATGTCATTGGATACTTCTCTTTATAAGAAATGATCTTCTCTATCCATTCCTTATGATTCTGCTGTTCCAGGCGTTCATTCATCTTCTGAAGAACGACTTTCAGATCACCGACTACCCCTTCTGTAATCAGGATGTTTTTATTCATCTCCGCTGCGTCTACGTCAAACTGCAGGATTTTTGCATCCTTGGCAAATTTCTTAGCATTTCCTGTCACACGGTCACTGAATCTTGCTCCTGTTACAATCAGAAGATCACATTCACTGACTCCGTAATTGGATGTTTTTGTGCCATGCATTCCAAGCATTCCGGTATACAGCGGATCCGTTCCCGGGAATGCACCTTTTCCCATCAGGGAATCGGTAACCGGTGCGTCTACCTTCTTTACAAATTCATATAATTCCTTGCTGGCTCCTGATAATATTGCCCCGCCGCCAACAAATATATATGGTCTTTCCGACTCCCTGATCATGCGAACTGCACTTTCCAGATCTTCTTCGCAGATATCTTCGGACGGTTTTACAATCTCTGGTTCCCGTGATATAAATTCTGCTTTATTAGCTGTTACATCCTTTGGAATATCGATCAGAACCGGACCTGGCCTTCCTTCTTTAGCGATCACAAATGCCTTGCGGATTGTATCCGCCAGGTTATTGACATCCTTTACAATATAATTATGCTTTGTGATCGGCATCGTAACACCTGCTATATCGATCTCCTGGAAACTGTCTTTTCCCAGAAGTGCTACTCCTACATTGCAGGTAATTGCAACCACCGGAATGGAATCCATGTATGCGGTTGCAATCCCAGTTACAAGGTTCGTTGCACCTGGTCCGCTGGTTGCAAGACATACACCGACTTTTCCTGTTGCTCTTGCATATCCGTCCGCCGCATGAGCAGCACCCTGTTCGTGTGATGTAAGAATATGTTTAATCTCATCTTTATGCTTATATAATTCATCGTATACGTTCAAAATCGCTCCGCCAGGATAACCGAATACGGTATCCACTCCCTGCTCTTTCAAACATTCGATTACAATTTGTGATCCTGTTAACTGCATACCATTCATTCCCCTGTCATAATTTTTATTTTGCTTTTGGAACTTCAAGGATTGCGCCTCTGTTTCCGGAAGTAACCATTGCCGCATATCTTGCAAGATATCCGGTTGTAACCTTTGGCTCTCTTGGAGTCCAGTTTTCCTTTCTCTTAGCCAGTTCTTCATCCGATACATCCAGATGAATAGAAAGATTCGGAATATCAATCTGGATCAGGTCTCCCTCCTCTACCAGTGCGATTGGTCCGCCGACAGCAGCTTCCGGAGATACATGCCCGATAGATGCTCCTCTTGATGCTCCACTGAAACGTCCGTCTGTGATCAACGCCACACTCGATCCAAGCCCCATACCTGCGATTGCAGATGTAGGATTTAACATCTCGCGCATTCCCGGACCTCCCTTTGGTCCCTCGTAACGGATAACAACAACATCACCGGCTACAATCTTACCACCTTTGATTGCTGCAATTGCATCTTCCTCACAGTCAAATACTCTTGCAGGTCCTTCGTGTACCAGCATCTCATCTACGACTGCCGAACGCTTTACAACACTTCCATCCGGTGCAAGATTGCCTTTTAACACTGCAAGCCCGCCTGTTGGTGTATATGGATTGTCAATCGGACGGATAACCTCTGGATCTTTGTTCACTACTCCTTCAATATTCTCTCCTACTGTCTTTCCTGTAACTGTCATACATTCTGTATGAAGGAGTCCCTTCTTATTCAGTTCTGCCATAACTGCATAGACACCACCTGCTTCATTCAGGTCTTCCATATAAGTAGGACCTGCCGGTGCAAGGTGACAGAGATTTGGTGTCTTTTCACTGATTCCATTTGCGAAATCAATCTCAAAATCCATTCCCACTTCATGTGCGATTGCCGGAAGATGAAGCATACTGTTTGTAGAGCATCCAAGTGCCATATCAACAGTAAGTGCATTCAGAATAGCTTCTTTTGTCATAATATCTCTTGGGCGGATATTCTTCTCAAGAAGTTCCATGACTTTCATACCTGCATGTTTTGCAAGACGGATTCTTTCTGAATATACTGCCGGGATTGTTCCGTTTCCGCGAAGTCCCATACCAAGTACCTCTGTCAGACAGTTCATGCTGTTTGCTGTGTACATACCCGAACATGATCCGCATGTAGGACATACTTTATTCTCGAATTCACACAGGTCTGCATCTGACATTGTTCCGGCCGCATTCGCTCCTACCGCCTCAAACATACTGGAAAGACTTCTCTTCTGTCCTTTTACATGTCCTGCAAGCATCGGTCCGCCACTGACAAATACAGTCGGTACATTAATTCTTGCTGCAGCCATCAGAAGTCCCGGTACATTCTTATCACAGTTCGGGATCATAACTAACGCATCAAACTGATGTGCCATCGCCATTGCTTCTGTAGAATCTGCGATCAGGTCTCTGGTTACCAGAGAATACTTCATTCCGATATGTCCCATTGCTATTCCGTCACAAACTGCAATTGCAGGAAACATGATCGGTGTACCACCTGCCATGGCAACTCCCTGTTTTACTGCATTCGCAATTTTATCCAGGTTCATATGCCCCGGCACGATTTCATTATAAGAACATACGATGCCGACCAATGGTCTGTTCATCTCTTCTTCCGTCAGTCCAAGTGCATTGAACAATGAACGGTGAGGTGCCTGCTGTTTTCCTTTTGTTACTGTATCACTTCTCATTTTTATCCTCCTGTTTTCTTTCTGTCAAATACTTCTTATCTATATATAATTCTATAATTAACGAATGTTTTCTGAAATCAGATCGCCCATCTCTTCTGTTCCAATCTGTGTCTTTCCTTCTGACATAATATCAATCGTACGGTATCCGTCTTTTAACACCTTTGCAACAGCTGCTTCGATTGCATCTGCTTCTTTATCAAGATCAAAGCTGAAACGCAACATCATTGCTGCAGAAAGGATAGTTGCGATTGGATTGGCAATTCCTTTTCCTGCTATATCCGGTGCCGATCCGCCGCTCGGCTCATACAAACCGAATTTTGTCTCATTTAAGCTGGCACTTGCAAGCATTCCGATAGATCCGGTCACCATACTTGCTTCATCGGAAAGAATATCTCCAAACATATTCTCTGTAAGAATGACATCAAACTGTTTTGGATCTTTTACAAGCTGCATTGCACAGTTGTCTACCAGCATATTTTCCACTGCCACCTCCGGATAATCTTTTGCAACTTCTTCTACCACTTTTCTCCATAATCTTGAAGAATCCAGAACATTTGCCTTATCTACGCTAGTTACTTTTTTGCGTCGCTTCATTGCAATATCAAATCCCCGTTTTGCGATTCTTCGGATCTCCTCTTCATTATATGTAAGAGAATCTTTTGCTGTCATCACTCCGTCAATCTCTTCTGTCTTTCTCTCTCCAAAGTAAAGACCACCAGTCAGTTCTCTCATGATCATCATGTCGAACCCACCTTCTGTAATCTCTTCTTTCAACGGACATGCACCTTTTAATTCCTCATAAAGTACTGCAGGTCTTAAGTTTGCAAAAAGATTCAGGGCTTTTCTGATCTTCAAAAGTCCTGCTTCCGGTCTTTTAGACGGCTCTAACTTATACCACGGAGATGTCTTTGCATCTCCTCCGATGGAACCCATCAGAACTGCATCACATGCTTTTGCCTCTGCGATTGTCTCATCTGTAAGAGGCACTCCGTGAACATCAATGGATGCTCCCCCCATGAGTAACTGTGTATAATCACAAGTGTGTCCATATACTCCTGCAACTTTATCCAGAACTTTCATTGCCTCCGTTACGATCTCCGGACCAATTCCGTCTCCCTTAATCACACCAATTTTAAGATTCATCGTTCTTCTTCCTTCCTTCGGTAAAAATCTATAAAAATAATATTATCGTATTTTTATACATGTTTCAAGACTTTAATTGGTTAAATTGACAAATTGCTACATTTTACCTACTTAAAAAACGCTTTTTATAATATTTCTTGTACACTTTGATGATTGATTGCTATAAAAAAATGCGGAACACATTATTTCCATGTGTTCCACATTTTTTATGCATGATATTTTGCTGTTTCAAGAATCCGGTTCGCATTTTCCACCCGTTCTTGCGATGGTGGATCAATGCCCTCCAACTGATACGGAATCCCCAGTTCTTTCCATTTATATACACCAAGTGTATGATACGGAAGGACTTCTACTTTCTCCACATTATCTAACGTCTCAATAAAATCATGAAGTCTGTGCAGATATTCGTCTTTATCACTTCTTTCCGGGACCAGTACATGACGGATCCAGACTGGTTTTCCGGTCTCTGAAAGATATTCTGCCATATCAAGAATATTCTTATTCGTCTGACCGGTAAGGATCTTATGCTGCTCATCATCAATATGCTTGATATCCAGCATTACAAGATCTGTCACCTTCATAAGTTCCTGGAATTTACTGAAGAATGGCTCTTCTCTTGTGAATGGATTTCCACAGGTATCCAGTGTTGTGTTGATTCCTCTTTCTTTTGCTTTCTGGAACAACTCCAGCAGAAAATCGATCTGCAGAAGCGGTTCGCCCCCACTGACGGTAATACCGCCCTTACTTCCCCAGTAAGTGCGGTATTTCCAGGCTTTATCAATCAGTTCATCTGCTGTGTAGAGAGTCCCTGAATTCATGTTCCATGTGTCCGGGTTATGACAAAACTGGCAGCGCATAGCACAACCGGTCGTAAAGATCAGATAGCGGACACCTGGACCGTCAACGGAGCCGAAACTTTCCAGAGAATGAATATATCCTTTGGTCATAGCTTTGCTCCTTTTCTTATTTATTACATGTAATTCGCCATGTACTCCGCCATGCGCAGCTCGATTCCGCTTTGCTTCATCTCGCTGACGGCTGTCGCCGTATATCATCTGATCCAGATATCATAATTCAAGCAAGCTTGATTATAACATCTGTCTCATCTGATGCATGGCTCATAGCTTTTACATATGATCGTGGCAAGTTCTTGCGATAACGTCTAACTGCTGTTCGCGGGTCAGGTCGATGAACTTAACTGCGTATCCAGATACACGAATTGTGAAGTTAGCGTATTCTGGTTTTTCCGGATGCTCCATAGCATCAATAAGTTTATCTGTACCAAATACGTTAACATTCAGGTGATGTGCTCCCTGATCGAAGTATCCGTCCATTACACGTGCAAGATTTTCTTTACGCTCATCATCTGTATGTCCAAGTGCACTTGGGCTGATTGTCTGAGTATTAGAAATACAGCTCGTATGGAAGCTTAGCAACAGAGTTAAGGGATGCAAGAAGTCCGTTCTTTTCTGCACCGTAAGATGGGTTAGCACCTGGTGAAAGTGGCTCTCCTGCTTTTCTTCCGTCCGGAAGAGCACCGGTAGCTTTTCCATATACAACGTTTGAGGTAATGGTAAGGATAGAAGTTGTCGGTTCGGATTCACGGTAGGTGTGATGCTTTTTCAGTTTCTTCATAAATGTCTGAAGAAGCCATACTGCGATATCATCTGCGCGGTCATCATCATTTCCGTATTTCGGGAAATCACCGGTTGTCTCGAAATCTACAACGAGTCCGTTTTCGTCACGGATTGTTTTCACTTTTGCATATTTGATCGCACTTAAGGAGTCAACTACATGAGAGAATCCTGCGATACCTGTTGCAAATGTACGACGTACATCGGTATCGATCAGTGCCATCTGAGATGCTTCATAGTAGTATTTGTCATGCATGTACTGGATCAGGTTCAGTACGTTTACATACAGTCCGGCGAGCCAGTCCATCATCTTGTCGTATTTAGCCATTACTTCATCATAATCAAGGTATTCAGAAGTGATCGGTGTGTAAGCCGGTCCTACCTGATCTTTTGACTTGCAGTCGACACCACCGTTGATCGCGTAAAGAAGGCATTTTGCAAGGTTTGCTCTTGCTCCGAAAAACTGCATTTCTTTACCTGTCTGTGTTGCAGATACGCAGCAGCAGATAGAATAGTCATCGCCCCATACCGGACGCATTGCATCATCATTTTCATACTGGATAGAACTTGTTTCAATAGAAATATGTGAAGCGTAGTCCTTGAAGTTCTTCGGAAGACGTTCTGTGTAAAGTACAGTCAGGTTCGGTTCCGGAGAAGGTCCCATGTTTTCCAGGGTGTGCAGGAAACGGTAGTCTGTCTTTGTTACCATAGAACGTCCGTCCTGTCCCATTCCGCCGACTTCCAGTGTAGCCCAAACCGGGTCACCAGAGAAGAGCTGGTTGTAAGATGGGATACGTGCGAACTTAACCATACGGAATTTCATTGTCATATGGTCAACTAATTCCTGAGCTTCTTCTTCGGTAAGGATTCCTGCTTCCATATCTCTCTTGATGTAGATATCAAGGAAGGTAGATACACGTCCGACACTCATGGCAGCTCCGTTCTGAGTCTTGATTGCTGCAAGGTATCCGAAGTACAGCCACTGGAATGCTTCTTTTGCATTTTTTGCTGGCTCGGAAATGTCGAATCCGTAGATAGCAGCCATTTCTTTCATACCCTTGAGGGCACGGATCTGTTCTGCAAGTTCTTCTCGCTGACGGATGACATTGTCACGCATGGATCCGTATCCGCAGTTTGCGAGATCATCCTGCTTCATAGCGATCAGAAGATCGATTCCGTAGAGGGCAACACGGCGGTAGTCACCGACGATACGTCCACGTCCGTAAGTATCCGGAAGCCCTGTAAGGATCTTATTGTGACGTGCTTTTTTCATTTCCGGAGTATAGGCATCAAATACTGCCTGGTTATGTGTTTTATGATAATCTGTAAAGATTTTATGAAATTTCGGGTTTGGTTCATATCCGTAAGTTTTGCATGCTTCCTCAGCCATTTTGATTCCACCGAACGGCATAAATGCACGTTTCAGAGGTTTGTCAGTCTGAAGACCCACAACTTGTTCTTTATCTTTCAGTTCTTCGCAGATATAACCTGGACCGTAAGCGGTAAGAGAAGATACCACTTCTGTTTCCATATCCAGAACGCCGCCTTTTGCACGTTCTTCTTTCTGGAGTTCCTGAAGCTTGCTCCAGAGCTGGTTTGTTGCTTCGGTCGGGTCTGCAAGGAATGAAGAATCTCCCTCGTAAGGTGTGTAGTTGTTCTGGATAAAATCACGAACGTTGATTTCTTCTTTCCAGAGTCTTCCTTCAAATCCCTGCCATTGTTTTTTCTGCATCATTTGGTTATTCCTCCTTCTTGTGGGTGAGCCATAGTACCTATGACCCGGTTATTATACACTGTGTTGCTGCGGTTTATGCCCGGAAAGTTCTGGCAAATTTCAGACATATGAAAAGGTTCAGCCAGAAGAACCGATGGATGTTTACGCCTTTTATATAGCCCTGATTTATGATAATCTTATAAAAATGCGTAAAAAAAGCCGGCATCTGAGCTGAATCGCCCAGACGGTCGGCTAAATAATCAAATCCTCATATTTCCCTGTGGTTCATTCCACTTCCGTCAGTCATATGAGCAACTTTAATTTAACAAATTGCTATATAAATGTCAATGACAAATTTGTTTTTTTGAAAAAACATAATAATGATGTGAATGTCAATAAGTATAAATACCGAGAAAAGTTTAACATTTATCAAGAAATCTCTCAATCGAATTGAGGCATGTACCTGGAATAGAACATAAAAAATGTTAAAAAAATATCAAGCATCTATTGAATTCTGTTTTTTAGAGGATTATAATAAAAACATCAGGTGATTTACAAAATAAAGGAGGATTTTTATCATGGCAAGAAAAGTTGTTTTAGCAGGAGCATGTCGTACAGCAATCGGTGTAATGGGCGGACAGTTTGCAAATACATCGGCTGTAGAACTTGGAACGATCGTAATCAAAGAAGCTCTCAAAAGAGCGGGCGTTTCTCCGGATCAGGTTGACGAAGTGTATATGGGAAATGTTATCCAGGCTGGCAACGGACAGAACCCGGCACGTCAGGCAGCTGTACATGCTGGAATCCCGAATGAAGTACCGGCAACAACTATCAACGTACTTTGTGGATCCGGTCTTCACTGTGTAAACCTTGCAGCGAAGCTGATCGCAGCTGGAGATGCAGATATCATCGTTGCAGGTGGTATGGAAAATATGACAATGGCTCCGTACATGTTGAGAAACGGACGTTATGGATATCGTATGGGAAATGCGACAATCGAAGATGCTATGATCAAGGATGGTCTGACCGACGCATTCCATAATTATCACATGGGAATCACAGCAGAAAATATCTGTGAACAGTGGGGACTTACAAGAGAAGAACTGGATGAATTTGCAGCATGGTCTCAGAACAAATGTGAAAAAGCAATGGCAGAAGGTAAATTTAAAGACGAGATTGTTCCGGTCGAAGTGAAGAAGAAAAAAGAAACGATTCTTGTAGATACAGATGAAGGTCCTCGTAAAGGAATCACAAAAGAAGGTCTTGCAAAACTTCGTCCTGCATTTAAGAAAGACGGTATGGTTACAGCAGGTAACGCATCCGGAATCAATGATGGTGCAGCTGCACTTATCGTTATGAGCGAAGAAAAAGCAAAAGAGCTTGGCGTAACACCTATGGCAACATGGATCGGTGGAGAACTCGCAGGATGTGATCCGGCGATCATGGGAATCGGACCGGTTTATTCAACACGTAAGGTTATGAAGAAGCTGGGAATGGAGATCGGAGATTTTGATCTGATTGAAGCAAACGAAGCATTTGCAGCACAGTCAGTAGCAGTTGGAAAAGATCTTGGATTTGACCTTAGTAAGCTGAATGTCAATGGTGGAGCAATTGCTCTCGGACATCCGGTTGGCTGCTCAGGTGCAAGAATCCTTGTAAGCTTGTTGTATGAGATGCAGAAAGAAGATGTACATACAGGACTTGCAACACTTTGTGTTGGTGGCGGAATGGGATGCTCTGCTGTAGTTAAAAGAGATTAGGGATAGAAAAAAAGGGTGGAT
>ERZ773144.3267-NODE-3267-length-11467-cov-3.968454_pt1 | contig 11467 bp, 12 predicted proteins | sample MGYA00580849_ERZ773144 | MGnify/ENA primary metagenome ERZ773144 (study PRJEB29015, sample SAMEA2737861) | human gut metagenome | biome: human gut; feature: human-associated habitat; material: faeces | place: China | collected 2012 ...
CGCTGTTGACCAGCTTTCTCTGCGGCAGCTTGCCCTTTAAGGTCTCAGACAGCGGACGGGTCGGATCTGCGGCACCGGTCACGCGCATAGCCTGATATACATAGGTACGTCCGGAAAGCGGGTCACGAATCGCACCGCCCAGACAGGTAGCAGCACCGCCGAAGGGCTCGATTTCCGTCGGATGGTTGTGGGTCTCGTTCTTGAAGTTTACCAGCCACTCCTCGGTCACGCCGTCAATCTCCACCGGAACCACAATGCTGCAGGCATTGATCTCGTCGGATACTTCCAGGTCTTCCAGCTTGCCCTCTGCGCGCAGCTTCTTCATGGCAAGAAGTGCCAGGTCCATGAGGCAGACAAACTTATCGTCACGGCCTTTGTAAAGAACCTCGCGGTCTGCCAGGTAGTTTTTATAGGTAGCCTCGATTGGAGCCTTGTACTCACCTTCGGTGATGGTCACATCCTTTAACTCGGTGGAGAAGGTGGTATGGCGGCAGTGATCGGACCAGTAGGTATCCAGCACGCGGATCTCGGTCACGGTCGGGTCACGGTGCTCCTCGCCTGCGTAATACTTCTGGATATGCTCAAAATCACGGAAGGTCATGGCCAGGTTTAAGGAATCGTAGAGTTCCTTTAACTGTGCGGTATCAAAGGTGGTAAATCCGGTGAAGGATGCCACATCAGCCGGAGTCTCAAACACAGTAACCAGAGTTTCCGGCTTCTTGCCTGCTGCCTCGCGGGAATCCACCGGGTTGATGCAGAATGCCTTGATGGCAGCCACCTGCTCCCCGGTAAGTTTACCGGACAGCACATAGGTGGTAGCAGTCTTGATTTTCCATGAGTTTTTTTTTAGGTAGTTATATATATTTATACTTGTAAACATACTTTTAGATAGTTACAACGGTTCAGAAGTCAAGTCGGACTGCTATCGCCGTTATAACTAAAAACCATAGGTCTCACAGGAGATTCCTTTATGCTTTTAGAAGCGCTGTTTCCAGCACTTCTTTGATATGATCCACATAGTGGAATTTCAGCCCTTTCAGGTATTCTTTTTTGATATCGTCGATATCTTTTTTGTTTTCACTGCAAAGGATGATCTCTTTTATTCCGGCTCGTTTGGCGGCCAGGATTTTTTCGCGGATTCCCCCTACCGGTAATACTTTGCCACGGAGAGTGATTTCTCCGGTCATGGCGATGGCTTTTTTCACTTTCCGGCCGGTGAGGGCGGATACTAGTGCAGTAACCATGGTGATCCCTGCCGAAGGTCCGTCTTTGGGAACAGCTCCAGCCGGAACATGGACGTGGATGTCGTTTTCTTCGAACATCTTTTCGTCGATCCCGATCTCTTTTGCATGCGATTTGATGTATTCGAGTGCTAAAGTAGCGGATTCTTTCATCACTTCTCCCAGGTTACCGGTCAGGCTAAGATGCTGTAGCTCGATTCTATATAGAGAATTTCTCCTCCTGCGGCTGTCCAGGCTAATCCGGTCACGACACCGGGTAGTTCGTTCCCTTGATATTCCTCCCGGGAGAAAATCGGGCTTCCCAGATATTCTTTCACCTTATTTTCGTCGAGCGTAATCGTGAATTTTTTATTCATAGCGACCTTCCGGGCCACATGGCGCATAATTTTAGCTATGGTCATGTCCAGACTACGAACGCCCGATTCGCGGGTATATTTCTCGATGATCAGGTCGATGATCTCGTCTGGGATCGTTACATGCCCGGCCGTAATTCCGTGGTTTTCCAATTGCTTCGGAATCAGGTGCCGCTTGGCGATTTCCCGTTTTTCCTCCATGAGGTAACCCGTCACTTCGATGATTTCCATCCGGTCGCGCAAAGGACCTGCAATCGTGCTGAGGTCATTGGCTGTGGCGATGAACATCACTTTCGACAGATCATAGTCGATATCCAGAAAATTATCGTGAAAACTGCCGTTTTGTTCCGGGTCGAGCACTTCCAACAGGGCAGATTGAGGATCCCCCCGGAAATCGTTACCCACTTTATCGATCTCATCCAGAATGAAAACAGGATTAGAAGTTCCTGCTTTTTTGATACTCTGAAGGATTCGTCCCGGCATAGCTCCGATATAGGTCTTCCGGTGTCCCCGGATTTCCGATTCATCGTGCAATCCACCTAAAGACATCCGTACAAATTCGCGGTTCAAGGCCCGGGCAACAGATTTTCCCAGGGAGGTTTTACCTACTCCCGGAGGGCCGTAGAGGCACAGAATCGGCGATTTCATATCGGCTTTTAACTTTAAAACCGCTAAGTATTCTAAAATTCTTTCTTTTACTTTCTCCAGTCCGAAATGATCGGCATCCAGTACCTGGCGTGCATGTTCCAGATCCAGGTTGTCCTCCGAGAGGTGATTCCAGGGCAGGTCCAGCATTTCCCTCAAATAATTGGATTGTACCGAGTAATCGGGGGAAGAAGGATTCAACCGTTTCAGCTTGTTCAGCTCTTTGTTGAAAATTTCCCGGACATTCCCGTTCCATTCTTTCGTTTCGGCCAGTTCCTCCAGTTCTTTGATTTCCTCGTCGGTCGGATTACCTCCCAGTTCGTCCTGTATGGTCTTCATCTGTTGATGCAGGAAATATTCGCGCTGTTGTTTGTCGATATCCATTTTTACTTTCTTCTGAATATCGTTTTTCAATTCCAGTAAACTCACCTGCTTACTCAGGATTTCCAGTAGTTTGATCGCCCGTTGTTTCAGGTTGTCGATTTCCAGCAACTCTTGTTTATTCTGATAGTCTACATCTGTATTCGAAGAGATGAAGTTGATCAGAAAAAGCATACTCTCGATATTTTTTAGCGCAAAACCTGCTTCATTAGGGATATGGCTGGAATATTTGACGATCTTGGAAGCCATATCTTTCAACGATTCTGCTATCGCATTGTATTCCGGATCGTTTTCAGGTACCCCTTCTTCTTTTTTCAAACTGATCTTCCCAACATGGTAAGGATCGTCGTAAAGGATATCTTCCAATAAAAACCTTCTCTTGCCTTGAATGATGGCTGTGGTGGTTCCGTCCGGCATTTCCAGTATTTTCAGGATAGAAGCTACTGTTCCGATCTGGTAAAGATCGTTTATATCCGGATTTTCAGTATTGGTATCTTTTTGTGCAACTACTCCGATCAGGGCACTCTGCCGGTAGGAATCTTTGATCAACTTTAAAGATTTATCCCGTCCGATGTTGATCGGAATGATTACGCCCGGAAATAATACCGTATTCCGTAGCGGTAAAATTGGCAGTGTGTCAGGAATCTGCATATTATCATTCAGCAGTTCTTTCTCGTCCCCCATGATGGGTAGGAAATCTGCCGAATCTTCTCCCATGTTCTGTAATAACACTGCTTTCAGATTTATTTTATCCATTTATTCGTCCTCTCTTGTTTTATGGTTATAAATTTTTATACGAGTAACAACTGACATTTTGTCAATGTTTTGTGTAAAAATAGGATTCATTACCTATAGCACAAATCCTGTGCCACAATTGAGTAGGGAGCATTTTGTTCCGAATGCTGATTTTGCTTAGGGAATAGAGGGAAGGAAATAAAAAAAGCGAAAAGTCTTCTTTTCGCTTTTTTTATTTCATTTAGAGAGAAACGATTATTTTTTTCTTTTTTCCATGTGGTCCTTGTAACGGTTCATGAATTTATCTACACGACCGGCAGTATCCACCAATTTCACTTTACCGGTATAGAACGGGTGTGAAGTGTTGGAGATTTCCATTTTTACCAACGGATATTCTACACCATCGATCTCGATGGTTTCTTTTGTTGCTGCAGTTGATTTAGTAATGGTAGTCGTGCCATTAGACATATCTTTAAATACTACCAGTCTGTAATTTTCAGGATGTATGCCCTTTTTCATTGTATGTAAAATTTTATAATTATTCTTTCCATTATCGGACGGCAAAGATAGCTCATCTATTATTAATTACAAAGAAAAATGAAGACTTTTTTTCGATGCTGGTTTTGAATGAGTTACTTTTAAATTTCCCTATTGAAGAATTTAATCTGTTCATGCAGGATAAATGCTTCGAGGGTTTCCGGTGTCTCACTGATTTTTCCCCGTTTCAGGGCATTGAGTAATTCTGCCCGGTCGTCGGCAAACAGGATGAGCAGGGGATGCTCTTCTTTCAGTTCCAAAAAGTTGATGAGCAGGATACCGGTTTCCAGATTGCAATAACCGAATGGCTTGATATGCATAAAATCGTACATGAAGTTGGCCACAATTTTAATGTTCTCGCTTACACCGGCTTCGGTTAGTTGTACCTCGGTAGTCCGGCACAGATTGTCGAGCAGGAGGGGGATTTTACGGAAATCAGCCAAAGGGTATACTTCGTCATAATCCTCGCCGAGGCGGAAATCTCCTAACGAAGTATCGTAACGTCCCACAGAAGTAGTCGTTTCGCCACCGGTATGCTTCATGATACGGGCAGAAACCGCTCTGACAAACGAAAGGTCTAAAGGCTGGCGAAGGGCTGCTTGTTTTTCACAATATTGCCAGGCTTGCCAAAGATCGTAGGCTTGACGGGTTGTCTCTGTCGATTGAGGTTTACCGGTACTGACGATGTTCTCGAATATTGTCGGTGGAAGGTTGTGTCCGCCCAACCGGAAAGTTTCGTATAAAAACAAATTCCGGACATAATTTTGATGTATCTGAGTCCGGGTGTCGGGTCGGGTGAGGTATGCTTGCCTTAATGTCAAATAGTCCTGTAACATATTTTTTTCTTAAACATACGTTGGAATCGGCTGAAAGTTTACTTTTATGACGGTTTGGAGCTTAAACTTTGGGGATTATCCGAACTTGGGCTAATTTTGTTGATCTAAAATGAATGGATATGGAGAAACTGCTTAGCGGGGATTTCCCTTTTTATCGGTTCCGGAATTTATCCGCTTATCCGGAATTGATGCATTTTGTCTCTTCGGGAGTTAAAAATATCGGATTTTCCGATCGGGAAAATCCTGAGATCATACAGCATAATCGCAGGAGCCTGGCGGAAGCTGCAGGATTTGAGGTAGAGCGGCTGATTACCGCCCGGCAGGTACATTCGGCGACAGTGCGGATCGTTACGGCTGAGGAAGCCGGGAGAGGGGCTTTGGATAGGGAAAGCCGTATTCCGGCAACGGATGCTTTGGTGACGAATCAGCCGGGGATATGTCTGATGGTGTTGTCTGCCGATTGTGTCCCGGTACTCCTGTTCGAACCGGAGAAAAGGGTGGTTGCCGCAGTACATGCCGGATGGAGAGGTACTGCGGCTAATATAGTCGTGGAAACCGTGCGGGTGATGCAGGAAAATTTCGGATGCGATCCCCAACGGGTAGTGGCGGCTATTGGCCCCTCGATCGGGAAATGTTGTTTCGAAGTCGGAGAGGAAGTGGCCCGGGTGTTTCAACAGTTATTTCCCGGTAATCAGGCGATCGTTGGTCTGGGAAAGCAACCGGGAAAATACCAGGTGGATTTGTGGGAAGCTAACCGTAAAGAATTGCTGGCATGTGGGGTGAAAAATGAAAATATAGAAGTGGCCGGTATGTGCTCGGTCTGTCATCCGGACCTTTTCTTCTCCTATCGGAGAGAAGGGGAGAAAGCGGGGAGGTTCGGGGCAGGGATCGGGATGAAAAGCTAGAGGTTAAAAAGCTGAAAGCAATAAGCTAGAGGCTAAAAGCTAAAGGCTAGAGGCTAAAAGCTAAAGGCTAAAAGCTAAAGGCTAGAGGCTAGAGGCTAAAAGCTAGAAGCTAGAAGCTAAAGGCTGGAGGGTGAAAGCGATTAAGGAGGACGAACGTTTTCGTAAATTGCTGGGACAAAAATAATCGGATGGAGCATAACTTTGGGCTGAATATTATATTTTTGTATCGGTTTTCGAAGCTAATCCGCTCATTGCTTTTAGTTTATTGCTTTTAGCCTTTAGCTTATAGCCTTTTACCTTTTACTTTAACTATGTTACCAGGTATTTTTATTGTACTTTTCTTTTTTGCGCTCGGCGAGTTGGTGGGATGGCTGGTGAACGGTTTTATTCCCGGGAGTGTGATCGGGATGATGTTGTTGTTTACCGCTTTATGCCTGAAGTGGGTCAAGCCTGAACGTATCAAGCCTGTTGCCCGGTTTCTTTGTGATAACATGGCTTTGTTTTTTGTTCCTGCCGGGGTTGGGATTGTGAATGCCTTAGATATATTATCTCAGTATTGGCAGGCGGTATTGGTGGCCTGTGCCGTCAGTACGGTGGTGGTGATCGTCGTCGTGGCTTCGATACAACAATGGTTTGAGAAACATCGGAAAGGGGCGGAAGACCGTTGATTTAGAAATGTAAATGCTGTTTGGCTTATGACTGTTTTATTAAATTCCGAAATATTCATATTAACCTTGGTGATCGGGGTGTATCTCGCTGCTGTATGGTTGTTCAGAAAAACAAGACTGAGTATCCTGAATCCGTTGTTGGTATCTATACCCGTATTGGCGCTGATCACTCATTTCCTGGGGATTTCCTACGAGTCGTTTGAAAAAGGAAGCCGGATAATTAGTTTTATGCTTGGACCGACAGTTGTCGTATTAGGGTATTTACTCTACGAACAGATCGCCCAATTGAAAGAAAATGCTGTTTCTATCATTACTTCGGTATTTGTCGGTTGTATAACCGGGGTATTGAGCGTGATTTTTATTGCCCGGTATTTCGGTGCCGATCATGCTTTGATCGCTTCGTTAGAGCCGAAGTCTGTGACTACTCCGATCGCGATGAGTATTGCTGAACGGTCGGGAGGGATACCGGCCATTGCGGCCGTGGTGGTGATTGTCGTCGGTATTTTCGGTGGCTTGGTCGGTCCTTTTATTCTGGAGCGTTTAGGAATCAAAAGCCGGATTGCGCGTGGGTTGGCTTTAGGTTCTGCAGCCCATGGTCTGGGGACTGCCAAGGCCATGGAACTGGGAGCGGTAGAAGGAGCGATCAGCGGATTAGCCATCGGTGTGATGGGCATTATGACCGCCATTTTAGTGCCCGTGATCGAGTTGTTTATCGCCTGAACTATTTCAGATTCTCCAGTATTTCTTGTAAGGATTTGCCAGTTCCCTTTCAGGTCCGACAATTGACATTTTTCTCCCCGTACATTTTCAAGGATCGTTTCCGGTAGAGGGGCGCCAGGGGGGATGTGTTTTTTATTGTTCATTTCCCGAAGGTATTTTTCCCCTTTATCCGGTAAGATCTCTGCCATTTTCTTTACACGTGCCAGTTCCTTTTCGAAACGGTCGCTATAGGTGTAACTCATCACGTAGCGGGCGATGATGTTGTCGGTTGTCGACCGGATCAGCGCTAGCACGGTGAAGTGGGTTTTGAGCTTTTCTATTTTTTCTTTGGGAGTCCGGGCAGGACATACATATATGAAAAGAGTTAATGAGTTATAGAGTTGAATTAACTTGATATCCTTATAACTTACTAACTCTACAACTCTTTAAACTCAGTAACTCTTTAAACTCATCAACTCTCTTTCAGCTCTGCAATAATCTCGCGGAAGAGAGCGGTCATGCGGGGTTGGGCTGTATTGCCGATGTCCTGAACTTCGGTGTGGTTGGTTTTGATCAGTTCCGGTGAAGCCGTGCTATTGGTGATTACCGACATACCGAAACATTCCATACCCATATGGCGGGCTACAATGATTTCGGGTACGGTGGACATGCCTACAGCATCTCCTCCGATAACCCGGATCCAGTTGTATTCTGCCGGTGTCTCGAAAGAGGGACCTTGCAGGCCGGCATATACACCGTGCTGTAACGGAATACCTAATTTTTTTCCGCATTCTTCTGCCAGCCGGATGATTCTGGGACTATAAGCATCGGTCATGCCGGGGAAGCGGGGCCCGAGCTCGTCGATGTTTTTCCCTCGCAGCGGATGTTCCGGGAAGAGATTGATATGGTCGGTGATGATCATCAGGTCGCCCACCAGAAATTGAGTGTTGACACCACCGGCAGCATGTTCTCTTATCTTAAGCCCCGGGATCTTATGTAATTCACGGCTGATGATCTCGTGTGTCTTTGGAAGGTCGATTCCAAGCTCCGGATACTGATGCAGTTCTCTTCTGATGCGGATCAGTTCCGGTTCTGTCTCTTTTGCAATTTGTCTTATCTTATCATTTATATTACTCATTGTACCAACTCCTCAAAAAAGGCCTGCACAAACCCTGTGCAGACCTTTCAGCCATTCTATTTACGATTAACAAAATTCAGGAACTGCTGAAGTCTTTGATTCTCTGGATGATCGATGATTTCTTCCGGTCTTCCATCGGCTGCAATTCTTCCTCCGTCCATGAACAGGATTCTGCTTGCTACTTCTCTTGCAAATCCAATCTCATGCGTAACCAAAATCATTGTCGTTCCTTCTTCGGCAAGAGATTTAATCGTATTCAGTACTTCTCCTACCAGTTCCGGATCCAATGCCGATGTCGGCTCATCAAATAATACCACATTCGGATTTACTGCAAGTGCTCTTGCAATTCCAACTCTCTGCTGTTGCCCTCCGGACAGTTTCGATGGGTAAAAGTCCTTTCTTTCACTCATTCCTACCTTATCCAGCAATTCTAACGCAATTTTTTCCGCCTCTGCCTTTGACTTTTTTTGTACAACGGTCAGCGCTTCCATTACATTTTCTAATGCAGTCTTATTCTTGAAAAGATTATATCCCTGAAATACCATGGAAGAATGTTTTCTCAATTCTATTACATCCTTCTTTGTATGGTTCTGTGCATCTACCGTTACATCACCAATTGTTATTTTTCCCTTTGTCGGTACTGTCAGGTAATTCAGACATCTGAGTAATGTAGATTTACCAGTTCCCGAAGGTCCTAAAATTGCAATCACTTCATTCTTATTGATTGTCAGATTGATATCTTCTAATACTTTTGTATTTTCATCAAATTCTTTATATAAATGTTCAACCTTAACCAACTGTGTTTCTGTTCCCATACGTTTTAATCTTCCTGACTTTTCTTATTTCTGGATTAATTTTGTCATATCAGCATACATCCATTTTTCAGTAATCTTTGCTACTGTTCCGTCATCTAACATATCCTGGATCACATCATCTAATTCTTTTGTCAGTTTATCTCCGTCATCTGTTTTTTGGAGGAAATAAGCTACATTATTTGCCAGAAGCTGTTCATCAAAGAAACGGAATTTTGCATCTGTATTGTTATGTGTAAATGCGTTTACATTTGTTGTTGTATTCGCATATGCATCAATTCTTCCAAGTTTCAGATCGTTCATACCTACAGCACTGTCTTCATAAAGTTTTACTGTAAATCCTTTTTCTTTCGCCATGTCTTCGATGATTGTCTGTGCAGCCTGTCCGTTTGTACATCCTACAGTCTTTCCTTTTAAATCATCAGATGTCTTGTAATCAGAATCATCATTTACGATAATGCACTGTGAATCTCCGTAGTATGGGATTGTTGCATTATATTTGTCTGTTCTTTCTTCTTTTACCGCAAGGCAGTTTGCAACTACATCAGCACGTCCTGTATCCAGTTCTCCCCACATAGCATCGAAAGAAGCCTGTTTTACTTCTACTTCCCATCCGGTACGTTTTTCAATTTCATCCCACATCTCTGCGTCGATACCTGTCCATTTTCCATCATCAGAAATAAGGCTGTATGGTTCTCCTGTTCCAGATGTAACAACTGTTACTTTCTTTCCGGAATCTTTTTTGTCATCACTCTTAGACTCTGAACTTGCTTTTTTATCTGAATCATCAGATTTGGCATTGCTTCCGCATCCTGCAACAGTTCCTACTGTCATCATAGTTACTAATAAAGCAGCTAATACACGTTTTTTCATAATACTTAATCTCCTCTTTTTCATATAAATGATAATGTATCTATCTTAATGGGGTTGTTCCATTTAAGATCTTGTCTTAATACATATTTGCACATTTCTTTTCTAATAATTTGTGTAAGATTCCAAGCACAAATATAATCAGCCAGTACACCAGCATAACGGCAGCATAAATTTCAAAATATCTGAACGTTCTGGCTCCCTCAATCTTGGCAGCTCCCATGATATCCGGTACACCAAGCATAAATGCAAGCGAAGTCATCTTGATCAGGTTAATGATGTCGTTAAAAAGCGGCGGTAATGCCACACGTACAGCCTGTGGAATTACGATTCTCGTAACCAGCTGAAAATTCGTCATTCCCAGTGAATATGCAGCTTCTTTCTGTCCTTCATCAACGGATAATAATGCTCCTCTGATACTTTCTGACATAAAAGCTCCCATATTAAAACTCATAACTACCGCTACAGCGATAAGTGGTGTCATATTTCTTACAAATGCACTGTATAATGCAATTCCATAATAGAAGAAATACAACTGTGCTACGACCGGTGTACCTCGCATAATGGATACATACACTCTTGTCAGCTGATACAATACCGGAATTTTGTAATAACCGATGATTGCAATAATGACTCCCACGATCAGTGCAAATATTGTCGCAGCTATCGTTAATTCAAATGTAATATTAACTTTACTTGCAATAATCGGCAGGACTTCCAAAAAATAACTTACTTTAAACATTTCACCTACTCCAGACCTGTTATTTCTATTCCTAACAAATTAACATTTTAACATCTTCAAATTATTTTTCATCGTCATTGTCCTACAAAGCATTTGTTAATTTTTGTATCTTTCGCACATATTCTATAAGTATTATGATTTATAGAAGTTTTCTATATATTTTTCTTTAAGTAAATGTTTTCTTATGATTGTTGTGTATTCCTTCTTATTCTATATGATACTCCCTTAGTTTTTTCCTGCGTTCTTTATAATCCGGCATATACTTCTCTACCACATTCCAAAATGCATTCGAATGGTTCATCTCTTTTCTGTGTGCCAATTCATGCACCACTACATAATCAACCAGTTCTTTTGGCACAAATAACAACCGATTATTAAAATTCAGATTTCCATTGCTGCTACAGCTTCCCCATCGTGTTTTCTGGTTACGCATAGATATCCTTCCATATGTAATACCCATTATTTTTGCATAATATTCAACTTGCCCTTCTATATACTGTCTGATCTTCGCTTTTCCTTCTTTTGTCTCGATCGGTGGAAGACCTGACATATCATCCCGATTGTTTCCAGACAGACTCCATTCCTGCCGCTTTCTTATAATCCATGCTTCATGTTCCCGGATAAATCTTTCTATAATCTCTCTTGGTGCCCGCATTGGAACTCTTGCATTTACTGTACTATCATATTTCACTTCTAACCCCAGTGTCTTCCTTTTTGATCGTATAATCGGAATCTCTATTGTTTCATTATCTGTTTGTAAAATGTATTTCATATTATTTATCCTTCTCATTCATTATAAAGTACTCTTTTATAACATAAAAAGACAGAAATCAAATCGATTTCTGTCTTTAACTCCCCGAGTTGGGTTCGAACCAACGACCCTTCGGTTAACAGCCGAATGCTCT